>OGIE01000652.1_pt1 | contig 51473 bp, 34 predicted proteins | sample 1571581 | NCBI WGS metagenome assembly OGIE01 (sample SAMEA2582021, study PRJEB24529) | metagenome | biome: Human gut stool | place: China | collected 2011 | reverse complement strand
TTGAAGGCAAAGATAAGAATTTATAATTTCACTCCTCAGAGTTATTCATTGATCCTATAAAATCTGTTAGCTTCACCACTAATACTGATTGGACACTGAATATAGCCTCCACTACGGGCGGTTCAACATGGTGTACGGCATCGGTTACGAGCGGTAAAAAAGGTGAGGCGTCAGTTGAGTTTACTACTCTTGATAATTCGGATTATGACGACCGAAGTGTGTCTGTAACCATTAAGGCAGGAACAGCAAGCCAAACTTTCACTATTACACAAAAATGCAAAGAGGCGATACTTCTGACCGCAGATAAATTTGAAATCGTCCAAGAAGGTGGTTCCATCACTGTAGAAGTAAAGTCAAATATTGATTATCAAATGGAAATTTCAGAATCGGCAAAAAGTTGGATTACTGAAACTACCACACGCGCTCTAACTACTCATAACCACACTTTCTCTGTTGCAGCAAATGAAGAATATGAGAAACGTGAAGGTGAGATTTTCTTTAAAAAGGGAGAACACATAGAAACCGTAAGAGTTTATCAGGCAGGTGGCGCAGTCATAGTATTGACAAAAGAAAAATATGAAGTAAGCGATAAAGGAGAAACCATTACCGTAGAAATAAAAAGCAATGTAGAGTACGGAATAAAAATGCCACAGGTCGATTGGATTTATGATGAGGCTTCCGCGCGTGGTGCTTCCAGCCATACCCTGAAATATGTTATCAATCCTAATGAGACTTATGACAGCCGTTCTGCGCAAATTATCTATTTCGATAAGAATAATACTGCAAGTGCCGATACATTAACCATCATACAAGTACAAAAAGATGCTATCGTTATTGCAAATAATGAATATACAATTGATGCAAAGGGACAAACGATAGAAGTAGAGTTAAGTTCTAACATTGATTATACGATCTCTATTGCTGATGATGGGAAAGATTGGATTTCACGTGTGGAGAATACGAGATCCTTGACCACCAAGAAAATTAAGTTCAATATTGCAGAGAATACTTCTGATGATAGCAGAACAAGCCATATTACTTTTGCTTCTGGCAATGGGGTTAGCCAGAATATTGAAATCATTCAGCAAGGAGCACTTCCTGTTATACATGTAGAAACAGCAGGTACATTATCAGGATTGATTGACAGTTCTGTGAAAGATGAAATCACAAAACTAAAGATTACAGGAAAGTTAAACTCTACTGATATGGAATTCTTGCGTAAAATGAAGGAAATACAGGTTTTGGATTTGTCCGAGGTGAATATGACAAGCCCTTGGGAAAGCGCCTTTCAGAATTGCAAGAGTCTTGTTTCTATTACTCTTCCTGATAGTATGACGAGCCTTGGGAACTATGCTTTTGATGGTTGCAAAGGTCTTATTGCTATTAACGCAAGTAAAAATAATTCTAACTACACATCTATAGATGGAGTTCTATATGATAAAAATGGGACGACATTAATACAGTGTCCTGAAGGTAAAGCATCAATTACTATTCCCGAACAGGTATCAAGCATTGCAGATGCTGCATTCTCGAGGTGTACAAATCTGACTTCTATGATTATTCCTAACGGTGTTACGAATATTGGCAGTGGCGCATTCTCTAATTGTATAAGTCTAACTTCTATTACGATTCCTAACAGTGTGACGAGTATTGGAGATTATATATTTCAATGGTGCGTAGAACTGAAATCTATCACTATACCTACGAATTTGAAAAGTATTAGCAGATTTGCATTTTTAAGTTGTTGGAAACTTTCTTCTGTTACAATCTCTGATGGTGTAACAAGGATTAACGAAGGTGCATTTGCTGCTTGTAAAAGTCTTGTTTCTATTACTATTCCTGGTAGTGTGACAAATATCAGTGAAAATGCGATGTCTGGCAACCAGAATCTTACTTCTATTAATGTCGATAAAGACAATTCTAAGTACTTGTCAATAGATGGAGTATTATATGATAAAGATGCATCGATATTAATGCAATGTCCGGGAGGTAAAACATCAATCACTATTCCTAACACTGTGGAAGCTATTGGAGGTGGTGCATTCTTTGGATGTATAAACCTTACCTCTATTACTATTCCTAACAGTGTGACAAGTATTGGGGAAGGTGCTTTTCAAGGGTGTCGAAACCTTACATCTATGGTAATTCCTAGTAGTGTGATAAATATTAGTGGTAATGCATTCAGTACTTGTGAAAGTCTTGTTTCTATCACTATCCCTAACAGCGTGACATGTATTGAGAGTCATTTATTCGACGGTTGTACAAGTCTTACTACTTTAACTATTCCTAATAATGTGATATCTATTAAGGAATGTGCGTTTTGGAATTGTTCAGGCCTTGTTTCTATCACAATTCCTAATAGTGTAACACGTATTGAAAGGCAGGCATTCGAAGCTTGTACAAATCTTACTTCTGTCACAATTCCTAATAGTGTGAGGTATTGGGGAGGTTATGTATTCTGGGAATGTTCAAATATATCTGAGATTCATCTCGGATATGAATATGTATCAGGTATGGATCCATATCTTTTCAGTTCTGTAGATAAAAGAACATGCGTTCTATATGTTCCTAGAGGATGTGAATATGATTATAGGTATGCAGATGGGTGGAAGAATTTTAAAAATATAGTGGAAGAATAAATAAAAAAGCATTAATCTTAAAGCTCTGTGAACTATCTGTTTATGGAGCTTTATTCTTTTAGATATCTTCTTGCTTCTCTACTCTCTACATCCCACACCGCTACTTTTTAAACTCTTTATTGATAGGTGCTCCGGGTGGTATAGGCAGCAATGCGAGGTGTAGAACGTAGATAAACTTGCATTTGCCCTATTCTTTTTGTTGATTTGCTTAAAGGAAAATGCCCGGATGCCCGATTCAAAACTTCGTTTTCCAATTGCGGGCTGTCTGTTTTCCAACTGCGGGCTGCCGGGTCTCCATATGGAAACTATCGGGCCCGCAATTGGAGGACGAAGATTTGTCGGCACTAAAATGGGAAAATGCATCAGGCAAAAGCATGTTTTGCCTTGGGTATTACTTCATTTTCTCCTTTATTCCGGGCGAATGATTAAGCAGCTTTCTGTAAAAGCCTTATATTTGCAGTATAAATCATCATCATCTATGTACTTAAAGAAAATTATGGCTGCAACCCTTGCCCTTACTGCGCTTGCCGGGCAGGCACAGGAGAAACCTTTCAACATCATTCCCGAGCCGGTGGAAACTACTGTGACCGGACAGGGAGAGTTTCAAATTCAGCGTAATACGGCGATTCGCGTGTCGGAGCCTGCATTGGCATCCTCGGCTGCGTATCTGGCGGATTATATGGACCGTTATCTCGGCATACCGCTACAAACGGAAATTCCCAAGACGGGTAAATCCCGGAGGAAAGGAAATCCTGCGGTAGAAGCAATCACTCTGAAATCCGGTGAGCCAGCTTGTATCGTTTTAATTAATCGGAAGAACGGAAAGGTTTCCGGTGGCTATCAACTGGAGGTAACTCCGACAGAGGGCATATATATTGAAGGAAATGACGAAGCAGGCGTTTTCTACGGTGTGCAGACACTGATACAATTACTGCCTACCCGTGCCGGGGTGTTGCCTATCCTTCCGGCTGTGAAGGTGAACGACTATCCCCGCTTTGCCTATCGGGGCATGCATCTCGATGTAGTGCGCCATTTCTTTCCGGTATCATTCATTAAGAAGTATATCGATTATCTTGCATTGCATAAACTCAACTATTTCCACTGGCATCTGACAGACGACCAGGCCTGGCGTGTTGAAATGAAATGTCGACCGGAACTGACAGAGAAAGGTTCCGTCCGCGAAGGGGAAATCTTCGGACTTTATCCGGGAAAATACCAACCGTTGCCTTATGGCGGATATTATACCCATGAAGATGTGCGCGAGATAGTGCGCTATGCTGCCGAACGTTATATCACGGTGATACCCGAAATAGATATTCCCGGTCATTGCATGGCAGTGCTTGCTACCTATCCGCAATTCAGTACTACGCCGAATGAGCCAAAGAAGGCGGCACTGACGTGGGGTATCTTCAATAAATTCAATAACGTGCTGGCACCTAAACCGGAAGTTTTCGACTTCCTAAAAGATGTGTTTTCCGAATTGTGTGACTTATTCCCTGGTCAATACATCCATGTGGGCGGTGACGAATGTGCCAAACGCTGGTGGCAGGAGTCCGAAGAAACGCAGCAATTCATGCGTGAGCACGGACTGAAAGATGAGAAAGCATTGCAAAGTTATTTCATTCATTATGTGCAGGACATCGTGAATGGTAAAGGGAAGACGCTTATCGGTTGGGATGAAATCCTTGAAGGAGGTATTTCGGAAGATTGCATCGTGATGAACTGGCGTCGTCCGGAGTTCGGAAAGAAGGCGTTGAAGACGAACCACCGTACCATATCTACTTGCTCTGTCTGGTCGTACTTCAATCTGAAGGAGAGCCGTACCCAACCGGAAATCGGTCCGCGAGGTCCACTGTCTTTAGAAAAAGTATATAGTTTTCAGATTGTGCCCGATTCGCTGACTGCGCAACAACAGAAACTTGTCTGGGGAGCACAGGGATGCTTGTGGACTGAATACATCCCTACTACCTGGAAAGCGGAGTTTGCCGTTTTCCCACGTATGTCGGCACTGGCAGAAAATGTCTGGTCGCCTTTGGAGAAGAAGAACTGGGAAAACTTTGCTCGTAAAGTAGAGACGCAGTGTGAGCGTTATGAACTTTGGGGCGCGCGCTATTCCGAAGCATTCTTCCGTACGCAGGATGTGGAACGAAAAAGATAACAGAAAAAGCTGTCGGTGTGCAGTACTTTTCATTTTTTTGCATTTAATAGAAAAAACGCTATACAAATCATTATGAAGTACTTGCTTTGTTTCCTTGTAGGGGTATTGTTAACTACCTCTCTGTACGCCCAAAGTGCAGGTGATAAAAGGTCCTCTTTTTCAGTTCATGCCGGACCGTCATGGTATTTGGGACAATTGATGGGAATCACCGACAGATCGGATGCCTATCGCAGTGATTTACGAAAAGGAGTGGCTTGGGATGTCAGCTATCTGGCACAAGTTGCCGGCCGGAAGTTGAAGTTCGGGGTGGGAGCTCTGTATCAGGGAAGTTCCTATAAGAATACGCACGAAGCCGGGTCAGATAAGATTCTGATGCACTACATGGCTCCGCAGGTATCCTTGACGATGGTGAAGAAGCACTATCAGCTTCAGTTAGCAGGTGGAATAGGCTATCAGTTCTATAAGGATAAGAGTAAGGTGTATGGCAAGCCGCGGGACGTTTCGATGGATAAACTTGCCGGTAATCTGGCCCTTTCGGGTGAGTATTTCCTGACGAGCCACTGGGGAGCTTCGGCTCGCCTGAATTGGCTGGCATCCAGCACGGAAACTTACTCGGTGAAGTATCACGATGAGAAGTGGAATGTGGAAAATCCGAAAACCGGTACCGGTTATTTCGGTCAGTTATCTTTAGTCTTCGGTTTAAATTATCATTTTTGAACACTATGAAAAAGTTATTATTTCTGTTCCTGCTGGTTCTTTGTTGTGCCTGCGAGGAAGATAAGTCGGTGGACCCGACACTGATGCCCGAAGCTACGACATCGGGGCAAAACACGTTAGGTTGTTTGATAGACGGCTGGGTACATACTTCCGGGCGATTTGGAAAGCCGTATGTCAGTACTTACGATGAGGAAGGTAACCATTATGTTACGATTGGTGCGGACGCCGGTGTTTTCAGTTCTTTGCATTTTACGCTTGTGAATCCACGGCAGGGAGCTGTCTGTACTTATATCAATGCCAGTTTTGATGGTGTAAAACTGGAAGATGGCGAGGCCTATATCACTCGTATGAACGGAACGATTATCAGTGGAACGTTCAGTGGCGGGAATGTCACAGAGGGACGCTTTGATATAAGATATAGTGAAGAGTCCGAAGGAGGAGAAGTAATCTATTAATAAAAAACTGCCCGTTCGGAATTCTCTTCCGGCGGGCAGTCCTTTTTCACTTCGTCTTCTCTTTAGTCTTATGAAACCTTTCGGTTACTGATAACCCGTACAGCAGCGGTGTACTGTTGACAGGGAACAGACACATGAATGCCGTTGCCTTTGTCTTCAGTTGAAGCGTTGATGTAAGCTGACTTTAACAGCTGCTTCACACTTTCCACTTCCCAGGGACTACCTGCGAAAACGTTAATCTGAGAAATCTTTCTACTTGTAATCATGTGCTTAAAACTTATTAGTTGTACTTTCCGGTCGCAAATGTAAGCGCTTTGCTCGAAAAGCAATAGCTCTAATCGGTCAAAAAGTAACATAAAAAGTGCAAACGATGTAGAAGTAGCTTATTCTGCGTTATTTCTCCTTTACTTTGTGTCGTTCTCCCGGATTTCCACGCGGCGGATTTTTCCGCTGATGGTTTTCGGCAGTTCGTCCACGAATTCGATAACGCGCGGATACTTGTAGGGAGCAGTCACTTTCTTCACGTGGTTCTGCAACTCTTTAATGAGTTCTTCGCCTTCTTTGCCTTTATATTCCTTAGCCAGCACGATGGTAGCTTTCACTACCTGGCCACGTATATCATCGGGCACACCGGTAATGGCACATTCTATTACGGCAGGGTGAGTCATCAGAGCACTTTCCACTTCGAACGGGCCGATGCGGTAACCGGAGCTTTTGATTACATCGTCGGCGCGACCTACGAACCAAAGGTAACCGTCTTCATCTTTCCAGGCGACGTCTCCGGTGTAATAGATACCATTGTTCCAGGCTTCGCGTGTACGTTCCGCGTCACGATAATACTCCTTGAATAATCCCAGTGGTTTGCCTTTGTCCGTACGGATTACGATTTGTCCCTGTTCACCGGCTTCTACCGAGCGGCCGTCGTTGTCTATCAGGTCTACATCATATTGTGGATTGGGCAATCCCATGCTTCCCGGTTTCGGCTCCATCCAAGGCATGGTGGCGATGGTCAGGGTGGTTTCTGTTTGTCCGAAGCCTTCCATCAGTTTGATGCCTGTCAGTTTCTTGAAGGTTTCAAATACGGCAGGGTTCAGAGCCTCTCCGGCAATGGTGCAGTATTTCAGTGACGAGAGGTTGTACTTCGTCAAGTCTTCGTGGATGAGGAAACGGAAGATGGTGGGAGGTGCACAGAGGGAAGTCACATGATAATCCTGTATTTTCTCCAGAATGGCGGCAGGAGTGAACTTCTCATGGTCATATACAAAGATGTTGGCTCCGGCAATCCATTGTCCGTAGAGTTTTCCCCATACAGCTTTCCCCCAGCCTGTATCGGCGATGGTGAGGTGTAAACTGTCTTCTGTCAGGTTGTGCCAGAAACTACCGGTAACGATGTGTCCCAGCGGATAGGTGAAGTCGTGGGCAACCATTTTCGGCTGACCGGTGGTTCCGCTGGTGAAGTACATCAGTGAGATGTCTTCATTCGTATTCGGGTGTTCCGGTTTTACGAAAGGTGCGGCATTCTCGATGCCTTTATGGAAATCATCGAAACCTTCGGCCACTTCGGGACCTACACTGACGAGTTTCTTCACGCTCGGAGAATCCGGCATGGCGGCAACGATGTGGTCGGTGATGACCGGTTCGCCTGCACAGACAATCATCTTGATGTCTGCGGCATTGCAGCGGTATACGATGTCTTTCTTTGTCAGCAAGTGTGTAGCAGGAATAACGACAGCACCGAGTTTATGCAACGCTATGATACTGAACCAGAACTCGAAACGGCGCTTCAATACCAGCATCACCATGTCTCCATGTCCGATGCCGAGGCTTTGAAAATAGGAAGCCGTCTTATCGGTATAGTACTTCATATCGGCGAATGTGTATTGTCGGAATTCTCCTTTGTCATTGGTCCATAACAAAGCGCGTTTGTCGGGCTGTTCCTCAGCCCAGGCATCTACTACGTCGTAGCCGAAGTTAAAGTTCTCCGGTACGTTTATTTTCAGGTTTTTGATAAAGTCCTCTTGTGAAGTGAAAGAGGTTTGCGATAAAAATCTTTCTACCATGATTACATTATTATTGCCAGGAATCGTACCGTCTTTCCATCCAGCGCTTTCATGCCATGTGGCAGCTTGGAATTGAAGTAAAGGCTGTCCCCTTCGTTTAGTATAAGTTCTTTGCCGTCGATGTTCACCATCATGCGTCCTTCGAGTACGAGGCTGAATTCTTGTCCGGCGTGGCTGTTATAGTGTATCGGCTCATCGTCCGGTTTGGGCTCAACGGTTACGATGAACGGATCTACGCTGCGGTTTATGAAACCTGCGGCGAGCGACTGGTACTTGTAGGCTTTGGTACGTTCGATGCTGGTTCCTTTTCCGGCACGGGTCAGGAAGTAACTGCTCATTTTGGGTTCTTCGCCAAACATCAGTGCGTCCAGTGACACGCCGTATCTGCGCGCAATCTTTTGCAGCATGCTTACGGAGATATCAAAATCTCCCGTTTCGGCAAGGCGGTAGTCGTAAGGAGAGATATCGCATTCGCGGGCGATGTCCTCGGCTGTCAGTTCAAGTACATCACGGAGTCCGCGAAGACGTTCTGCTATTTGCTTAATTTGTTCGTCCATGTGGTTGTTATTTAATGAATTAATTATGAGTCCTTAATCTGGTGTGATGGTCTGCATCACACGCTTTTCTTTATGGCGTTGATGATGGTTGAGGTGTAGCCTCCATGTTCCAGCTCGTTGATGCCTTTGATGGTGATGCCGCCGGGGGTGCATACTTTGTCAATTTCTACGCTGGGGTGCGTGTCGTTGTTCAGTATCAGTTCGGCTGCTCCTTTCATGGTTTGTGCCACCATGCGCATGCCATCTTGGGGATAGATACCCATTTCGATGCCGGCTTGCATGGCTGCCTGGATGTATTTCAATACATAAGCGATGCCACATGACGTCATGGAAGTGGCGGCTGAGAACTTTTCTTCGGGGATGAGCAAGGCAAGGCCCATCTGGTTGAAGATGTCCAGCATCAGTTGTTCCTGCTCTTTGCTGGCGTTGCGGCTGGCGATGAGTGTCATGCTCTCCATTTCGCTGATGGCGGTGTTGGGGATGATGCGGAACATGGTCATTTCCTTTTCGGCAACGTTCTGTGCCAATTCTTCGAAAGAGATGCCGGCGGCAACGGATATAAGTATTTGCTTACTTTTCAACTTCAGCTCGCGCAGCACGGGCTTGATGAGCCAGGGCTTCACGGCGAGTATGATAAATTCGGCGCCGGTGACGGCTTCCTGATTGTCATGAGTAGTCTGCAAAGCGGGGAATTCTGCTTTCAGTGCATCCAACTTTCCTTGCGAGGGATTAGAAACTATAATATCCGAGGCGGGGATAATGCTTCCCTTTGCCAATCCACGGGCGATAGAGCCACCCATATTTCCTGCTCCGATGATTGCTGTTTTCATATCATTCTGTTATTAAAAGGGTTGACGATGGGCAAAGGTAGATATTTTTTAGTCGATATATGAAACAGTTCGAACGTTTTTTCTTTGTTCTTATGCAAAAAGAAAGCCTAAATTGTTTAGTATAGAAGATAATACCTATATTTGTTCGACTAAAAAATAGAGCTATGCCTGAAAGAGAAATGAATTCCTATCGTTTGACGAGTATGGAGGAGCCCACTGATGAAATGTTATCCCAGCTTATGAAAGAAGTGGCTGAAGAAGCGAAGTCTAAATCGGAAGAGGCCCATAAAAACTTCTTTAATGAAATCCGGACCGCTGTCCGGGCACAACGTAGGGTTGCTGTCCGCAAGCAACAACGAATGGAACAGTTGAGAAAAAGTAAAACGGATATTGGAGATGAATGATTGGTGTCATAAACCGGTGCTTATTGTTTTACATCAATCCGGATATTGTGGCACAGGAGCGTTTTGGTGATTGGAACTCCAAGGAGGCAGTTATGCAAGCAATAAAATATTGTGAAGACTTGAGGGAGCAATGTTTGAGAGAACGTAAAAGCTTGATATTTGAAACCGTCTTGTCTGTTCAAGATAAGGTTGATTATATTAGCAGAGCGATTGAGATGGGTTTCTTTGTTCGGCTATTTTTGGTTTGCACAGAGTCCCCCACAATCAATGCTGCCCGCATTGCAAATCGGGTTATGGAAGGTGGACATGATGTACCAATCACTAAAATAATTTCTCGCTATCAGAAATCTCTCCTTAATTGCTATGTTGTTGCAAAAATGGTAGATAGAGCGTATATTTATGATAATTCAATAGATGATGTTGATGCGAGGCTCTTGTTTCGTTTGACCGAAGGGAACTTAGCAAAGCAGTATGTGGATGATATTCCTGAGTGGGCGCAATTGATTTGTGAGGATACGTTATAAAAGAAAAAAGCAACCATTTGTTTTTTCATTTCAAAGTGGTTGCTTTTTTATTGCTGATTATCTCAAATATCAAAGTACTTTCTTGAAGCGCTTGAGGAACTCCTTCGCTTCCTCCATGCTGAGGCAGAGAGGCGGCAACAGACGGATGACATTGGTTCCGCTCACACCGGTAAATACATGCTGTTCTTTCAATAGTTTCAAACGTAATTCCTTGATCGGCTCTTCAAATTCAAGGCCAATCATCAGGCCGCGTCCGCGAACTTCCTTGATTTGCGGGAACTTTTTCAGTTCCGTCATCAGGTAGTCACCTACCTTGTCGGTATTCTCTATCAGGTTCTCTTGTTCTATCACATCCAGTACGGCGAGTGCTGCGCTACATGCCAGGTGGTTGCCACCGAAAGTAGTGCCAAGCTGTCCGTAAACAGGAGTGAACATCGGACTGATTAGTGCGCCTGCCATCGGGAAACCGTTGCCGATGCCTTTGGCTACGGTGATGATGTCAGCTTTGATGCCGTTATGTTGATGAGCAAAGAACTTACCGCTACGTCCGTAGCCACTTTGTATTTCATCAAGAACCAGCACTGTATTATGTTCCGTACAGGCTTCACGCAGGGCATGCATAAATTCATCCGTCGGCAATTGGATACCACCTACACCTTGAATACCTTCGATGATTACTGCACAGACATCCCCCTTAGCCAGTTCGGCTTTCATGGCTTCTATATCATTCAGAGGCAGATACGTTACGTGTCCGCAATCGTTGATAGGAGCGATGATTTTGGGGTTATTGGTTACTTCTACTGCCAGTGAAGTACGTCCGTGGAAAGCTTTGTTGAAAGAAACCACTCGCGTACGTCCGTTATAGAATGAAGCCAACTTCAAAGCGTTTTCGTTAGCTTCGGCACCACTGTTGATAAGGAATAAGGAGTAGTCATCATAACCACATGCTTTTCCCAAACGTTTGGCAACTTCTTGTTGTAGCTTGTTGATGACTGAGTTGGAATAGAATCCCAACGTAGCAACTTGTTTGCTTATCATCTCCACATAATGCGGGTGTGCATGTCCGATGGAAATAACTGCATGACCGCCATAAAGGTCGAGATACTCCGTACCGTTTTCGTCCCATACGTGGCAGCCTTTCCCTTTGACGATGTTGATGTCAAAAAGAGGATATACGTCGAATAAGTTCATGTCTTTAATTCTAAATTACAAAATACGAATTACTTAGAAAGCACTTGGCTTCAATCGTAAGCCGACAGTTTCTTCTAAATTGAACATCAGGTTCATGTTATGTACCGCCTGTCCGCTGGCACCTTTCAGCAGGTTGTCGATGCAGGAGATGATGAGCAACTTATCACCGTGCTTCTCCAGATGTAGAAGACACTTGTTGGTGTTCACCACTTGTTTCAGGTCAATGTTCTTATCTACGATATGTACAAAGGAATCTTTCGCATAATATTCTTCGTACATACGGGTGATTTCGTCCAGCGCAACCTTGGTCTTTACTACAATGGTAGTGAAGATGCCACGGGGAAAATCTCCACGGTAAGGAATAAAGTCTATCTCTGAATCAAAACTGTTCTGCAACTGTTTGAGCGATTGCTTGATTTCGGGTACATGTTGATGGTCGAAAGCTTTGTAAACGCTCATGTTGTTGTTGCGCCAACTGAAATGGCTCGTTGCACCCGGTTTTACGCCTGCGCCGGTGCTGCCGGTAATGGCGTTTACCATGATGTCGTCGTTCAGCATCAGATGCTTGGCGAGAGGCAATAATCCCAGTTGGATGCAAGTGGCAAAGCAGCCGGGATTGGCCACATATTTCGCTTTACAGGTGGCGCGGCGATTTAGTTCCGGCAGGCCGTAGATGAATTCATGCTCTGGAGAGGCAATGCGATAATCCATAGAAAGGTCGATAACTTTCAATTCTTCAGGGAGATTATGGCTTTCCATAAATTTCTTCGTATCGCCGTGGGCAGTACAGAAGAATAATACATCAATTTCATTCAAAGGTAACTCGTCGGTGAAGACAAGGTCCGTTTCGCCGTACAATCCTTCATGTACGTCGGTAATTTTGTTTCCGGCGTTACTTGAGCTGTTGATGAATACGATTTCCGCTTCCGGATGGTTAATCAGCAAGCGTATCAATTCACCTGCCGTATATCCTGCTCCGCCGATGATTCCTACTTTAATCATTGTATGTTCTTTATCTGTTATATAAGTTTTTCTCTTCAGGGACAATCAACCACATAATAAGGTATACAGGGATACCGGCAAATACGGTGAAAAATGTCAGCAGTGCATAACCGATGCGTACGAGAGACGGGTCGAGCCCGAAGTAATTTGCCAGTCCTCCGCAAACGCCGGCAAGCATTCTGTCGCTGCGTGAGCGGGTAAGTTTCCTATTGTTATTATTGTCCATAAGATTTAAATCTCTTCATCCTTATGATTGTTATAGTACACTCTCAGCGGGGTAGAAGTCACTTTGATAAAGCCTTTTGCATCTTCTGCTGTCCAGCCTTTCTGCATTTCTCCGTATTCGCCGAACTTGGTCTTTACCAAATCGTCCTTACTTTCTACACCTACGGTTGAGAAACCTAACGGGCGGAGTTCCAGGATAGCCGTACCGTTCACGTTGCGTTGTGAAGATTCCAGCATGGCTTCGATGTCACGCATCACCGGTTCCAGATACTGGCTTTCGTGCAGGAACATACCGTACCAGTTGGCAACCTGGTCTTTCCAGTATTGCTGCCATTTGCTCAATGTATATTTTTCCAAGAACTTGTGTGCACCGATAATCAGCATTGGAGCAGCAGCCTCGAAACCTACACGTCCTTTGATGCCGATAATCGTATCACCTACGTGCATATCGCGACCGATACCATAAGCAGCACCGATTTCTTCCACTTTCTGGATAGCCTTGATGGGATCGTCGAAGGTTTCATCATTTACGGCTTTCAGTTCGCCTTTCTCAAAAGTGAGACGCAATTGTTCGCTACCTTCTTTGGTGCAGTGTTTCAGATAAGCTGTTTCGGGTAGACCTTGTGCAGAGTCCAGAATTTCACCGCCACAGATAGAAGTACCCCACAGACCTACGTTATAAGAATATTTCAGTTTGGTGAAGTCGGCTGAGAAACCGTGTTTGTTCAGGTAGTCTATTTCTTCCTGGCGGCTCAAAGCCATGTCGCGGGTCAGCGTGATGATTTCTACGCCGGGAGCCAATACAAGGAACGTCATGTCGAAACGAATCTGGTCGTTGCCTGCGCCGGTAGAACCGTGAGCGATGGCATCCGCACCGATTTCGTTGGCATAGCGGGCGATGGCAAGCGCCTGGAAGATACGTTCGGAACTTACGGAAACAGGGTAGGTACCATTACGCAGTACGTTGCCGAATACCATGTATTTCAGGCTCTTCTCGTAATATTCCTGTGTTACGTCGATGGTAACATATTCTTTTGCACCCAGTTTGTAGGCGTTTTCTTCGTTTGTTTTCAGTTGTTCGGGGCTGAAACCGCCGGTATTGGCACAAGCTGCATATACTTCGTATCCTTTTTCTTTGGCAAGGTACATTACCGTAAATGAGGTATCAAGACCGCCGCTGAATGCGACTACTACTTTTTTCTTCTTTTCCATATCCTTGTATTTTAAATTTTATCTTCTTCATGTAAGTCCGGGTCATAGAGCATTGCAGTGCAGATGCAGAACTTACGGTTCTTGGCTACTAATATATCATGGTTGATACATCCTTCGCAACCTTTCCAGAAAGATTCGTCGTCAGTCAGTTCATTGAAGGTGACGGGGACATATCCCAGTTCCGTATTCATTTTCATGACAGCAGCTCCACTGGTGAGACTGAATACTTTGGCGTTAGGCCATCGCAGGCGTGCCAGACGGAAAGAGGCCATTTTGATTCGCTTAGCCAGTCCTATGCCGCGAAAGTCGGGATGCACAATCAAACCGGAAGTGGCGACGTATTGCTTGTTTCCCCAGCTCTCGATGTAGCTGAATCCTGCAAATACATCTCCGCACAAGGCGATGATTGCTTTTCCTTCTTTCATTTTTGTCGCCACATATTCGTGTGTGCGTTCTGCGATGCCCGTTCCACGTACTTTGGCCGCTTCTCTGATGGTATCCAAAATCTTATCCACATAAATTTCGTGAGAGGCGTCAGCCACCATCACATCCACTTTTTTGGTATCCATTTCTTTATGTTCAGTTCTGATTATATATGTTGTTAGTGTAAATTAGGGATGATTTGTGACAAGAAGTCGCGTACTTCACTGTGCGAAGCGGCTTCGTGCACTACCAGCATAATGGTGTCATCTCCGGCGATGGTGCCCAAAATAGCGGGACATTCGCGGTTGTCAATGTCGTAAGCCATACTACTGGCATAGCCTGGTCGGGTACGGATAACGGCGATATTACCTGAAAAATGCAGGGAAACGAATCCGCTATTCATCAGCATTTCGCTGGCACTTTGGTCGTTGGTTCGTTTGTACATGATGTTGTTGGGCAATACATATACGTATTTCCCGTTCATATTCGCCGCTTTGGCAACTTTCAGTTGTTTCAAGTCGCGGGAGAGAGTGGCTTGTGTCAATTCAAAGCCTTCCTTACCTAAAGCTTGCAGCAGTTCTTCCTGTGAACTGACGTCCTTGCTTGAGATAATCATCTTGATAGCGTCTAACCGATTGGCTTTTTTCTTCATCTTTTTGTATAATTATTCTTAGAACGGTGCAAAAGTAGGGATTATTTTGGAAAGAATATGCAAAAATGGGAGGCTTTTTATACTTTTTATACTATGAATGCTGCATTTTATGCATAAAACGAGAAATCCTGTCTAAAATATATTCATAACCTATAGGCATTCTTTATTTTGCTGCATGCCTATCAAGATATATTTTGTTAGGCAATGTTTTTGCGTTCCACTATAGTTATCCTTGCGTTACACTATAGTTATCCGCAAGGGACACTATAGTTACCCTTGCGTTCCACTATAGTGGAACGAATAAAAAGTAGGCAATGAAGAAGGTCTTATTAGGCAATGAAAGAAGTTGGAATGGCATCCTGACGGAGAAACTTAGTTAAGCATTGGTTGTAACTTTCTTGAAACGACAAAAGCAATAAGAAAACTATCAAAATATAGAGAAGGGATTTCGGAGGAAACCCCTATTTTTGTGCCGTACAGATTGTGACATATTCTGTTTCTATAATTAATCTATGTGAATCTATAAACTATTAAAGGCACATGAAAAAACTCTTTTGGTTTTCTATTTTCCTTCTTTGGGGTTTGGTTGCTTCTCTCACGGCAGAAGCAAAGATGACACTTCCTGCTATTTTCTCAGATAACATGGTGTTACAGCAAAATACACAGGTAAACGTGTGGGGTAAAGCCGCACCAGGAGAACGCGTAACGGTTAAGGCATCTTGGATGGATAAGGTGGTTACGGCAAAGGCGGCTGCCAATGGTAAATGGTCGGTGAAATTGAAAACGCCGGAGGCAACGACTAACCAGTCTATTACGGTGAGTGGTGAGAATACGATTACTATTAATAATGTATTAATAGGTGAAGTATGGCTTTGCACCGGACAGAGTAATATGGAATTTCCCGTGTCGCGCAACCCCGATGTGAAGTGGAAAACCGGAATGCTGAATGAAGCAGAGGAAATGAAGGATGCTGATTATCCCGAAATTCGTTTGTTTCATGTAGAGCACCAGTTGGCACCTGAAGGTGAAATGGATGAATGTGAAGGGCAGTGGCTGGTTTGCAATCCGAAGAACCTATCTGACTTTTCGGCCGTGGGCTTTGTTTTCGGGCGTAAACTGCATAAGGAACTGAAGATGCCTGTGGGGCTGATTCAGTCGACCTGGGGCGGGACACATGCGGAGTCATGGACAAAACTGGAGGTGATGAAGAAGAATCCGCTTTATGCAGATGTACTGAAGGATTTTGCTTCGAAAGATGCAAAGCAAAAGAATAAGATACCTGCAACTTTATGGAATGGTATGATACATCCTATTCTGGGTTATACCATAAAAGGCAATATTTGGTATCAGGGAGAATCGAACGCCATTCGTGCCGATAAATACCAGCAGGTCTTTACTAATATGATAAATAGCTGGCGCAAGGAGTGGAAGCAACCGGATATGCCGTTCTACTTTGTGCAGATAGCTCCGCAGTATGGACAGCCGGCAACGATTCGTGAAGCGCAACTCAAGACGTGGCAAAGCGGGTTGAAGAACGTAGGTATGGCGGTAATTACTGATGCAGGCGACTCGCTCGATATCCATCCGCGCAATAAAACCGTGACAGGCGAACGCCTGGCAGCATGGGCACTGGCGAAGCAATATGATAGGGATGTGGCTTATTCCGGTCCGTTATTCAAGGCTATGAAGGTGGAAGGTAATAAAGCTGTACTGAGCTTCGACTATGTTGAGGACGGGTTGATGACACCGGATAATGAACCGGTGAAAGGAGTTATTATTGCCGGTGCCGACCGTCGTTTCTATCCGGCTACGGCTGTGATAAAAGGCAATACATTGGAAGTTTCAGCTCCGCAGGTTGCCGATCCTGTGGCTGTACGCTATGCATATTGCAATTTCTTCCGTGTGAATCTTTATAATAAGGCTGGTTTCCCTGCTACTCCTTTCCGTACGGACGCATGGGAGCCGGATTCCTATGCGCGCTGGTTTGCCGATTCGGAAATGGTGCGATTCCCCAAGGCTTATCAGTTGGATCATGGCAAGCGCCTTTTCTTCGGCTATGCGCAGGGAGTGGGCTGCTGTGCAATGCTGCAAATGTGGAAGAAAACGGGGGAACGCCGCTACTTCGACTATGTGGAGCAATGGGCGGACTCGTTGATTAACGATAAAGGGGAAATCCACTTGTATCATGTGGAGACTTATAATCTGGATTATATAAACTCCGGTAAAGTCTTGTTCGATTTGTATCGTGAGACGGGTAAGGAGAAATATAAAACAGCGATGGATGCTCTTATTAAGCAACTCAAAAATCATCCTCGCACATTGGAAGGTGCCTATTGGCATAAACTGATTTATCAGCATCAGATATGGCTGGATGGCCTGTATATGGCTTCACCTTTTATGGCGCAATATGGTGCGGAGTTCAATAAACCCGAATGGATTGATGAAGCAGTGAAACAATTCACACTTTGCCAGAAGCATACGTATGATGCCAAAACGGGACTTTATCATCATGCCTGGGATGAAAGCAAGAGCCAACGTTGGGCAAATCCGGAAACCGGGCACTCTCCTAACTTCTGGGGACGTAGCATCGGTTGGTGGTTCATGGCGATGGTGGATGTGCTGGATTTTATCCCGGAAAATCACGAAGGACGCGCCCGGATAATAGGTTGGATACAGGGGCTGGCGGAAGTGTTACCGAAGTATCAGGATAAGAATGGTTTGTGGTATCAGGTGCTCGACCAGCCTACGCGGAAAGGGAATTTCCCGGAAGCCTCAGTGACTACGCAATTTATGAATGCATATGCAAAAGCGGTGAATAAGGGATATATTGATGAGAAGTATCGTGCCGTAGCCGAGAAAGCTTTCAACGGGTTGAAGAATAAACTGATGGTAGAACGTCAGGACGGTACGTTGACGCTGACACGTTGTTGCCAGGTAGGCGGTTTGGGCGGACACCCGTATCGCGACGGCAGCTTTGAATATTATATAGGTGAGAAGATGAGGGATAACGACGCGAAGGCGACGGGACCGTTTATTATGGGGTGTCTTGAACTGGGAAAGTAATTTAAATGAAGAATGATACAATATTTGTCATGAAAAAGAATTTATTGGTAATGCTTTTTGCTTCTTTTTGTGCCGGTACTCTTTCCGCACAAAGTGTTTCGTGGCCCGAAGTAACTACTGAGGCTAAACCGGCCGCCCGTTGGTGGTGGATGGGGAGTGCGGTGGATGCTGCGAATCTGACTCATAATCTGGAAGCGTATTCGAAAGCCGGAATGGGGACGATGGAGATTACTCCTATCTATGGTGTACAGGGAAATGATGCGCATGATATTCAGTTTCTCTCCCCACAGTGGATGCAGATGTTGCGTCATACAGAAAGCGAGGCTGCACGCCTGGGTATGAAGATAGACATGAATACCGGCACAGGATGGCCTTTTGGTGGTCCGGAAGTGAGTATAAAAGATGCTGCTTGCAAGTTGCTGATTGAAGAATACACATTGAAAGGCGGCGAACGCCTGAAAACAAAAATAGAAGTCACGGACGAAAAACAGCGTCCTTATGCGAAACTGTGCCGACTGATGGCTTTCAATGGGGAGCGTTGCTATGATTTGACTTCAAAGATTACAGATGGAAAACTAAACTGGAAGGCTCCCAAAGGAGAGTGGCGACTGATTGCTGCCTTTGTCGGAAAAACATTTCAGAAAGTGAAGCGTTCTGCCCCCGGTGGAGAAGGGTATGTGATGAATCATTTCTCAGCGAACGCTGTCTCTAACTATTTGGGCCGTTTTGAACGCGCTTTTGCCGGACAGACGGCTGATGGTTCTGCCGGAATTCCTACCGGATATCCCCATAATTTCTTTAATGATTCTTACGAAGTATATGGTGCCGACTGGACGGACGACTTATTAGAGCAATTCGCTCGTCGCCGCGGCTACAAATTAGAAGAATATTTTCCTGAGTTCCTTTCACAAGAACGTACGGAGACTACTCGCCGTCTCATTTCCGATTACCGGGAAACTCTTGCCGAATTGCTTCAGGAGAACTTCACCCGCCAATGGACGGATTGGGCTCATAAACATGGTTCGCGTACCCGCAACCAGGCTCATGGCTCTCCCGGTAATCTGATAGATCTTTATGCAACGGTTGACGTACCGGAATGCGAAGGCTTTGGATTATCCGATTTCGGTATCCGTGGATTGCGTAAAGATTCCTTGACGCGTCCCAATGATTCGGATCTTTCCATGTTGAAGTATGCTTCTTCGGCAGCGCACATAGCCGGGAAACCTTTCACTACTTCGGAAACCTTTACATGGTTGACGGAGCATTTCCGCACTTCGCTTTCGCAATGCAAGCCTGATATAGACTTGATGTTCATTTCGGGCGTAAACCATACCTATTTCCACGGTACTACTTATTCTCCTGTTGAGGCTGCATGGCCGGGATGGAAGTTCTATGCTTCCATTGATATGAGCCCTACGAACAATATCTGGCGGGATGCACCTGCGTTCTTCGATTATATCACCCGTTGCCAGAGTTTTCTGCAAATGGGGCAACCGGACAACGATTTTTTGGTATATCTGCCTGTGTATGACATGTGGGATGAACAGGATGGGCGTTTGTTACTGTTTGACATCCATAAGATGGCACAACGTGCGCCGCGTTTTATCGAAGCGGTGCACCGCATCTATGGTGCAGGCTATGATATGGATTACATCTCTGATAATTTCATTCGTAACGCTATGTGCCAGAATGGCAAGATTTTGACTTCCGGTGGTGTTTCCTATAAAGCTCTGGTAGTTCCCGGTGCCCGCCTGATGCCTGCTGATGTGTTGGAAAAATTGCTTCGTCTGGCGGATGAAGGTGCTATGATTGTTTTTCTGGAACAATATCCGGAAGATGTGCCGGGACTTACTTCTTTGTCCGGACGCCGTGCGGAGTTTAATAAAGCTCTTGCACAAATAAAGGAGCGTGAAGGAAAAGGAAATGTGATTTTCGGGACAGACTATGCTCGCACACTGGCTGCTACTGCCGCTGTGCCTGAAGACATGAAAACAACTTTCGGCTTAAGCAGTATTCGTCGTTCACATTCTGAAGGACATCATTATTTCATTTCCGCTCTGAAAGCGGAAGATACTGAAGGTTGGGTTTCATTGGCAGTGCAGGCACGTTCTGCGATGCTTTATAATCCAATGAATGGTACATCAGGCAAAGCGCGTTTGCGTCAGAATAATGATAAGACAGAAGTGTTCCTGCAACTGGCATCCGGTGAATCTGTGATATTGAAGACATTCGATAATCAGGATGTCGTTGCGCCGGAATATGGATATTGGAAACCTGCAACAGAGGAGAGTCCGCTTTCCGTTACTATTGAAGGTCAGTGGGCTTTCCGCTTTGTTGAATCCACTCCGGCAGTAGGTGCCACTCCGGATAGTGTATCTCTTGGCTCTTGGACGGAACTTGCCGCCGAAGGTGTGAAGAATACAATGGGTGCCGCTTGCTACACCACTACGTTTACTGTGAAGAACCCTGCTGAAGCTGAAGAGTGGATGTTGGATCTCGGCGATGTTCGTGAAAGTGCCCGTGTCCGTATCAACGGTCAGGAGGTGGTTACGCTTTTTGCTGTGCCTTATCGTTGCCTGATAGGTAAGTATCTTCGTGCAGGATCGAATACCCTTGAAGTGGAAGTCACCAATCTGCCTGCTAATCGTATTGCTGATATGGATCGTAATAATGTTCCTTGGCGTATCTATAAAGATGCCAATATTGTGAATATCCATTATAAAAAAGATAATTATGGAAAGTGGGAGCCTGTTCCAAGTGGTTTGCTGGGCCCTGTGAGTCTTATTCCAATGGAAGCTTTAAAGTGAAAATCCTCGTACAGAAATGAGCCAACTATTGCTACTGATTAAAAATAACATAAGAATGACGAAACAATTGTATATGGCTGTGGCCATTTGTTTATGGGTGCTCAGTGCCTGCCAATCTTCAACATATAAGTATGAAGCTATATATCGTGACCTGCCTTTTGACATGCCACGAGTGGAAGCGCCGAAGTTTCCCGACCGTAAAGTGAATCTTGCTGACTTCGGTGCGGTGGGTAATGGTGAGGAACTCTGTACCGAAGCCTTTGCCAAAGCTATTGATGCACTGGCTGAAAAGGGTGGCGGACATTTGATTGTTCCTGCCGGAGTCTGGTTTACCGGACCTATTGTGTTGAAAAGTAACATAGACTTACATCTGGAAAAAGGTGCTATCATTCTCTTTTCGCCAAATGTGGATTTATACCCGTTGGTAGAAACTGTTTTTGAAGGATTGGATACCCGTCGTTGCCAGTCGCCTGTTTCAGGGCGTAATTTGGAGAATGTAGCAATTACCGGTGAAGGCGCTATCGACGGTAACGGACATTATTGGCGTCCTCTGAAGCGGGAGAAAGTGACAGAAAGTGTCTGGAAACAGACCATTGCCCGCGGTGGGGTTTATAAACGTCCTACTTACTGGTTCCCTTATCCACAGACACTGAAAGGGGATACCATCAGTAATATGAATGTACCTCAGAATCTGAAAAGTGAAGAAGAATGGCAAAGCGTCCGCCATTTCCTCCGTCCGGTGATGGTGAGCCTGATAGAGTGCAAAAATGTATGGTTGCAAGGTGTTATCTTTCAGAATTCACCGGCATGGAATCTGCATCCGTTGATGTGCGAGAATGTATTGATAGAAGAAGTACAGGTACGCAATCCGAGTTATGCACAGAATGGTGATGGACTGGATCTGGAATCTTGTAAGAATACGCTGATAGTGAACTCTACCTTTGATGTGGGTGATGACGGCATTTGCCTGAAGAGTGGTAAGGATGAGGATGGTCGTATCCGTGGCCGGGTTTGTGAGAATGTGGTGGTTGATGGCTGCACGGTGTTTAAAGGACACGGAGGTTTTGTGGTAGGCAGTGAAATGAGCGGTGGTGTGCGTAATGTATCTGTCAGCAATTGCCAGTTCCTCGGTACAGATGTAGGTTTGCGTTTCAAGAGCAAACGCGGGCGCGGCGGAGTAGTAGAGAATATCTGGATACGCAATATCTCTATGATAGATATTCCGACAGAGCCGATAACATTCAATCTTTATTATGGAGGAAAGTCGGCAGTTGAGGTACTGGAAAGCGGCGAAGTGGTGCCTGCCAAGGTAGAACCGATGCCGGTGGACGAAACGACGCCTTGTTTCCGAAATATCCATGTTGAGAATCTGGTTTGTGCCGGTGCCCGTCGTGCTTTATTCTTCAATGGCATTCCGGAAATGCCAATTGACGGCATTACATTGAAGAATGTGGATATCTCCTCGAAGCTGGGAGCGGAATTTGTATATAGCAAAAATATTGTAATGGAGAATGTGAATATCCGTCATGAAGAAGGTGAGAAGATTGTGACTCGTGATTGTGAGAATGTGAAATGATTCAATATTTTTGAAATCTGTCAGAAACAATATCTTTTCAGTCAAAACTGATATAGAGTATAGGGGAGCAATCCCCTATTTTTGTATCGTCAAAAATCTATTTAATATCATGAAACATTGCTTTTTTGCGGTCGATTTGGGAGCTACCAGCGGTCGTACTATCTTAGGAACATTCACTTCGCAAGGGTTGGAATTGCAGGATGTGAACCGTTTCCCTAATCATCTGATTGAAGTCGGAGGACATTACTACTGGGATATTTATGAGTTGTATCGTCATATTGTGGAAGGCTTGAAACTGGCTGCCCGCATGGAGGATGTACAGATAACTTCTATTGGAATTGATACCTGGGGGGTGGATTTCGTATGTGTGGGCAAAGACGGAGGATTGCTTCGCCAGCCCTATTCCTATCGCGATCCTCATACAATGGGAGCCCCTGAGGCATTCTTCGCCCGTATTCCCCGTAAACAGGTTTATGAATGGACAGGCATTCAGGTCATGAATTTTAATTCACTTTTCCAATTAGATACATTGCGTCGTAATAATGACAGTGCACTGGCTGCTGCTGATAAGTTGCTTTTTATGCCGGATGCACTCAGCTATCTGCTGACGGGTGAGATGGTGACGGAATATACCATTGCCAGCACTGCGCAACTGGTGAATGCTGAAACGCGCCGTTTGGAACCTGCTTTACTCGCAGCACTCGGACTGACAGAAGATAATTTTGGCCGTTTCGTGTATCCGGGTGAGAAAGTGGGTGTACTGACCAAAGAAATGCAAAACATTACCGGACTGGGTGCTATACCAGTGATTGCTGTTGCCGGACATGATACCGCTTCGGCCGTTGCCGCTGTACCTGCTTTGGACCGTAACTTTGCTTATCTGAGTAGCGGCACATGGTCGCTGATGGGAGTAGAGACAGATGCACCGGTCATCAATGAGGAAACCGAAGCGTTGAACTTCACCAACGAAGGAGGAATAGACGGAACGATTCGCTTATTGAAGAATATTTGTGGAATGTGGCTGCTGGAACGTTGCCGTTGCAGCTGGGAGGAAATCTCTTATCCCGAATTGATTGCCGAGGCACAGACGTGCGAACCATTCCGTAGTTTGATAAATCCGGATGATGCTTTGTTTAATAATCCTGCGAATATGGAGCAAGCCATCCGTACCTATTGTGCTGACCATAGTCAACCGGTACCGGAAACTCGTGGTCAAGTGGTACGTTGCATCTTTGAAAGTCTGGCACTGCGCTACCGTCAGGTGTTAGAGAATCTTCGCGTTCTTTCTCCTCGTCCGGTGGAAGTGCTGCACGTCATTGGTGGTGGAAGTCGCAATGATCTGTTGAATCAATGGACTGCCAATGCAGTGGGCGTACCTGTGGTTGCCGGACCGTCGGAAGCGACAGCCATCGGCAATGTAATGATACAAGCCCTGGCGGCAGGCACGGCAAGCGATGTCGTTTCCATGCGTCAGCTCATCAATCGCTCTATACCATTGAAAACCTTCAAGCCGGAAGACGTGAAAGTATGGAATAATGCCTATCAGCAATTTTTGCAGTTGGCATAGCCCCTGTCTCGCCTCGTAATTAATAATTTATAATTAATAATTTATATTTAAATTTAGTACCATCATGAAAGAAGAATTAATCCAGAAAGCCTATGAAGTGGCAAAAGAACGTTACGCAGCTATTGGCGTAGATGTAGAAAAAGCAATGGACGCTTTGCAAAAGATTTCCCTCTCCCTGCACTGCTGGCAGGCAGATGATGTAGCCGGATTTGAAGCACAGGGTGCGTTGACCGGAGGTATCCAGGCTACGGGAAACTATCCTGGCAAAGCTCGCAATATGGAAGAACTGAGACAAGATGTGTTGAAAGCAGCCAGCTATATTCCTGGAACCCATCGCCTGAACTTGCATGAAATCTATGGTGATTTCGGTGGTAAGTTCGTTGACCGCGACCAGGTGGAACCGGCTCATTTTGAAAGCTGGATGCAGTGGGCAGCCGAAAATAATATGAAGCTGGACTTTAACTCTACTTCTTTCTCTCATCCGAAGAGTGGTAACCTCTCTCTCTCAAACCCGGATAAGGGTATCCGTGATTTCTGGGTAGAACACACCAAGCGTTGCCGTGCCATTGCCGAAGAGATGGGACGTCGTCAGGGTGATCCTTGTATTATGAACTTGTGGGTGCATGACGGTAGCAAGGATATTACCGTGAACCGTATGTTGTATCGCGACTTATTGAAGGATTCTCTCGATCGTATCTTCGAAGTAGAATATAAGAATATGAAAGATTGCGTTGAGTCTAAAGTATTCGGTATCGGTCTGGAGAGCTATACAGTAGGTTCTAATGATTTTTATATCGGTTATGGTGTAAGCCGCAACAAGATTGTTACGTTGGATACCGGTCACTTCCATCCGACGGAAAGTGTTGCCGACAAGTTGTCTTCACTGCTGTTGTTTATTCCTGAAATCATGTTGCACGTGAGCCGTCCGGTGCGTTGGGATTCTGATCACGTAACGATTATGAACGATGAAACAATGGATCTCTGCAAAGAAATCGTACGTTGCAATGCTCTTGATCGTGTACATATCGGTCTGGACTATTTTGATGCTTCTATTAACCGTATCGGTGCTTATGTGATTGGTAGCCGCGCCACTCAAAAGTGTGTGCTGCAAGCCCTGCTGGAGCCGCTGGATACATTGCGCAAATATGAAGCAAACGACCAGTTGTTCGAACGTCTTGCCCTGCTCGAAGAAGGTAAATCTCTGCCTTGGAATGCCGTTTGGGATATGTTCTGCCTGAAAAATGGTGTACCTGTAGGTGAAGAGTTTATCGCTGAGATACAGAAATACGAAACGGACGTTACTTCAAAACGTAACTAAGTGATTAACGGTTAGTGGTAAGTGTTTAGCGGGAAAACGGTATCTTTGTGCGTTTTCTTGTGCTAAACACTCATCATTAATCACTAAACGTTATTATCATGAATACACTGATAGGATTGTTGATTATAGCTATCGGAAGCTTTGGACAGAGTAGTTCGTATGTACCTATCAACAAGGTGAAAAACTGGTCGTGGGAAAGTTTTTGGTTGGTGCAGGGTATCTTTGCCTGGTTGATATTTCCATTGTTGGGTGCACTGCTTGCCATTCCGGCAGGAAGTTCCTTACTGGAACTTTGGGGTGCAGGTGGGGCTTTACCTGCTATGGTCTACGGCGTTCTGTGGGGCGTGGGCGGACTAACTTTCGGGTTGAGTATGCGCTATCTGGGTGTGGCACTCGGACAGAGTATCGCTCTCGGCACATGCGCGGGTTTCGGAACACTCTTCCCGGCTTTGTTTGCCGGAAAAGACTTACTGCATGGTGAGGGGCTGATGTTGCTCATCGGCGTGTGTATCACGTTGGCGGGTATTGCTATTATCGGATATGCGGGTAGTCTTCGCTCCAAGAATATGACGGAAGAAGAAAAACGTGCAGCTGTTAAAGATTTCGCATTGACCAAAGGTTTGCTCGTGGCTCTGCTGGCAGGTGTGATGAGTGCTTGTTTTGCTCTCGGATTGGATGCTGGAACACCGATTAAGCAGGCTGCACTTGATGGTGGAGTAGAGGCTCTGTATGCTGGACTGCCCGTTATCTTCCTGGTGACTCTCGGTGGTTTTTTCACAAATGCTGTTTACTGCATTTGGCAGAATATAAAGAATAAGACAGGTAAAGAATATCTTTCTGTGAAAGGTTCGGTATTGACAAATAACCTGTTGTTTTGTGCTCTTGCTGGTGTATTGTGGTATTCACAATTCTTCGGTCTTGAGATGGGCAAGAGCTTCCTGACAGATAGTCCTGTACTGTTGGCTTTTTCTTGGAGCATTCTGATGTCGTTGAATGTTACGTTCAGTAATGTTTGGGGCATTTTGCTGAAAGAGTGGAAAGGGGTTAGCAATACTACAATCACAGTGCTTGTGCTTGGTTTGGTAGTGCTGATATCTTCTATCATCGTGGTAGCTATGGCACAGGCATAATAGCTTGTAATTAATTTATATTATATATGAAATCAATTCTCGAAAATCGCCCGGCATTGACTTATGCAGTCAATCAAGTGGCAGAAGTAGCCGGATATCTCTGGCAAAAAGGGTGGGCTGAACGTAATGGCGGTAACATCACCCTGAACATCACTGAGTTTGTGGACGATGAAATAAAGGCATTGCCTGCCATCAGCGAAGTAAAACAAATAGGCGCTACTCTTCCTTATTTGAAAGGTTGTTACTTCTATTGCAAAGGTACTAATAAACGTATGCGCGATTTGGCCCGTTGGCCGATGGATCATGGTTCTGTCATCCGTATTCAGGACGACTGCGCCAGCTATGTCATCATTGCAGATCATCCAGTGATGCCTACCTCCGAGTTGCCTGCCCACCTCAGTGTGCACAATCGCTTGATAGAGAAGGGCTCCCCTTACAAGGCTTCCTTGCATACTCATCCTATCGAACTGATTGCTATGACTCATTGCAAGAAGTTCCTTGAGAAAGACGTGGCTACTAATTTACTCTGGAGTATGATTCCTGAAACGAAGGCTTTCTGTCCGCGTGGTTTGGGTATCATCCCTTACGAATTGCCAAGTTCTGTGAAGCTGGCAGAGGCTACCATTGAGCAACTTGAAGACTATGATGTAGCTATGTGGGAAAAGCATGGGGTCTTTGCTGTAGATGTGGATGTCATGTCGGCTTTTGACCAAGTGGATGTATTGAATAAGTCTGCTCTGATTTATATTGCTGCTAAGAATATGGGTTTTGAACCTGATGGTATGAGTCTGGAACAAATGCAGGAGATGACTCGTGCGTTCAACCTGCCTAAATGATTTTACTAGTATTTAGAAAATAGATGATGAAGCGAACATTCTTTTCCCTCGCCCTGCTGTTGGCAGCGGCAACCCTTACCGCCCAAACTCAAATGACGGCAAGAGAAGCTGCCGTAAAGATTGCAGACCGCATTCTGGCCAGCACCACGTACGAGTTCAAGAATACGAAGACTGGCGAAACATATAAGTCCGTCAAGAAGTTACCTCTTGATATGGATGTGAAGGTGGCATGTAAGTATAATAACTGGCATTATACCAACGGAGTAACAAATATTGGCTTAATGGAACTGGGTGAGAAGCTTGGCGACAAAAAGTATGATAAATATGTCTTGAAGAACATGAACTTTGTGTTCAACGAAGGCAATCTGGAATTCTTCCGCAAACAGTATGACGAAGCCTTCAGGCAAGGTGGTTGGAATGCTATCCGCAAACTGAGCTGGCACATGATTTTCCGCAGCAAGCGTTTAGATGATAACGGTCCGATGGGAGCCAGTCTGATAGAATTGCAGATGAAGCACCCTAACGATGCTTTTTTGAGTTACATCAATGAAACTGCTGAACATCTGAATTATGGTGAGCCTCGTTTGGTTGATGGTACTATTGCTCGTATCTGGCCTCATGTCAATACTATTTGGGCAGATGATGCCTTTATGGCTATTTCTTTTCTAGCCCGTATGGGAAAAATGACTGGTGATGAAAAGTATTTCAATGATGCCGCCAATCAGGTACTGAATTATACTCGTTATCTCTGGTGTCCTGAGAAACAGATTTATTATCACTGTTATCATACGGATAATAAGGAACATGGAGTAGCTCATTGGAGTCGTGCCAACGGTTGGGTGTTCATGGCGCAGGCTGATTTGCTCAGCATGATGCCGAAAGATCATCCGATGCGTGGAGCAGTTATCGAGAACTTCCGTCAGCAAGCCAGTGGGGTAGCCCGTTATCAGGGTAAGAACGGACTTTGGCATCAACTTCTTGATAAAGAAGATTCTTATGAAGAAATCACAGGTACGGCAATGTTTGTATTCGGTATTGCTCGTGGTGTAAAGGAGGGCTGGCTGCATCCTGATTTCATCTATGTGGCTGAGCAAGGTCTGAAAGGTATGATGAAAAAGATTTCTGATAATGGAGATGTAACTTCTATTTGTGTGGGAACCGGTATTATGCCTTCCGTAGTATACTATTATAATCGTCCTACTCAGGAGAACGATCCTATGGGGGAAGGTCCTGTGCTCCGTGCACTTGTCGAAATGATTGATGCTCCAAAGTATACGGAAATCAAGGCTGAGCAACAATATGATAAGATTGTTGTGAAGAAATAGTATTTCTTTTCTTTAATAATATTTATGGGTCCGTTTCGGGGTATTTTACAATTAACCCGGAACGGACGCTTTTTTATTCACAAATAATTCCTATTTTTGCCTGAGTCTATCATGCAAAACACGTATTATGACTAAGAATTATAATGATTTAGGAGTTGAGTTCAAGTATTTGATCGTGAATGATATGGACCAGAAATTTGGTCTGTGGGTAAATACTGTAGGATTTCAGTCTATACAGCCGAACTCTCCTTATCCTTTGAAGGACCATCCTTCCGGCTATTTCTTCAATGCTCAGAAAGGGCGCGTCTTGCGTGAGTACCAATTGGTTTATATTACTAAAGGACGAGGATTATTTACATCTGAGACTACCCCTGAAAAACAAGTTTGCAAAGGACGTCTCATGGTGCTCTTCCCAGGGCAATGGCATACATATCATCCTTATCAGCAGACAGGATGGAATGAATATTATATTGGATTTGAAGGTCCGGTCATTGATGATATGTTGCGAGGTGGTTTCCTCTCTAAAGATAATCAGGTCTTGGAAGTTGGTTTGAATGAGGAACTAGTCACGCTTTTTTCTCGTGCTTTGGAAATAGCTGAGGCAGATAAGATTTCTTCCCAACAGTATCTTTCAGGCATTGTTTTGCACATGATAGGAATGATTCTTTCTATTTCTAAGAATAAGATTTTTGAAGTAGGCGATGTAGACCAAAAGATTGAACAGGCGAAAATCATCATGAATGAGAATGTATTTAAGGATGTTGACCCGGAAGAACTTGCCATGAAACTGAATATTAGTTATTCATGGTTTCGCAAGGTTTTCAAGGATTATACAGGATATGCGCCTGCTAAATATTTCCAGGAATTAAAACTGCGTAAGGCTAAGCAATTGCTGGTGGGAACTTCTCAATCCGTCAAAGAAATCTCTTTTATGCTCGATTATAAATCTACCGAACATTTCTTCTCTCTTTTCAAGAAACGTACCGGCTTTACTCCATTGGAATATAGGTCTTTTGGGCGCGAAACGAATGTAGAAGAAGAGGAGTTATTGTAAAATCAAAACGTGTAGTTTAAAATCAAATTAATTAGTAAACCCTTGTGAATCTGTTAATTTTGGGTTGAAAATGCTTTTGACTTTATGAAGAAAGTCAAAAAGAAAAGTATTTCAGTCAAAAGTCACATCTTCTACGTCTAGTTGAATTAATAATTTTGTCCGCGCAAGCTCTGTGTTCGATAACGGATGCTTGTTTTGTTAAACTTGGATTTATTTATTAATCAATTATATTAATAATCTATGAGAATCTTACACAAAAATCTGTGCTTATTAATGCTTTTATTAATGAGCTTTCCTCTAAGTGTCTTTGCTCAGAACAAGACGATTTCCGGTACGGTCCGTGATGCGATCGACGTAGTAATCGGTGCTTCTGTAACTGTGAAAGGTGATAATTCTATCGGTACGATTACCGATATGGATGGTAACTTTAAACTCTCTGTGCCAGCTTCTGCCAAAGAACTGGTAGTGTCCTTTATTGGTTATGATAATCAGACGGTGTCGATTGGTAGTAAAACTCATTTCGACATTACGTTGAAAGAGTCTTCTGTGATGTTGGAAGAAGTGGTTGCTATTGGCTATGCGAAAGTAAAACGTAAAGATTTGACGGGATCTTCTGTATCCGTAGGTAATAAAGAACTGGCAATGGCTCCTGTAACCACAGCTGCTCAGGCTTTGGCTGGTAAAGCTGCTGGTGTGCAAGTAATCCAGCAGAGTGGTGCTCCGGGGGCTGATATCCAAATTACAGTGCGTGGTGGTACTTCTATTACGCAAGGTACTGAACCTTTGTATATTGTGGATGGTTTCCAAATGGAGAATGGTTTGCAGAATGTAGACATCAATGATATTGAGAGTATTGATGTCATGAAAGATGCTTCTGCAACAGCTATTTATGGAGCTCGTGGCTCTAATGGCGTAATTCTTATTACCACTAAATCCGGTAAGTCCGGTAAGACTGAAGTTTCTTATAATGGTTTTGTAAGTTTCGACCGTTTGGGTAAGAAATTAGATTTACTGGGTGTTGAGGATTATGTGAAGTATCAGTATGAGTTTCAATCCTTGCGTGGTGACCAAGATAATTGGGCTAGTTTATTCGGTGGTGATATTAACTCGGCTGACTTCTACACAGGTGCTTACAATCGTATTGCACAAGAATATGGAAATCGCGCTGGCATCGATTGGCAAGATTTAGTATTTGGCGATACTGGTATTACGCAAAATCATAATATAAACATCAGCGGTGGTAGCGATAAGACTAAGTATATGTTAAGCTACAATTATACGGGTGAAGATGGCATAATGGATAAATTCGGTTATCAGAAGAATAGTATCCGTGCGAAGATTAACCATGAGTTGTGGAAAGGTGTCCGTTTTGACTTCTCTTCAAGCATGCAAATGACAAAAGTAGATGGTGGCGGTTCATTGGGCGGCAAATTGAAGCAAACTATTTTGCAGCCGGTTACAGGTGGTGAAAAATGGACTAATGAACAGTTGATAGGTTCAGACTTGGCCGACCTTTTCTCTGAAATGTATGGTGGCGATAATTACGATGCTAACAACCCGATTATAAATAATGCTGCGGTATCCAATGAAAAATATACGCGGATGGTGACTGTTAATGCCGGATTGGAGATTGATATTTTGAAAGATCTCACATTCCGTACTTCGGGCAGTTACCTGTGGCAACAAGTTCGTCAGGATTATTGGGACGATGGTAGAACCAAAACAGCTTCAACCAATCAGAGCCCTTATGGCTATGGATACCGTAATAACAGTGAGAAATTCTCATGGCAGATTACGAATACGCTGAGTTACGCTTTTAAACTGACTGATAAGCACCGTTTTAATGTGTTGTTGGGTCAGGAAACTTATTATGCGGAATCAATGAAGTTGGATAATGAATATCGTAAATTTTCTGATGGTAATTTCGGTTTGAATGATGTGAGTATGGGTACTCCCGATACTTGGAAATCTAACAAAGAAAGGTTAGGATTAGTTTCCGTATTTGGTCGTCTTTCTTACAATTTCAATGAGCGTTATTTGTTTACCGGTACATTGCGTGCTGACGGTTCTTCTAAGTTTGCCCGGGGCAATCAGTGGGGATATTTTCCGTCAGCTTCTGCTGCATGGCGTATTTCGGAAGAAGCCTTCATGGAAGATTTGAATTTCTTGCAGAATCTGAAGTTGCGCGTAGGTTATGGTACTTCCGGTAATAACAATATCGACAATAATATGTATGCTACCGACTACGGTTCCGGTCACTATGGCTACAATGGCACTGATTTCATTACGTATGTTCCGGGCACTACGCTGGGTAACCCTGACTTGAAATGGGAGAAAACAACTACAGCTAATGTCGGTTTGGATCTATCTATATTGAACAGCCGCGTAAACCTGTCGTTAGACTGGTATAACAATGAGTCATCCAACCTATTGATTAAGAATAAGATTCCAACTTCAACCGGATATGTGGATCAGTATCAAAATTTAGGTTCTATTCGTAACCGTGGTCTGGAAATCGTTTTGAATACTGTAAATATTCGTACTAAAGACTTTACTTGGACAACTGATTTCAATATTGCTTTCAATCGTTCAAAAGTATTGGATATCTATGGTGAAGGTGAAAGCAACAACTTCATACAGGATTATTCATCACGTATGGGCTTTAAAGTAGAAGTGGGAAAACCATTGGGACAATTCTACGGACTGATTTATGATGGTGTTTATACTACGGATGATTTTACACAGAATGCGGATGGTACGTATGCTTTGAAAGACGGCGTTCCTTCATTGAAAGGTTTCAACCGTAAAAGCGTTAAGCCGGGTGATGCAAAATACAAACCTACTGCCGGAGATGTTGATGATGACGGCAATCCGATTTGGTCTACCAATGATAAAACGGTTATTGGCAATGCACAACCTAAGTTTACCGGTGGTATGAGTAATACCTTTACCTATAAAGGTTTCGACCTGACCCTTTTCTTTAATTTCGTAGTAGGTAATGATGTCTTCAATATGAGTACACAGCGTTTCATCGGCCCGTATCTGGCCAACCAGAATACTTTGGATAAGATGAAGAACCGCTTTACGCTGATTGATCCTTCAACCGGTAAGGAGAGCAAGGATCTGGCACGTCTGGCGGAATTGAACCCCGGACAATATGGTGGTTCAGCCATGTGGAATATATCTTCCAATAATAAGACTGCCATCAGTGATTATAGTAGTTATTATATTGAAGATGGTTCTTACTTGCGTCTGAATACGATTACACTGGGCTACACTTTGCCGAAGAAGTTGGTACAGAAAGCTAAGATCAGCAATGCACGTGTTTACTGCACGCTGAACAACATTCATACATTTACTGGATATTCCGGTTATGATCCGGAAGTTTCGGCTACCAGCAGTGCGCTGACTCCGGGTATTGATAACTCATCCTATCCTCGCTCTAAAAGCTGGGTACTGGGCGTAAACTTAACTTTCTAAAATTGAATAACGAATATGAAAAAGATAATTAGTATTATAGGGATTTCAGCCATGTTGCTGGCTTTCACGTCATGTGAAGACTGGTTGGACATGCCTTCCGAATCAAAAGCTGATAGTTCGTCCGTGTTTGAGACAATCAATAGAGCGGAAATGGCAGTGGTTGGAGCTTATGCTTCACTGCACACACAAGAACTGGGGTATCAATTACTGATGGGTACGGATGAAGCCAGTTCTACTGAAAGCAATTCTAAATATAATGTGGCCAATTATGATTATCTGGCTACCTCAACGATGCTGAATTCTACTTATACCACTATGTATAAGGCTATTGAATATGCCAACGTATGTATAAAGAATTTGCCTTCCATGAGTGCTTCTTCTGATAGTGAGCAAAAGAAAATAGATGCACTGTTGGGTGAATCTTTGGCTGTCAGAGCCTATGCTTATTGGAATATTGTACGTTTCTATGGTGATGTACCTTATTCTGCAGTACCGACGGCCGATTTGACTACTTTCTCTTCCTCACGTGTCAGTCGTGATACGATATGGGATCATTGCATCTCTGATTTGCAACGGGCTACGGAACTGCTCCCCTGGAAGAGCGAAGGGATGGTAGCTACCCCTGAGCGCTTCACCAAGAATGCGGCTTATGGCATATTGGCTCGTGTAGCACTGTATGCTGCTGGTTATTCTTTACGTTGGGACCTGAATACAGTGCCTTACGATAAATCTACAGTGGCTATTGCTCAACGCAGTGATGCCAATCGTATTAAAGAATTGTATCAGATTGCAGCCAATGCTTGTAAAGCGGTAATCACTCAGAATGAAAATAAATTGTTGGATGAGTACGATCAGATCTTCCGCGACCTGAGCATGCAGCAATACAATGAGGAAACTATGTTGGAATATGGCTGGTACAGCACCAACGGTCCGGACGTGCGTACCGGTTATACCAATGGTATTCCTACGAATGGTACAAGCACTACCCTCGGAAAGGGCGGATGCCAGATGGTAGCTATGCCGACTCTCTACTTTGAATTTAATGATGGCGATCAGCGTCGTGATGTTTCTGTCTGTAATTACGGTCTTGTGCTCAGCACGAAAGAAGATGCTTATCAGATGAATACCTACATAGGCAATGGTGTGGGTAAGTATCGCATTAACTGGAAGAAAGTGAGAGGTTCATCAGATAGTAAGCGTGATATCAATTTTCCTCTGTTGCGCTACTCGGACGTATTGCTGATGTATGCTGAGGCTTTGAATGAGTTGAACAACGGTCCTACTGCCGAAGCTATTGACGCATTGAAATCGGTTCGCTTGCGTGCATTCCATAAAGATGCTTCAAAAATTGGTTCTATTCCGGAGAGCTATGCTGCCTTCAAGGAAGCCATTATTCTGGAACGTAAACTGGAATTATCTAATGAGGGTTTGCGCAAAAGTGACCTGGCTCGTTGGGGAATATTGGTTGATCATCTGACAGCAGAGAAAGACAAATTGATTCAACTAGCTAAGCGCGAAGGTAAATATGCCGATGTAGATGTGTATCGTGCTTATAAACTCACAGCTAAACCTGCTTTTGAAGATCCTACAATTTCGCTTTCTTATATTTCGATGAGTGCGGAAGACATTGCTTCTTTGGGGCTTAAACAAGATGATGTGGATGCCTTAAATGTCTTGAACTCTTCTACCAAAGGATTTTTGGATGTGAAGTTTTATGAAGATAAAGAAGGAAATGTGTATTTCACTGAGAGCTCTGTGCCGGCAGGTAAGAGTGTGACTGAAGTGGATTATACTATTTTGAATATGTTTGGTTGTCATAGCGTGAAGCAGAGAGGCGGTCTTTCTGTAGAAGATGTAGAAGGATTTGCATCCGAGAATACATGGATTGTAGGAAGTACGGGAATGTTCTACGGTATGAAGAAGAATATGGTAGAAATCCTGCCATTCAATACGACGAGCATCATTGATGTCAATCCCGGTCTTGCCGGACAACAACATCCTTGCTATTAATATTTAGGGTTAATAAGATTGTAGGTTAGTGAATAAAAGAGGCGGACACTCATTATGAGTGTGCCGCCTCTTTTTTATAAAGAACTATGAAAAACGTTTCTCAGAAATTCAATATACCTATAAATAGCGATTGCGGCGTATTACACTATCGAATATCCTTCTAAATTATTTACCTGCATATAGCGATTGTTTTGCTTTCCGTTTATAGAGACCTTTGCAGCGATTTATTAACGGCATAAAATTCTTTGTAAATTGAAAGCAAATATAAAAAAACTCTCCTTCCTTCTTGTCTTGTTATTTTCCTCATTAGCAATGTATTCACAAGGCAGAGCAATGATTTCCGGCAAGATACTGTCTACCGAGAAAGAAATTGTTGATTTCGCGACTGTTTACCTTAAAGGAACCAACTATGGAGGTACCACCAATCAGGAAGGTATTTATCATATAAAGGCTCCGGCAGGTGACTATACACTGGTTGTTTCAGCTGTTGGCTATAAGACGGTAGAGAAACAAGTGAAGTTGGTGGCAGGAGAAAGAGCGAAACAGAATCTTACGATTACTCCGGAGACACAGCAGCTGGATGAAGTGACCATTGTATCAACAGGAGTAACCCGCTTGAAGCGCTCAGCCTTCAATGCGGTGGCAGTCGATACAAAAGAATTGCAGAACACTACGAAGAACCTGAGCGATGCCCTGACTAAGGCGCCGGGTATGAAACTCCGTGAGTCGGGTGGTGTAGGCTCCGATATGCAACTCATGCTGGATGGATTCAGTGGAAAGCATGTGAAAGTGTTTATTGACGGTGTTCCGCAGGAAGGTGTGGGAAGCTCGTTCGGACTGAACAATATCCCCGTGAACTTTGCTGACCGGATTGAGATATATAAAGGTGTGGTACCTGTAGGATTCGGTACGGATGCTATTGGTGGGGTCATTAACATTGTCACTAACAAGAAGCGTCGTCGCTGGTTCCTGGATGCGTCCTACTCTTATGGCTCATTCAATACGCATAAGTCGTATGTCAACTTCGGACAAACCTTCAAGAATGGCTTTACGTATGAGATTAATGCTTTCCAGAACTATTCGGATAATGATTATCACATAGAGGCTCCGGTGGAAGATTTCGAAACGGGAAGAATCGATAAGGATAAAAAAGTACGCGTGAAGCGTTTTAACGATACGTACCATAACGAAGCTGTCATTGGAAAGCTGGGTGTAGTGGATAAGTCATGGGCAGACCGCTTGATGTTCGGTTTCACCTATTCAAACATGTATAAGGATATACAGACGGGTGTACGCCAAGAAATTGTGTACGGACAAAAGCATCGCAAAGGTCATTCGCTGATGCCATCAATGGAGTATTACAAGCGTGACTTGTTTACTAAAGGTTTGGATGTAGCGCTGACCGCTAACTATAATAAGAATGAGACTACCAATGTGGATACCGCATCCTATAAATACAATTGGTATGGAGAAAAAGCCCGCCTGAACTCGCCCGGCGAACAATCGTATCAGTATTCACGGGCGGATAATGATAACTGGAATGGTACACTGACCATTAACTACCGTATTGATAAAGTGCAGATGTTGACCTTCAACCATGTGCTGAATGCTTTTACCCGTTCCAACACTTCGTTGCTTGCCAAGGAGGCGCAAACAGAAGCCATTGATAAGGAAACCCGCAAGAATATTTCCGGCTTGTCCTATCGCCTGATGCCGTCCGAAGATTGGAACTTCTCTGTATTCGGCAAATACTATCACCAGTTTGTGGCAGGGCCGATTGCCACAAACACCAATCAGAGTGAACATGTGCGTACAACCCGCGACGTCAGTTCTTTTGGCTATGGTGCAGCAGGTACCTATTTCATATTACCCGGCTTGCAAGTGAAACTCTCTTACGAAAAAGCCTATCGCCTGCCTACTATCGAAGAGATGTTCGGCGACGAAGACCTGGAAATGGGAGACATTGGCATCGAACCGGAAAGCAGTGACAACGTAAACCTCAACCTCAGCTACAATAGGACCTTTGGGATACATTCCCTATATGTGGAAGGTGGGCTGATATATCGAAATACGAAAGATTATATCCAACGTAACATTGCGGACCTGAGCGGAGGCAAATCGGCAGCCACTTACATCAACTATGGCAAGGTGCTGACAAAAGGATATAACATCTCCGCCCGTTATGGCTTCGGAAGATGGCTGAGTATTGGCGGAAACTTTACGAAGATGAACGTGCGTGACAATATGAAAACCTCCATTTCCAGTAGTGCGGCGAACCTTGCTTATAAAGAACGTATGCCGAACCTGCCCTATATGTTTGCCGACTCGGACGTGACATTCTACTGGCGCAACTTATGGAAGAAGGGCAATACGCTGACGGTGTCTTACGATAACCAGTACCTGCATAGCTTTACCTATTATTCATCCAACATCGGTTCGAATAAAGGAGACTATGTAGTGCCCAGCCAGTTCTCTCACAATCTGGCTTTTTCCTACAGTCTTCAGAACGGGCGTTACAATCTGTCATTTGAGTGCCGCAACTTCACGGACGAGAAGCTGTATGATAACTTCAGCCTTCAGCGGGCCGGCCGGGCTTTTTATGGAAAGGTGCGTGTATACTTCGGAAATTAGAGATAATTGATTAGATAAATAGTATAAATTTAGTTTAATATGAAAGGTAAAAACAACATGAAGAAGAATTACTTTCTGACCGGACTCTTTGTAACCGCAATGACCGGACTGGCATTGACAGCATGTACAGATGATGAGCCGAGCCTCGGTGGCGGCACTGTAGAAAAGGGTGAATATGTTATCGCATCCTCTGTCACAGCTTCGGGAAATACAACTAACGTTTTGGTATCTTCCAAAACACTGGATAATGGAACGGTTTCTACCATCAACAATGGTTTGGTGAACGATGGCGCAACGCAGTGGGTGTTCTATAAGAACCAATACTTGTATGGGCTGACCTATAATCAGGGAAACGCCGGTACCACCCGTTCGTTCTATATGAACGCTAACTATGATGTAGTGGCGCGTTCGGGCGAATATGCCGTGAAGCGATTTACTACTTATGGCATCTTTGATAAATACATCATTACAGCTTCTACCGGTGACGGCTATACCGGATATGCAGACGAGAACGGTTATCTGCCGAAAACCTTCTTGTTCTCTTATCTGGATGTACCTGCCGAAACATATACGACCAATGATACTCAAGAAAAAGCATACTTGTCCGAGAACTTCCTGGGTAATGGTGAGTTTGTGACGCTGGCGGGTATCCTGGAGCACAACAACAAGATTTACAGCGCAGCTGTTCCGATGGGGCTGAGCCAGTATGGTTCTAAAGCCGATAACGGCAAATGGATACTGCCGGGCAATGAAGATTTGGTCAAGACCGAAGACGGTGGTTCTAACAGTAGTAGCTACAAAAAAGGTGAGCTGCAATGGACGCAGTATCCTAATGAATGTTGGGTAGCTATCTTTGATAATGAGAAGTTCACAGCAAAGACGCTCATCAAGACAGATAAAATCAGCTATGCCTGCGGACGTAATAAGTCTCAATACTATCAGACCATCTGGGCGGCAGACAATGGCGATATTTATGTATTCTCTCCAAGTTATGCTAAAACGATGGACGATCCGCGCCAGCAGACTACTTTGCCGGCAGGCGTAGTGCGCATCCCCAGCGGAACGCAGGACTTTGATGATTACTATTGCGACCTGGAAGCACAGTCGGGCGGAAAATCTTTCCTTCGTTGCTGGCACATCACGGGCGACTACTTCCTGATGCTGATGTACGACCGTCCTTTGACTGAAGAAGATTTCGTTGCTAATCAATTGGCCATCTTCAAAGCAGACAGCAAGAAACTGACCTACGTAACCGGTCTGCCTTCTGCTGAGTTGATTTCCGGTTTCGGAAATGCGCCTTATGCTGAGAGTGGCGTTGTTTACATGACAGTGACAACTACCGATGGCAATCCTGCCATCTATAAGATTGATCCGGCAAGTGCGGTTGCTACTAAGGGACTTACTATAGAAGCAACTCAGGTTAGTGGTGTTGGCAGATTGAGTCCTCGATGAGAAAGATATTCCGTAACATACATTTGTGGCTTTCCATTCCTTTCGGACTGCTCATCACGCTGATCTGTTTTTCGGGTGCTGCGTTGGTCTTCGAGAAGGAAGTAATGGAGTTATGTCATCGCGACCTCTACTTTGTGAAGAAGGTTGAAGCTGCACCTCTGCCCATGGATCAGTTGATGACCCGGGTGGCTGCCACCTTGCCGGATAGCATATCGGTGACGGGCGTCAACATATCATCTGATCCCGAAAGGGCCTATCAGGTCACGCTTTCCAAACCCCGCCGTGCGTCTATGTATGTCGACCAGTACACGGGTGAGGTTACGGGGAAGTATGAGCGTGCACCGTTCTTTAACGTCATGTTTAGGATGCACCGCTGGATGCTGGATTCGATGAAGCCTGACGGAGGCATCTTCTGGGGCAAGATTATTGTGGGAACCAGTACGTTGATGCTCGTGTTCGTGCTGATTTCGGGAATTGTCATCTGGTGGCCGCGTACACGCAAGGCACTGAAGAATAGTCTGAAGATAGTAGCTAACAAAGGCTGGCGCCGTTTCTGGTACGACCTGCATGTGGCTGGCGGAATGTATACGCTCATCTTCCTCCTGGCAATGTCGCTTACAGGACTGACGTGGTCTTTTCAATGGTATAGAACTGGATTCTATAAAGTGTTTGGAGTAGAAGTGCAGCCCAGCATGGGGCATGGTAATGCTGCCGCCAATGCTACTGCCAGAAGCGGCAAACCGGAGGGTAGGGAAGGCGGTGCTGAAACCCGTGACGGCAAGTCAGAAAGCAGAAAAGGCAGAGGGGGCAGACCCGAAGGCCGTGGCGGACATCGACATTCGCCTTATGCAAACTGGGAACGCGTGTACGAACAGTTGGCTCAGGCAAACCCCGACTACCGGCAAATCAGCGTATCCGACGGTTCCGCCAGTGTTGCCACAGACCGTTTCGGCAATCAGCGTGCAACGGACCGCTATAAGTTTAATCCCCGTAACGGTGAGATAACCGAGACTACCCTATACAGTGATTTGGAGAACTCCGGCAAGATTCGTGGCTGGATTTATTCCGTGCATGTAGGTAGCTGGGGTGGCATGCTGACACGTATATTGGCCTTCATTGCAGCTCTGATAGGTGCAAGCTTGCCTCTGACTGGCTATTATCTGTGGATACGTAAGAAGGTGAAACGGAAGCGTGCAACGGGAGTGAATGCATCACACCTTAGTACCGAGCGCGTTGCATCTTAGGACTGAGCATACCACACTCCGGGACTGAATACCGAAAACACCCGGATGTTTTACTCCAAAACATGGGGATGTTTTACCCTATAACACCCGGATGTTTTACCCCAAAACATCCGGGTGTTTTCAAATATAAGATGGGGATGTTTTGACCTCTCAGTCCGCGACTGAAAAGTACTCAGTCCTATACTTAGATTTGCTAAGTCTGTAGGAGAGGCTTATTCATAACTGTAGGGTTATGAATAGAACTAGTGGCTATTGCGCAGCTTAAGGCTTTCAGCCTTGAACTGCGCTAAATTATCATTTGATTCTTTTCTTTTCCTTTATGTGTTTGCTGCCTTCAAATACGCTTCCTGTCATTTTGTACAGGCAGAAAATCATTCTGTTCATTTATAGTTTGCCGGGGAATGTCTTTCTTTGTAAACTCGAATAATAAAGGCGAATACTATGAGTAGAAAGCACTTTCTTGGAACCATTCTTATTTTGCTTGCAGCCCTGGGCGTGCAGGCACAGCAAACAGAACGTCAATATCTTTCCGGCACCGGGCTGGGCAACACGGTGACGTGGCAGTTCCGCGTCTCCGAAGGACGGGGTAGCGGGCGTTGGAGTAAAATAGAAGTCCCCTCGCAATGGGAACTGCAAGGCTTTGGTGAATATACCTACGGTCGTTGGTATAAGAAGCCGGGTGTGAAGAATCCCAGTATGGAAGAAGGAACCTACAAGCGCTCCTTCCGTGTTCCGCGAGACTGGCAGGGGCAGAATGTCCGCCTGTGGTTTGACGGCGTAATGACGGATACGGAAGTGTTTGTCAATGGACAATCGGCCGGCGAAGTACATCGTGGTGGATTCTACCGTTTTTCCTACGACATCACGGATTTGCTGAAATACGGTAGTTCCAATCAGATAGAAGTGCACGTCAAGAAGCACTCCGACAACCGCTCGGTGAATGCTGCCGAACGCAAAGCGGACTGGTGGTTGTTCGGTGGCATTTATCGCCCGGTGTGGCTGGAGGCTAAACCTGCCGTGCACATCGAGCGTCTGGCGGTGGCGACCTCAGAAGATGGAACTGTCAAGGCAGAAGTCTATCTGCAAGGTGTTACCGGCGAAGAAAGCCTGATGGCGGAACTTACACCCCTCGCTATAGAAACCACTTCTTTCTCACGTGTAGGGGATACCACCCCCGTGCGAGTAGTGAAGGATGCACCGATGCAAACCCTGACTGCCAGTTGGGACGGCATTCGTCCCTGGACACCGGAGACTCCCAATCTTTATAACCTTACCGTCTCCCTGATGGATAAAGAAGGAACCCGCACCATTCATTCTATGACCACCCGCATCGGTTTCCGCACCATCGACTTCCGCCCTCGCGACGGGCTCTATCTGAATGGTACGAAGCTTGTCATGAAGGGCATCAACCGCCACTCCTTCCACCCCGATGGCGGACGAACCACGAATAAGGAACTCAGCATACAGGACGTGAAGCTCATCAAAGAAATGAACATGAACGCGGTGCGTTCCCATTATCCACCCGATACACACTTCCTCGATGCCTGCGACTCTCTGGGGCTGCTCTACATTGACGAACTGGCAGGCTGGCAGAATGCTTACGATACTCCGACCGGGACAAATCTTGTCCGCGAAATGCTGACACGCGACGTCAATCATCCGTGCATCGTGCTCTGGAGCAATGGCAATGAAGGCGGATGGAACGTCGAACTTGATAGCCTTTTCCGCACTTACGACCCGCAACGTCGCCACGTAATTCACCCCTGGGCTGATTTCGATGAACTGGACACTCACCATTATCCCGCCTACCTGACAGGTGTAGGACGTTTCACGAACGGCTATAAGGTTTTCATGCCAGCCGAGTTCATGCACGGTCAGTACGACCAGGGACATGGTGCCGGACTTGAAGATTTCTGGGCACGCTATACGGCGCATCCCCTCTTTGCCGGTGGTTTCATGTGGGCATACAGCGATGAGGCCGTGCGTCGTGCCGACCGCAACGGAGAACTGGATAGTGAAGACTACAATGCGCCGGACGGTATTCTCGGTCCCTTCCGGGAAAAGGAAGGCAGCTACTATTCCGTCCGTGAAGTATGGTCGCCGATATATGTGGAACCGTTGATGATTACACCTTCCTTCCGGGGAGAGTTCCGGGTATCGAACAGATACTTATTCACGAACCTGAAAGACTGCTCGATGCGCTGGCGGGTGCTCCGTTGTGCTTCGCCGCTGCATGGCACCAATGAAGGAGAGGTCATCCCCGTAGCCGATGGAGGTGCACAAGCATGGCGCCAGGTGGTAGATAGCGGAATGGTACAGTTGCCGGCATTATCTCCCGGAGAAACAGGATTTGCACGTATGGCATCTTCCGGTCTCTTTGACGGTGATATTTTGGAACTTGAAGCCTACGGTGCGAATGGTGAAAGCATCTGTACCCGTACTTTCCCGATACATTATGCTAAAGACTATCTGCAACGCGAAAAGGCTGCGCTATTGGGGAAAGCGAATAATGCCTTGCAAACATCCGCTTCTTCCATATCGGAAAATGATACATTAATCATCTTGCATTCTCCTGCTGTCACCGTTTCTTTCCGGAAGAGTGATGCAACCATTTCATCCATTACGAGGAATGCCGACGGACAGCTTATCCCTCTGAAAGACGGCCCTGTTGCTGTAGGTATGAAGATGGTGCTGAACACACTTTCCGCCCGTACCGAAGAAGGCGCTGCCATCCTCTGTGCCCGCTATCGTGGTGCTGCCGACTCCATCGTCTGGCGTCTCACCCCCGACGGTCTTCTCTCTATGGATGCCGTGCTCCTGAACCGTGCTTCCGGCGGCGGTGGCTTTGATGATGCTTTCACTGATACGGAAGTCCTGAACCTTGGTTTCACCTTCTCCTATCCCGAAGCGGAATGTTCCGGTATGCGTTGGATGGGGCGTGGTCCTTACCGTGTATGGAAGAACCGCATCCCCGGTGCAAACTATGGCGTCTGGCAGAAAGATTATAACAACACTATCACCGGAGAAAGTAAGGACCGCCTGGTTTATCCTGAGTTCAAGGGACACCATGCCAATCTTTACTGGGCAACCCTGCAAAGTCCTACAGCCCCGTTCACCGTTTATGCGGCGAGCGACGGAATATTTATGAGAGTCTTCACGCCCGAAGAACCGCATGGACGCCAGGACGGCATCAACACCATGCCCGACTTCCCCGCCGGAGACATCTCCTTCCTGCTCGATATTCCCGGTATCCGTTGCTTCAAACCTATCAGCCAGCACGGACCGCAGAGCCAGCCGGGAATCATCCGTATCAAGCAAGGGGACGAAGGGTTGCGCCTCAATCTGATGTTTGATTTCAGATGAACAAATAAATCCGACAACCGATAAATAAATACTATAATCGTATGAAAAACTTCCTTTTTGCCACCAGCATGTTGCTGGTGGCACTGTCACATGTACAAGCACAAACCGTCGCCTTTCCCGGGGCCGAGGGATATGGCAAGTACACGCAGGGCGGTCGTGGCGGTCATGTTTTCGTCGTAACGAACCTGAACGACGACGGGCCGGGCAGTCTTCGCGAAGCCGTCGAAGCCACAGGAGCCCGCATCGTTACCTTTGCTGTGGACGGTACCATCGAACTGAAATCCCACCTGCGCATCAAGAACGACAGCATCACCATTGCCGGACAGTCCGCTCCGGGGCAAGGGATTTGCCTGAAAGACTATCCGCTCATCGTTGATGCCAGCCAAGTCATCATCCGATACCTGCGTGTGCGTGTGGGCGACCGTCATCAGTTGGATAGCGATGGTCTGGGCGGCGGACGCTATGGACAGAAGCATGTTATCCTCGACCATCTCTCTGTCAGTTGGAGCATCGACGAATGCCTCTCTATCTATAAAACAGAAAACCTGACCGTGCAATGGTGTCTTGTGGCCCATAGCCTGAATACATCCGTACATACCAAAGGTAGCCATGGCTTTGGCGGCATCTGGGGCGGCTATAAAGCTACCTTCCACCATAATCTTCTGGCCAACCATGCCAGCCGCAACCCCCGCTTCTCGTCCGTGGACGGGACTAAATGGGTGGACTATCGCAATAACGTGGTCTACAACTGGGGCTTCAAGGCAGCCTATGGTGGCGGACATCATGGAGAAATCAATATGGTGAAGAACTATTATAAGCCGGGGCCGGCATCCCAGCATCATCGTTTGCTCGATGTGGCGGAAGATGGCACAGGACGCTACTATGTGCAGGGCAATGTAATGGCAGGTGATAAAGACGTCACCCGTGACAACCGCCTCGGAGTGCGCGATTGTGCCGGAAAGCCTTATGTGCTTCACCAGAAGAGTGCCGGACCTGACTCCGGCATATCGCCCGAAGCACGCCCGGAAAGGGGAGAGGAGGCAGAAACGTGTTTGGTTGGGCAACCGTTCCCTTATGAAGCAATCCCGGAAGATGAACCTGAGGTGGCTTACCGTCGGGTGCTGAAATCCGTCGGATGCAGTTTCCGCCGCGATGCTTACGACAAGGAAGTACTGCGGCAGATGAAGAAAGGAATAGGCACATTCGGTGTAAACGGCATTATCAATTCGCAGGAAGACGTAGGCGGGTGGCCTGCACTGAAAGTTGTCAAAGCGTCGCTCGACAGTGATGGGGATGGCATGCCGGATGCCTGGGAACGTCGCCATGGACTGAATCCGGATGATTCTTCGGATGCGTCGGCTTATACTTTGGATAAAGACTATACGAATATCGAAGTCTATCTCAATAGCCTTGTGAAGAACAAGTAGATAAATGACTATTATTATCATTTACCTTATCATTTCTGCCAAACCATGCAGAATGCGGTTAGCCGGGAACCGCTATTTTTGTCCCAGCTATTAATCTAACTATCTGTTATAAAGAATACCATGAAGAAAGTATTTTATTCCCTTTTTGCTGCTTTGCTGCTTACGGCTTGTGGTTCGGAGAAGCAAACTCCGATAGACCGTGAAGCACTGGTGGCCCGTAATAATCCTCAAGTATCTGAATTTGATTCGCTGGCTTCGCTCAGTGTCGGCAACGGTGAGTTTGCGTTCACGGTAGATGCTACCGGTTTGCAGACATTCCCGACTATGTATAGTAAAGGTGTACCCCTGGGCACACAAAGCCAATGGGGTTGGCATAGTTTTGCCAATCCGAAGAATTATAAGCACGAAGAGACGTTGAAAGCCTTCGACTTTGGCCGTGGACACGAGGAACTCTACGCCTGCCAGTTCAAGGAGCCGGGGCGCCAGAAAGAGGCTTCCGATTGGTTTCGTGTGAATCCTCATCGCTTACATCTGGGCACTGTCGGTCTGGAACTGGGCGAGGAGGTGAAAGCTTCCGATATTACAGACATCCGGCAAACGCTGAACATGTGGAAAGGTGAAATTACCAGTCACTTTACATTGAATGGTAATGCCTACGACGTGCAAACCGTCTGCCATCCCAATAAGGATATGATTTCCGCTTGCGTCACCAGTCGTGCACATGGCGGTGTAAATCTGCGTTTCCCTTATCCCACAGGCGGACATGCGGATGATGCCTGCAACTGGGATGCCAATGATAAACATTCCACGGTTATTGTTCGTCAGGATGCCCAAAGCGCTGTGCTGAAACGTGTGCTCGATGAAACAACTTACTACGTAACCCTCCGTTGGGAAGGCAAAGCAGCACTGGCTGAGAAGTCGAAGAACTACTTTGTGCTGACTCCCGAAGAAGATATGCTGGCATTCTCCTGCCTCTTTACCGATGCAGAACCTGCTACCGACATGGCATTGCCCGCTTTCACTGAAACCTCTGCCGCCAGTGCTGCCTACTGGACGGATTTTTGGAAAAATGGCGCTGCCGTCGATTTCTCCCATTGCACTGATCCGCGTGCCAAAGAACTGGAACGCCGTGTGTTGCTTTCGCAATATCTCCTTGCTATCCAGTCGGCAGGCAGTGTGCCTCCGCAGGAAACCGGTCTGACTTATAACTCCTGGTTTGGTAAGTTCCACCTCGAAATGATCTGGTGGCATCAGTCCTGGCAGGCACTTTGGGGACATGAAAATCTGCTGGACCGCACTTTGGGCTGGTATGAAACCGTTGAACCTGTGGCTCGTGAAATTGCTCGCCGTCAAGGCTTCCCCGGTGTGCGCTGGATGAAGATGACTGATCCCAGCGGTACGGAAGCCCCCTCCAATGTAGGTTCTTTCCTTATCTGGCAACAACCGCATTTCATCTATCTGGCAGAGCTTGTTTACCGTGCCAATCCTTCGGACGAAGTTATTAAGAAGTACAATCGCTTGGTGCAGGAGACTGCCGAGTTCATGTATGCCTTTGCCACTTATGATGAATTCCACGGTCGCTTCATTCTGAAAGGTGCCATCCCGGCACAGGAAACGCTGCGTGCAGCCACTACCATCAACTCACCTTTCGAGCTTTCTTACTGGCACTATGCCATGCAGACAGCGCAGCAGTGGCGTGAGCGTGCCGGAGAAAAGCGTAATCTGGAATGGGATGAGCTGATAGATAAACTGTCTCCGCTTGCTTATAATGAAGACCATCTTTATCTGGCTTCCGAAGACGCTGTGGATACTTATAAAGATATTCGCTTCACCAGCGACCACATGGCCGTGTTGGGTTCTGTCGGTATTTTGCCGATGAATAAACTTATCCGTGACGATTATATGAAGAATACCCTGCACTGGGTATGGGACAACTGGAACTGGGGCAAAACTTGGGGATGGGATTATCCAATGACTGCCATGAATGCCACCCGTCTGGGTGAACCGGAAAAAGCAGTTGGTGCCTTGTTGATGGATAAGCGTACGAATACTTATCTGCTGAACGGACATAATTATCAGGATGGTCGCTTACGTTGCTATCTGCCGGGTAATGGTGGTTTGCTGACTGCCGTAGCACTGATGTGTGCCGGCTGGGATGGTTGCCAGGTGAAGAATCCGGGCTTCCCGCAAGATGGTACGTGGGATGTTCGTTGGGAAGGATTGAAGCCAATGCCATAAAAGAAGGTGATTAGTGATTAGGGGTTAGTGATTAGTGATAAGTATTCCTTGCGGCATGTACATCTTTGTAATATATAAGCAGCCTGCTAATCACTAACCTCTAACCCCTAATCACTAAATACTTATCACTAATCACTAAACACTAATCACTATGAAACGTTCTTTTCTCTATACCCTGTTTTCCTTACTGCCCGCTTTTGCCTGTGCGCAGTATACCACTGGCAATAAACCCCAAGGCGCAGGAGACCGTATTGAATCTACCTCCTTCAACGACCATAAGCGCGGCTCTGCCCGCACTCTCCAATATCATCCCGATGGTGAAGACTTTGTCCGCATCAATGGTCAGAACCGATATACCCGTGCCCTTTATGGTAGCCATACCGCCTTTCGTTTGGAAACGAGCGACCGTCCTGTTTTTGCTGTTTATGATAAGCGTAACAGTAAGAACATCAGTTTCCGTCTCCAACTGCCGGATGGTTCGGTCACCCCATTGGAAGAAACCGCCTGGTGCGAATCCCGTTATACTCCCGGCCGACGTTCCTATCGCCTGACACATCCCACTTGGGGAGTGAATGCTGAACTGCAAATCTCGGCTCTCGCCCTGTCCGATGAAGATGCCGCTATCTGGAAGGTTACCCCTGTCAACATCCCCGAAGGTGCAGTATTGCGTTCTTTGCTATGTGAGATTCGCCTTCCTAAACTAAGCCGTAACGGCGATATGGGAGCCGATCCTCCGGGTTGCTTCGATGCGCCTGAGCATCCTGAACATTTACAGACGGTAGATGTGGCACTCAATGCTCCTTTATATATTCTTGTTCGTGATTATTCCTTAGTGATTCCCTCACTGGAAGAAGGCGCTGCCCTTTACGATAAGTCTGAACAGGCCCGTGCCGAACTCGCTTCACGCATCCGGATAACCACTCCCGATCCGTTCTTCAACACTCTTGGCGGCGCGCTTGCCGTAGCTGCCGATGGCATTTGGGATGGTGAAGTCTGGTTGCACGGTGCCATTGGCTGGCGCATGCCTCTCAGCGGTTGGCGTGCAGCTTATACCGGCGATGTTCTCGGATGGCACGACCGTGCCCGTACGCACTTCGATGCTTATGCCGCCAGTCAGGTAACTGATGTGCCGAATACGATCCCGCATCCCGCCCAGGATTCTGCGCTTGCGTTAGCCCGTTCCGTGAAAAAGTGGGGAACGCCCCAATATAGTAATGGTTACATTTGCCGCAATCCCCGTCGCAATGATCAGATGCATCATTATGACATGAATCTTTGTTATATCGACGAACTGTTGTGGCACTTCAACTGGACTGGTGACCTGGATTATGCCCGCCGTATGTGGCCTGTTCTCACGCGTCACCTCGCATGGGAAAAGCTCAATTATGACCCTGATAATGATGGCCTTTACGATGCTTATGCCTGTATCTGGGCGAGTGATGCTCTTTATTATAACAGTGGTGCGGTCACTCACTCCTCAGCTTATAATTATCGTGCCAACCGTCTTGCAGCCATGATTGCTGAAAAGATTGGAGAAGATGCCACGCCTTACCGTGCAGAGGCTGATAAAATACTGAATGCCCTGAATGCCCGCCTTTGGATGCCTGAACGGGGACATTGGGCTGAGTTCCAGGATTTCATGGGACATAAGCGCCTGCACACCAGTCCGGGAGTCTGGACCATCTACCATGCTCTTGATAGTGACGTTGCCGATCCCTTCCAGGCTTATCTTGCCACCAGCTATGTGGATCGTGAGATTCCTCACATCCCTGTTCGTGGTGAGGGGCTGAAAGATGAAGGTTATGCCACCATTTCCACTACCAACTGGTTGCCTTATTCCTGGAGTATCAATAACGTCGCCTTTGCCGAAGTGATGCACACCGCTCTTGCCTATTTTCAGGCAGGTCGTGCTGATGCTGGTTTCAAGTTGCTGAAAAGTTCTATTCTGGATGGCATGTATCTAGGCGAAAGCCCCGGAAACTTCGGGCAAGTCAGCTTTTACGATGCTGCCCGTGGCGAGTGTTATCGTGACTTCGGCGACCCTATCGGTGTAGCTTCCCGTGTGTTGATACAGGGACTTTATGGTATTCTTCCTGATGCTATGAACGGGCGCTTGCTGGTGAAGCCCGGTCTGCCGTCTGACTGGACGTCCGCATCCTTGCACACGCCGGATATTGATTTTGATTATCACAATGCTTCCTATACCATTACCCATCGTCTGCCTGCTGTACACACGCTGGAACTCCAGTTTCCTGCACAGCGCTCGAAAGTGGCAAAACTGACAGTCAACGGAACTCCCACTGCCTGGAAGTTGGTGGAGAACTCAATAAGCCGCCCGATGCTTTCTGTTGTCGTGCCCGCTTCTTCCGGCGAAAAGATGGAAATCAAGATTGAATGGGGCGGGGAGGAACTCAATGCCCCTACGGTCGTTCAGATAGAAGATATATCTGCCGAAGCTCCCGTCGGTTTCGTCCCGATGCAACAAGGGGATATGAAGTGGTGGTATCCCGTAGATAAATCGAAAAATAAAGAAAAACATAGCCTTGCACAGTCTGAAGCCTTTACTAATGTCAACTCCGCTAAATGTGAAACAGTGGTGATGGATGTGCAATTCAATTCCTCGGTAACAGATATTTTCCGTAATGAGTATCTTTCGCCCCGTTCTCCCTATACTACTTTGCAACTGCCGAAGCAAGGTATAGGAGAGTGGTGTCATCCTCTGCATACGGTAGATATCAATGATTCCGGTCTGCGTTCTTCCGTTCGGGAAGGTGTACTGAATACTAAACCGGGAGTTCCTTTCCGCACTCCTGCCGAGGGCCGTAACATTGCTTTCACTTCTTTGTGGGATAATTATCCTGATAGCTTGACTGTTCCACTCAAGGGGAAAGCCTCCCGTGCTTATTTGCTTATGGCGGGCAGCACTAATCATATGCAGTGCCACATCGACAATGGACTTATTCGTGTGTATTACAAAGACGGCACCTGCGATGTCATGCCTTTGCGCAATCCGGATAACTGGCCTCCCATTGAGCATATCTTCTTTGAAGATGGTCTGGCCTTTAATCGCCATGCCCCGGCTCTCTACCGTTTGCGTCTCAAGACCGGTGAAGTCAGTAATAACTTCGGTGAAGAATTGGGCTTTCCCGGTGCTTCCCGTGAGTTGGATGGCGGTGCTGCCGTATTGCTCGAAATGCCTCTGAATCCAGATAAGAAGCTCTCACATCTTGTTCTTGAAACGCTTTCCAATGATGTGGTAATCGGATTGATGAGCATTACGCTACAACGATAGCCTTTACAAAGCACCATATAAAATATCCGCAAATCACGACTTTGAATACTGTTCCTATCAGGAAACCCATTAGTGCACCGATGCCCGATTTCAGGGCATCCTTTGCACTTCTGTCTCCCAGCAGTTCTCCGATGAAAGCGCCCCCGAACGGGCCGATGATAATGCCCCACGGACTGAAGAAGACAATCCCGACGATTGATCCTATCAGGCAGCCCCAACTGCCCCATTTAGTTCCTCCACTGTATTTGCTTCCTATGATGGGAGTGAAGTAGTCCAGTACTTGCACAACTACCACTAAAAGCAGCCAGAACAGTAATTGTGATGCCGAAAACTGCACTTTATCCGTAATGTGAAGCAATAATAAGCCTGCGTATGAAACAGGTGGTCCGGGAATCATTGGGATAATGCATCCTAGCAGTCCTATGATGAGGCATATTCCTCCCAATGTGATAAGTATGATGTCAATCATGCTATAATGAAATTAAGTAAATGTTGTTCATTGAAAGCCGATATAACAAAAAAGGTCTAACTCCTTTTGAGAATCAGACCCTTTTTGTGTCGGAATGAGGCGACTCGAACGCCCGACCCCTACGTCCCGAACGTAGTGCGCT
>OGIE01000648.1_pt1 | contig 51699 bp, 51 predicted proteins | sample 1571581 | NCBI WGS metagenome assembly OGIE01 (sample SAMEA2582021, study PRJEB24529) | metagenome | biome: Human gut stool | place: China | collected 2011 | reverse complement strand
ACCAGATTCTTGCAGCATACGATGATAGTCAGTAGTCTCCAGCAATTGCTGCAAGCTGACATCCTACTTTTTAAAAGACTCCGACACTGTCATCCGGTCCCACGCCAAGCTGGATATTCAGGTCTTTCTGCGCATTGCCAAGGCCCTGTCCGTGACCGACCGCTTCGTGGGCGAAGAACCCTTTAGCCAGGTAACCGGCATCTACAATCAGGTGATGGCAGAGGAACTGACAGCCGCAGGCCTTGGCTGCAACATCATCCCGCGAAAGGCCGATGAGGACGGTGCCATCAGCGCCTCCGAGGTACGCTGCCTGATCAGAGGCGGCAACTTTGAAGCACTAAAAAAGAAGGTGCCAGCATGCACCTTCCAGTATTTCACCTCCGAGGCCGCCGAACCTGTCATTCAGAAGATCCGGTCAGCCGCAGAGGTACGGCATTACTAAATTTTACATCAGCGGCGCAAACAGCCGCAGCACCTTACCCGCGATCTTCTTCGGCATCGGATAGGTTCTGCAGTCTTCCAGTGTGATCTCCTGACAGTGTTTCAGGGTTTCCTGGAAGTCGGCTTCGGCCTGCTGTACAGCCGGATTCCTGAACAAGTACACGGCGCACTCAAAATGCAGATGCAGGCTTCGGTAGTCCATGTTAATGGAACCTACCACGGCTTTCGTGTTATCACTGGTAAATACCTTGGCATGTACAAACCCAGGCATATACTCATAGATCTTCACGCCGGCCTGAAGAAGCTCCGCGTAATAAGACCTGGCCAGCAGGTACGCGTAGATCTTGTCTGGAATATGCGGCATGATGATGATCGTCTCAATACCGCGCTTTGCCGCAAACGTCAGTGAAGTGATCATATCACTGTCCAGGATCAGATACGGTGTCATGATATGCACATAATAGCGGGATTCGTTTAAGATATCCATATAAACATGCTGCCCTACTGTCTCGTTATCCAGCGGACTGTCTCCGTATGGCATCACAAAGCCGGTACCGTCCGGCTCTTTCGGGTTTGAAGCAGCCGACCGGTACAGATACCGGTCATAATCATCCGTTCTGTGTTCTGTAATATTCCACATCTGCAGAAACATCATCAGAAATCCGGTGGCCGCATCACCCTTCAGCATAATGGCGGTATCCTTCCAGTGTCCAAACCGCACCTTGCGGTTAATGTACTCGTCTGCCAGATTCACTCCGCCGGTAAAGGCAGTGTGGCCATCAATGACTGTGATCTTACGGTGGTCGCGGTTATTCTGATAGGAAGAAAGGACCGGACGCACCGGAGAAAACATCTTGCAGTGGATTCCGTATTTTTCCAGCTGCTTTGGATATCCGTAAGGCATCAGGGTAAGACAGCACATACCATCGTACATAAAACGCACTTCCACACCGGCGGCCGCCTTCTCTTTCAGGATTTCCAGAATACTGTCCCACATTTCGCCTTTTTCCACGATAAAATATTCCATGAAAATATAACGTTCTGCTTTCTTCAGTTCCTCCAGAAGCACCGGATACATGTCATCTCCCAGCGGAAAATACTGTGCGCTGGTGTTTTCCCAGATTGGATATCCTCCATACCTGTTCATATAGTAGGCCAGCCGCGCAGTTCCCCGGCTCTCACGGTACAGACGTTCCATAACCTCCGGCCGCTGTCTCAGCATCGGTTCCGTTTCCTTTATAATTTCTTTCAATCTCCTGTCAATGGCCCGGGTTCCCGGCTGCGTCTCCACAAACAGATAAAACAATGCGCCAAACACCGGAAACACCAGCACAGGAATGATCCAGGAAAGCTGATAAGATGGATTCTGATTTTTATTGATAATGTAGATCACAACAACCGCACTCAGTCCAACAAAGCCGCCATACAGGTAAAATACATGTTCCCGCAGCCACTGAAAGCTCAGACAGAGGATCACAAGCTGGATCAGAAGTGCCGTGATCACAAATGTGGTTCGTCCGAAAATTACCCGCAGAAAACGTCCCCAGGTCTTCTTTTTCGGCTTATGCAGTTCCCATTCTTCCTGAATATTCATAGTTCTAGTCTCCTGTCTGCTACTCTTCTTCCGGTATCATTTATTGTTTCTTTCTTGCCGTTCCAAGATGGATCTTGTCGCGTCCCACCTGCTGTACTGTAATTTCTTCTTTTTCTTTTGGTTCCACACCCTTTGCGATCAGCCTTGTCTTTGAATAATACTGGGTATCTGCAGCCTTCCCGTTCACGCAAATCTTAGACCAGATGTTGAACGGTCCTCCGAATACGATCACCTGATCCGTATTATGCACTGTAGTTCCCTGGATGATCGGTGTAACCCCAAACTCCAGCTGTGTTGCCTGATACGGAGATTCTCCTCCATAAACCTCATGATCACCATACAGGATATCATACTGGAGGAGCTTCATCGCATCCAGGTAGCTCTGGGTATCCGTATCCCAGGCATCCAGATGCCGCTGATGAAAACGCAGCATGGTTCCTTCATGGATATCCAGCATATTCAGCACATGCGCCGCAAGCTGGTATGCCTCTACATTCCGTTTCACCGCCGGGAGATTCACATTGTTCCACACAACATATTTTGTCTGGAAGAGGCTTTCATTCTCCATCTCCTGAGCTGTCCACTCAAAACCAGGCAGGTGGTCTCCATACAGCACCAGAACGGTCGGTTCCATACGGGTATTCAGCATATTGATCAGCTGCCCCACAAATTCATCCATCTCATGGATCTGCTCGCAGTAATACTCAAAAGACGGATATTTTCCATGCCCCTGTACGGAAATCGTGTATACAAAATCACTTCCGATCGAGGAATCCAGTACTTTTTCAATTTCTCCCACCAGTACCTTGTCCTTACACCAGCCAGTCGGATTCCGCTCAATGTCATACATGTATTCAATGGGGGTAAACGTATCAAATCCAAGCTGGGCAAATACCTTGTGGCGGTCATAGAAGGTTGCCTCATTATTATGCACCGCATGAGCCTTGTAGCCCAGATTTTTCATATCAAAGGCCATACTCTCGCAGGCCGTTTTCTGCAGGATCGTCTTGTACGGATATTCACCCGGACCGAAAAAATCCAGATTCATGGCACTGATACATTCAAACTCTGTATTGGCTGTGCCGGCTCCTACAGACGGAACGCTTAAATATCCGGATGGAAAATTTCGTTCCAGGAAATGAAACATCGGAATGGGATCACCCTGCACCGGATTATTTCGCCATAGTGTCGGATCAAAAAAAGATTCCAGCTGAAGCATGATGATATTCGGATAACGTCCTTCTATGGTTTTCGGAACCTCCACCTGGGTCTGCTCCTCGCTCTCAAGCTGATCCACCGCTTCCGTGTCATAACCGTCCGGCTTGTCAATCCCTGTATTCAACAGAGAGTTGGCAAAACAGTACGCCACTCCATAATCCTTGTAGGCCTGGCCGATGTTTCCAAAATGAAGTGCCACACGGCCGGAGGCAACTGAAAAATTCAACATTCCCCAGATTACCAGCATGGTTACAGCAGCCACACAGCCGGACTCTGTAAGGTTTACTTTCTGCAGATCCACCGGTGCCTTTCGCCAGAGCAGCACGCAAAAAAGGATAGCTGCCACAGCTGCCGCTGCCATCAGAATAATCTGCCACCAGGTCAGATAGGTTGTCAGAAGTGTTGCAGCATATTTCACCAGACGAAGATCCGCCGCAGTAAACGGCGTTGTCCGGAACACCAGAAGCACACTATTGATAATTGCCGCAGCAAAGCCGATCACCAAGAACACAACCGCCAAAAATACTTTGTGCCTTGTAAAAAATACCAGCAGAAACGGGGCCAGAAGCAGCAGCGTATCCAGCAAGAATACCATCGGCGCATGAATCATAAAACGAACCGTTCCCACAAAGGATTTTCGATTCAGAATCTCTGTTACCACATTGAGCAGCAGTGCCGTTCCCAACAGAATCCCCAGTATCTTCCACAACCGCTTCATAGCTTATCTGCCTGTCCTTTCTCTCTTGCACTCGTTCTCGTGACTTCGTCACTCGATTGCCTCGTCGTTCGCCATAAGCATGCAAGCATGCTTCTGGCTCTCTTGCACTCGTTACATTTTAGCATATTCTGGGGAAAATCAACATAGTATTTTTTATAAACGAATCTGCGGAAGCAATTGAATTTTTCTGTACTTTCTCCTATAATAAACCGTATGTGACTTTTTGGCCGGCCCTATTGCAGGATATTTCCTGATATTTCCGGCAAATTCACACAATTCCATACAGAAAAGTGAGGATATATTATGACTGATACTCTTGTACAGGGACTTGCTTCCCTGCTTGGGGGAAAAGTATCCGGCGAAGTGATCATCTTTATCATCTCCATGATCCCGATCCTGGAGCTGCGAGGCGGACTGCTCGCTGCATCCCCCGCCCTCTTAAATGTTCCGATCCTGCGGGCCATTCCCATCTGCGTGATCGGAAACCTGCTCCCGATTCCATTCATCCTGCTGCTCATTGAAAAAATCCTGAATGTCATGGAACGCATTCCCGGATTTGGAAAGTTTGCTGTCTGGATCCGGCAAAAAGCCGATAAAAACAAAGGACAGATTGAAAAATTCGGATTCTGGGGCCTGGTTCTTTTTGTAGGCATCCCGCTTCCAGGCACCGGCGCCTGGACCGGCTCCCTGGTGGCCGCCCTGCTTCACATGAAATTCGGCAAAGCCATCGGCGCCATCCTCATTGGAATTATCATGGCTACCGTGATCATGTCTCTTTTATCCTACGGACTGCTTGGTGCAATTTTCGCCTAAATGATACAGTTGCTGGAAACGCCAGTTGAAAAATGCTCCGGTCCCCTGTATTTTTCGACTGGCGTTTCCCGATTCCATCTGTACAAAAAAGCTCCCGGCCTGCGAAAGCAGGTTCGGGAGCTTTTTTTCCGCTACAGCACAAGTCATTCCATCCGGAACTGACCCGCTCATGCTGCCCGGCGGACCGGGACAGCTATGAACGATTTATATTGAATTTCTCACGAACGATTACTCGTTGTCGTCACCGTACAGCTTAACCAGCTTGGTCAGGTACTCGTAACGCTCCTTAGCCTCTGCCTCGTTTCTAGCGAACAGGGTAGCTGCTCTCTCCGGATTCTTCATAGCCAGAGATGCGTAACGAACCTCGCCCTTCAGGAAGTCCTGATAGCCTTCCATCTTCGGAGCCTTGCTGTCCAGGGTGAACTTCTTCTCAGCTGCCGGGTTGAAGCGGAAGTTGTTCCAGTAACCGGTCTCAACTGCCAGTTTCTCCTCGGTCTGAGCCTTGCTCATGCCCTTCTTGATACCATGGTTGATACACGGAGCGTAAGCCATGATCAGGGACGGACCCGGATAAGCCTCTGCCTCTGCGATTGCCTTAACGGTCTGAGCGTAATCAGCACCCATGGAGATCTGAGCTACATATACATAGCCATAGGACATAGCCATGCTTGCGAGATCTTTCTTCTTGGTCTCCTTACCAGCTGCTGCGAACTGAGCAACTGCACCAGTCTTGGTTGCCTTAGAGGACTGACCACCGGTGTTGGAGTAAACCTCGGTATCGTAAACCATGATGTTGATATCCTTACCGGATGCCAGTACATGATCCAGACCGCCGAAGCCGATATCATAAGCCCATCCATCACCACCGAAGATCCACTGGGACTTCTTAGCCAGGAAGTTCTTATTTGCTACGATGTACTTGCAGGTATCGCAATCAACACCATCAAGAGCTGCAACCAGCTTGTCAGTAGCAGAACCGTTCAGAGCACCGATACCGAAGGTATCCAGCCACTCCTTGCAAGCAGCCTTCATCTCCTCAGTAGAGGTCTCAGAATTAGCTACTCTCTCAACTTTCTCCTTTAACTCATCACGGATTGCGTTCTGAGCAAGAAGCATACCATAACCGAACTCTGCGTTATCCTCGAACAGGGAGTTGTCCCAAGCCGGACCCTGACCCTTAGCGTTCACGGTGTACGGAGTAGACGGTGAAGAGTTACCCCAGATAGAGGAACATCCAGTTGCGTTTGCGATGTACATTCTGTCACCGAACAGCTGAGTGATCAGCTTAGCGTACGGAGTCTCACCACAACCTGCGCATGCGCCGGAGAACTCAAGTAACGGCTGCTTGAACTGGCTACCCTTAACGGTGGTCTCTTTGAACTTTGCAATAACGTCTTCCTTGATCGGAAGGGTTACGGAGTAGTCGAAGATCGGCTGCTCGTCAACATGATCAGCTAACGGCTCCATGGTCAGTGCCTTCTCACCCTTCTTGCCCGGGCAGACATTTGCACAGGAACCACATCCGGTACAATCCAGAGCGGAAATAGCCAGAGTGAACTTGTAGTTCGGCATACCGGTCAGCGGCAGGAACTTGGTTCCCTCCGGAGCCTTAGCAGCCTCTTCCTCGGTCATAGCGATCGGACGGATAACTGCATGCGGACATACATAAGAACAGAAAGTACACTGGATACAGTTGTCAGTATTCCAAACCGGAACATTAACAGCGATACCACGCTTCTCGAATGCGGAAGATCCAGACGGAGTAGAACCATCTACATAATCCTTGAATGCGGATACCGGCAGGTTGTTACCTTCCTGAGCGCTTACCTTGTTCTGGATGTTGTTTACGAAATCAACAACGTCCTGTCTGGAACCGGTAACGTTCTTGAAGTCAAGACCTTCGTCTTCGCAGTTCTTCCAGCTCTCCGGAACGTCTACCTTTACAACGCCCTGAGCACCTGCATCGATTGCAGCCCAGTTCTTCTTAACAACGTCCTCACCCTTACGACCGTAGGTCTTCTGAGCAGCTTCCTTCATCAGCTGGATAGCCTTCTCCTCCGGGATGATACCGGTCAGTTTGAAGAATGCAGACTGCAGAATGGTGTTGATACGGGTCGGACCCATGCCGGTCTCGATACCGATCTTAACGCCGTCGATGGTGTACAGGTTGATGTTGTGATCAGCGATGAACTTCTTCATCTGACCCGGAAGGTGCTTGTCCAGCTCCTCGTGAGTCCACGGGCAGTTCAGCAGGAAAGTACCACCGTCAACCAGCTCCTGAACCATGTTGTACTTACGAACATATGCCGGGTTGTGGCATGCTACGAAGTTTGCCTTGTGGATCAGGTAGGTAGATTTGATCTTCTTATGACCGAAACGCAGGTGGGACATGGTAACACCACCGGATTTCTTGGAGTCATAATCAAAGTATGCCTGTGCATACATGTCGGTGTTATCACCGATGATCTTGATGGAGTTCTTGTTTGCACCTACGGTACCATCTGCACCCAGGCCCCAGAACTTACAGTTCGTGGTTCCCTCCGGAGTGGTAACGAGCGGAGCGCCAACCGGCAGAGACAGGTTGGTTACATCATCGTTGATACCGATGGTGAAGTTCTTCTTGGAGGTGTTCTCGTATACTGCTACGATCTGAGCCGGAGTAGTATCCTTAGAACCAAGACCATAACGTCCGCCGAAGATCTCAACCTGATCGAACTTGCTGCCCTTCAGAGCTGCAACAACATCCAGGTATAACGGCTCGCCAAGAGAACCTGGCTCTTTCGTTCTATCCAAAACGTTGATGTACTTGACGGTATCCGGCAGAACGTCAATCAGAGCCTGAGCGCTGAACGGTCTGTACAGACGAACCTTAACAACACCAACCTTAGCGCCGGTAGTCTTTGCTAAGTAGTCGATGGTCTCCTCAATGGTATCATTTACAGAACCCATTGCGATGATAACCTTCTCAGCATCCGGTGCACCGTAGTAGTTGAACAGCTTGTAATCGGTACCGATCTTCTCGTTTACCTTGTCCATGTACATCTGTACAATACCCGGCAGAGCGTCGTAGTACGGGTTGCAAGCCTCTCTAGCCTGGAAGAAGATATCCGGGTTCTGAGCGGAACCCTTCTGGCACGGGTTGTTCGGGTTCATTGCATTCTTACGGTACTCCGTAATAGCATCCCAATCTGCCATATCTGCCAGATCATCGTAATCCCAAGTCTCGATCTTCTGAATCTCATGAGAGGTACGGAATCCATCGAAGAAGTTGATGAACGGAACCTTTCCCTTGATTGCAGCCAGATGTGCAACCGGAGTCAGATCCATAACTTCCTGCACGCTGGAGGAGCACAGCATAGCTGCACCGGTCTGACGGCATGCATAAACGTCGGAGTGATCACCAAAAATATTCAGCGCATGAGAAGATACTGCACGCGCGGATACATCAAATACGCCCGGAAGCTGTTCGCCCGCAATTTTGTACAGGTCCGGAATCATCAGTAACAGACCCTGAGAAGCCGTATAGGTTGTGGTCAGAGCACCTGCTACCAGGGAGCCATGAACAGCACCAGCAGCACCAGCCTCAGACTGCATCTCGGTAATCTGAACCGTGCGTCCGAAGATGTTCTTTCTGCCCTCAGTTGCCCATTCATCCGTATGCTCCGGCATTACGGAAGAAGGAGTGATGGGATACATGGCAGCTACTTCGGTAAATGCATATGATGCATGAGCGGCAGCCTGATTACCATCCATGGTTTTCATTTTTCTTGCCATTTGATTTTCCTCCTACAAATGTGAATATTACATGTGTTCCGGGAAGGTCCTCCGGAACAGCTTGTCCGATTCAGAAAGCACTTTCAAAATGCTCCGAACCGACGTTTAAGCTATCCCCTGTAAACACTTGGAATAGCTGACCTGTATACATTATATCAACTTTTTATTAATTTGCAAATATGAAATGAAAAAAAATGCGTACTAATTTGCATACAATCCACACAGAACCCTCTTCATTTTCTTTTTTTCTGCACACTGATGCACAAAAAAAGAGAGATGAGGGTCTTTTTTTCTCTCATCTCTCTTAAATTTCGTTTTCTTGATCCTGTACCTCGTCCTGTAACATGCGTACAGGAACTTTTTACCATCAGCCTGCCGGATTCGGAGCGATCGTCTCCACATTCGTATCTCCGCCCGGTACCGGAGACGGCGCCGGTGCAACCGTTGTCGGCGTTGTGGCAGGGGCCGTCGCTGTTGTCGGTGCTACGGTCGTATGCTCTGCCGTCGTCGCCTTCTCCGCCGAAGTCGTGTGCTCCGCCGTGGTTGCCTTCTCGGCTGAGGTCGTCTTCTCAGCAGATGTTGTCTTCTCCACTGCCGTGGTCTCCGCCGAGCTGGAATGCTGGATGCTCTCCTCAGAAGAGGAAGCCGGAGCAGTCGTCACTGCGGTTGCGGAGGAATTTCTAAGGATTACCGGGGTATGTCCCTTGTAAGTTGCGGTGTGATCCACCTTATCGCTGACCACCTCGCCGTTCTTCTTTACAACAAGGCGAACCTCCCACTTGCTTCCCTTCGTTCCTGCGGTCTTCGTCTTCTCAGTTCCCGGTGCAAGTGTCGGATCTTCCTCGTAAGTTGGAGCCGGAATATCAGTCTCAGACAGTTTCTCGGATTTCAGAGAATAGGTTACCCCCTCCTCGAGAAGCGGGATTGCATAGATCGAAACCGTGCACTCCTGATCGGCATAGCTTGCGCGGATACCGATTGCGGTGTTCGAGTTGTTCACAAACTCATAGTCCGGTCCACCCCAGCTGACTGTTGCGTCCATACCCGGGGTGACATAGGTCGGCTCAAATGTGTGAGAACGTCTCGTCACAGTCTTGAGTCCTGCCTTCACAACAGCATTGTACAGCGTAGAAGATACCTGGCAAACACCGCCGCCGATCTCCTGAACTACCTCGCCGTTGCTGTAAGCGCCTGCTTCCTGGTAACCCTTTGCCTCGGTACGCTCTCCAACCGTCTTGTTGAAGGAGAACGTCTCTCCCGGCTGAAGCACGGTACCATTGATCGCCTTTGCTGCAAGGCGCACATTCGTGTTTCTCTTCGCATTTGCGGTTGTCTTCGTCGTCACGGTCGAAACCGTTTTGTACTTCTCTCTCGCCGTGCTCTCAGAAAACTCCGGCTCTACGGTATTCACCGTCGCTGTGATCACTGCATCAAAATGCTTCTCATTCAGAGCACTCACAATATCGCTTGCAAGTTTCTCCTGATCAACTGCCTGACCGTTCTCTGCACCCGTAAACTGGAACTTTCCGGTCGAATCGTCATAGCTCGAGATCGAACCATTCTTCGCCTTCTTATCCCACTTACTTGCGACAGTCTCAGCCTCAGCCTTTGCCATCTCCTCAAGTCCGGTCGTATCAAGCGTGTAGCTTTCCTTCGGCTCCCCGGAATAGATTTCCGTCAGAAGGGAATCAAGTTTCTCTGCCATCAGATCATTGACCTCATAGGTCTGATCCTGCCAGGTCACCTTCATCGCCCACGGGAAGTCTTTTAAAATAGCTTTCTTCGCCTCTGCCTTTGACATTCCGGTGATGTCAATTCCATCTACGCTGACCTGCTTCTTTAACTCAATCTGTGCCTCTGTCGTTGTCTCCACGGTTGTCTTATCTTTTCCGCCATCGTTCTTTCCTGATCCGGTGATTCCCTTCACAAGAAACATAATACAGGCAATCGCCACAACCAGAATGACTCCACCGATCACAATTTTTGCAATTTCATTTCCGGAGCTTCCACGTCTCGGTGGACGACGGTTTCTTTCCGAATAGGAATATCCACTGCGATGACTACTGCTTCCCGCTCTGCGTGAAGATCCTCCTGAAGAATATGTGCGTCTGGATGCACCTCCCGTCGTGCTTCCTGTACTTCTTGCTCTTGAATGCCCCGATGTCGAATTTCTGTTATTCTCGTACTGACTCATACCATTCACCTGTTTTCATCATTATTCGTACTACTTCGTAGTGTCCTGATTTTTTGTCAGAAACATACTCTTGCCAAGTATATCACATTTTGTCAAAAAAGAACTAACAATTTTTTAACTTTTTCATGAATCTTTTTTATGCATTCCTTAGAGTCTGTTTAAGAATTCTTTTTCGCCCTGCACGCGCCCGATTATTTTGTTAAATTTTTATCTTGCAGAATAAAATCAGACTTGCTATACTGTTGCCGTAAACAAAAAACAAGTAAAAAAGGGAACCACATGAAATCCCAAACATTTCTCAGTATGTGCTCTCGGAATCCCTTTTCGCAAAGGCAAATGCAAGAGAGACTCCGAGCGTGCATCAGCTAAAAATGGAGGAAAAACCATGAAAATTCAGAACATTAAGGATGTAACCGTTTTTTTCAAAATCATTGATGAGTGCAAGGGACCGGTAGAGTTAGTTTCCCCGGAAGGCGACCGCATCAACTTAAAATCCCGTCTCTCCCAGTATCTGTCCATGGCTACGATGTTCTCCAACGGATATATCAGAGAGCTTGATCTCATTGCCCATGACAAGGAGGACATTGAGCGCCTGTTAAAATACATGTATCAGGGAGAGTAAGTCCAAATTCTCCAAACCATTTTTTAACGAAATTTTTGAAAATGCGGAAACAGTGACATGCCGGTCGACATATGATGAAGTGTAAACCAATTCCGGAGGAATAACACTATGAGCGATCTGGCTGCAACGAACTGCGGATGCGACTGCACTTGCAACAACGGAGGAAACAGTTGCAATACGATCTGGCTGATTCTGATTCTGTGCTGTTGCTGTGGCAACGGATTCGGAAACGGCTGTGGAAATGGCTGTTGTGAACATAATGGCTGTGGAGGAAATGAATGGATCTGGATCATCCTTCTCCTCTGTTGCTGTGGCGGAAATAACAATTTCTGCTGTTAAGTTAGCTGTTCATTGTATGATGTTCAAGCCGATGCAACAATCGACTTGGCACGGGAATCAGGTAATGCGTCATCCCTGATGTCGCTCTGACCGGTAAAGAGGGAGCTGCCTCAACGAAGATGATTTTCTCTCATCTTTGGAGTGGTAGCTCCTTTTCTTTTTCTATTCATTCAAGCTGGTATGCACACAATTCTCCTAGAATTCCCTTGACTCTTTATCCCGCTCCCCGGAAAAATTTTTCTTACACCGTTCTCTCTGGCTCTCCTGTTTTTTTTGATTTTTCTGCTGACACGCCTCACATTCCTCATCAATCTCGTAAACAGCATTTCCATCTATAATTAATCTTGTCTTCATATTTTTCACACTCCTGTAACCACAATATATGCCGAAATTTTCAAAAATGCTTCCGTGATATTTCCTCTATTATATGTTATTACATGTTTTCCAAACATCACGCATATATTGTCTCAGAGTAATGTTTTGTTTGATTTGCTTTCGTTTCATTTGCTTTCGTCTCATTTATTTTGGTTTGCTTTGATTTTCATGGAAAGGAGCTCCTTTATGAAAGAAGAACAAGAAACTCAGGACTGCCGTGCCACAGAATTTGACTATCTTCTAGCTGACCCCCATATGCAGATGCTCAAAGCCGCCCTGCCCTATATGCCATCCTCCAGACAACGCTTCTGTTCGATGCTGATTCAGATTCAGCAGATTCAGCGCACGCGCAGTCTGTTTCAGGACGGGCAACTGAGCACGATGGAGCTTGCGCGCTCGGGAAACAAGACCTCCTCCCCGATTGAGATGCTTCAGGCAATCAAGCCCTACGCTTCCCAGCGAGAGAGGGAACTCATTGAGATGCTTGAGAATCTTCAGATTATGATGCAGGCGATCTCCTAGATCCATTTTCAAAATCAATAGTAACGACAAATTTTCCAACAGGATGGAACCGGTTAAATCGATTATCTGTAATCTGATCAATCAGACAATCAGACACGATTCACACGAACATAATAAAATATGGAGGACCCCCTATGGATCAATCATTCTGGCAGTCTGATCCGCGCCTTGCCGGCATGGACCCGGAAAAGCTGAATTTCATCACTGCCTTTGCACGGCAGATTTCCACACTTCCGCATGAACACATTCTGCCTGCATTCATGGCGATGCAGCTCGACGCCTCCCGAAAACACATTGATTTTTCGGATCAGGAGACCGAGGCTCTCGTCTCAATCCTCAGCGAGAACATGTCGAGCGCGGAGAAAAAGAAGCTCGAGACGCTTCGTCTTCTCGCAAAAAAACTGGCTGCCAGGTCATCCTGACAGCCAGTTTTCTTATGTGACCAAATTCCAATCCGCACTCCACGAGTACCGACTAAAACTTGGCAACAAATATTTTCTTGAAAGAATTACTTGCAAACAATGTTGATGATCTTGCCCGGAACATAGATCTCTTTTACGATCGTTCCTGTGATCTTGTCTGCTACGATCTCTTTTGCCTTTGCAAGAGCCTCTTCTCTCGTTGCATCGGTTGCAAGTGCAACAACACCTCTTGCCTTACCATTTACCTGAACGCCGATCTCAATCTCGTCGTCCTTCATTGCCTCAGTATCGCACTCCGGCCACTGGGTATGGAAGACGCTGTCGGTATCACCGCCAAGCTCCTGCCACAGCTCCTCACCGATATGCGGTGCAAACGGAGCAAGCAGAACTACGAAGGTCTTTAACGTCTCCTTGTCGATTCCGCCGGTCTTCTTTGCAAGCTCAATCAGCTTGTTGTTGTACTCCATGAATCCGGAGATTACCGTGTTCAGGCTGAACTGGTTAAATCTCTGCTCAATGTCGTAAACCAGCTTGTGACGCAGACGGATCATCTCCTTCGTCGCCTCAATGTTTTTATCCTTAGAATCCTGTACCAGATTCCAGAAACGATTCAGGAAACGGGATACACCCTCGATTCCACGGTCATCCCACTCTGCATCCATTTCCGGCGGTCCTACGAAGAGCTCGTACATTCTTAAGGAATCGCATCCGTAATCTCTTACGAGATCATCCGGAGAAACGACGTTGCCCTTGGACTTACTCATCTTGATTCCGTTCTTACCGGTGATCATACCCTGGTTGAACAGCTTGGTGAACGGCTCATCAAAGTCAATCACGCCGATGTCGTTTAAGAACTTGGTGTAGAAACGAGAGTACAGCAGGTGAAGAACGGCATGCTCAACACCACCGATGTACATATCTACTGGCAGGTACTTGTCTGCCTTCTCACGGGAAACAAGCTCCTTATTGTTGTGGCTATCTACATAACGCAGGAAATACCAGGAAGAACCAGCCCACTGAGGCATCGTGTTCGTCTCTCGCTTTGCGTCAGCACCACACTGCGGACACTTGCAGTTTACCCACTCATCGATTGCTGCGAGCGGTGACTCACCGGTTCCGGTCGGCTGATAGCTCTCTACCTCCGGAAGTCTGAGCGGAAGCTCCTCCTCCGGAACAGCCACGTTACCGCACTTCGGACAGTGGATGATCGGGATCGGCTCGCCCCAGTAACGCTGTCTGGAGAATACCCAGTCACGCAGTTTGTAGTTTACGGTCTTCTTACCGATTCCGCGTGCCTCGATCATCATCGGAGCTTCCTTCTTCAGAACAGAAGACTCCATTCCGTTCCACTCGCCGGAATTGATCATCGTGCCGGATGCCTCGGTGTAAGCCTCGGTCATGTTCTCGATCTCTTTTCCATCCTTTGCGATAACCTGAATGATCGGAATGTTGAACTTCTTAGCAAACTCAAAGTCACGGTCATCATGAGCCGGTACGCACATGATTGCGCCGGTACCGTAGTCAGCCAGTACATAGTCGGACAGCCAGATCGGAACCTTTGCTCCGTTGATCGGGTTGATTGCATAGCTTCCGGTGAAGACGCCGGTCTTCTCCTTGCTCTGCATACGGTCTACGTTGGAACGCATGGAAGCATCGAAAATGTACTTTTCAACATCCTCTCTCGTCTCATCCGTAGCAAGGCTCTTTGCCAGCTTGTGCTCCGGAGCCAGAACCATGAAGGTTGCACCGTAGAGGGTATCCGGGCGGGTTGTGTAAACGGTGATCTTATCCTCGCGACCGTCAACCTTAAAGTCAACCTCAGCACCGTAGGATTTTCCGATCCACTCGGTCTGCATCTTCTTAACCTTCTCCGGCCAATCGAGCTTATCCAGATCATTCAGCAGGCGATCTGCATAAGCGGTGATCTTGAGCATCCACTGACGCAGGTTCTTCTTCGTAACCGGGGAACCGCAACGCTCACAGCAACCGTTTACAACTTCCTCATTTGCAAGACCGGTCTTACAGGATGGGCACCAGTTGATCGGGAACTCCTTCTCGTAAGCCAGACCCTTCTTGAACATCTGAACAAAGATCCACTGTGTCCACTTGTAGAACTCCGGATCGGTCGTGTTTACTTCCATATCCCAGTCATAGATCGCTGCAATCTCTTTGATCTGACGCTTAATGTTCTTAATGTTCTCAGCTGTTGACTTTGCCGGATGTACACCCATCTTGATCGCATAGTTCTCTGCCGGAAGACCGAAAGCATCCCAACCCATCGGATGAATCACATAGTGACCTTTCAGCATCTGATAACGACTCCATACATCAGAAATAACGTAACCTCTCCAGTGACCTACATGAAGTCCGCTTCCTGACGGATACGGGAACATATCCAGACAATAGTATTTCGGCTTCTTGCCATCATTTACATTGATCGGGTGTTTCTCCCAGTTTTCGCGCCATTTCTTCTCAATGGCACTGTGGTTGTAACCAGCCATTTTTCTTCCTCCTAAATCCCATGCACGGTTCTCTCTGAACAAACGATCTGCGATTTCGTCCTTCGACAGCCTTCGCTTTTGATCATTCTCTTCTCCGATCTCCATACATCTGAATTATATTTTCGCTCGGTGATTTCCGCAACGATCTCATTAAGAGTCTCTCCCTCAGTATATTCGATTCCTTTCATTTTCTCAAAAACTTTCAAAAATATATTCCATATATTCCTGAATTCTTATAAGAACGAAATCGAAATAAAAAAACGCGCCCCCGGAATCTCCTGATTCCAGAGACGCGGGGAAAATCTCTACGACCTCGCGCGGTACCACTCTGCTTCATGCCTTGCATGCACTCTTTGGATCTGTACGACTGCGCGCCGTGCCTTACGGCAACAGATCCGCTTCCTCTGACGGGGGATTCCGTTCTGTCTTACTGACCGGGACTTTCTCTCTGCTCTCGCTTAAAGAGTCTCCGATGTTGGGCAGACCGCTCCAAGACCAGTTCCGCTTCCTTCCTCCGCTGTCTCGCACCCTCCGACAGCTCTCTGAACGATTTCAAAAGCGTACTCCTTCTCTTCACTGCGTTTACGCTGACTTTTAATCTAGCATATCGAGCGGGTAATGTCAAGATTTATCAAACAACTCCCCCTGATTTTTTATTGATTTGACAGAAAAACATCAGAAAAACTAAGCAAAATCACATGCCAAGCCGATGCTATCGATGTGAAAGCCACAGCCTTTGCAATCACAATTGGCCTGATTTTGTCTGTTCCCCCTGTTCCAGTACTAGGACCTTCTGAAGCAGAATAACGTACTGACGGTTCAACCACTTTCTTGTCAATTATTTTTGTCGTATCTTCACAAAATTATATCTTTTATTTTCATTATTCCGTAGTCGAAAGAACTTCCCCATACCGCTCTGCAAGCTCATAGGTTCTCTGTCTTGTGCTCTCCCGAATCAGGCGATTGTACTCGATCTCATCAAGCGTGCTTCCATTCTGACGTCCTGATCCCTTTGTCGCCTCCTCATCCCTCGTTCTCAGCCATTCCTTCTGTTCCTTAAACAATTTTTCCCACTCCGACGGCTCAAGCTGATTCTCCAGTGTGTCAAGAAACCGGTTCATCTGCGTCTCCCAGAGTTTACACTCATTCTCAACGGTCGCCTTACGCGCGTTCGGAGTCGTGTCAGTCTCCCCCGAAGCTCTCTGTGCAATCTCCTCATCAATCGCCCGCAGTTTCACAAAGACCTCATCCGAAGGCTTCGCCCCGTCCGCACTCTCCTCCCGCACTGCAATCCCGGACTTCTCCGCCCCGGAAACCGCCTGCTTTTTGCTCTGACGCTTTGAAGAACTCTGCTCTTGATTTTCGGTGGAATCCTGTGCATTTGCACCGACTCCCACATTAGCCATCTTACCAGAAGCAACTTTTTCTCCATCTCCTTTGGCATTCTCAGCATCCATTCCCTGTTCCGCCACACCTGCATCTGGCATCACCTCAAGGCTCTGACTCTGTACCATCACAGAATTTTCCTGCTCCGATTCAATGTATGATCTTGTATATCTCGTCACCCCGATTCCTACAATCAGAATGACTCCTATTGCAATCCAAATTCCTTTGAGTTTCATCTTTATCCTGCCCTGTCTCTGATTTCTTGTTTTATATTAACAGAATATCTCGTTGCTGTTCACGCGTTGCGCAAACAACAGATTAGATTTTGCCGATGCTTTGCATTCCAAATCAACAAAATCTGCTACCGCCACTATATTATACGGCATTTTCAGTTCAGAAAACGCCTAACCGTGTACAGTAACAATATCATAAAGCAGAGCAGATGAAAATATAAAAACAGAAGAAGTAAACATTTGTAAGAGAACCGTAAATGTTCCTGTAAGTTCCTCTATTTTGCTTCCACGCCCTCATCCACGAGGAGATTCTGTCCGTCCGCTGCCGTCGTCGCAAGCTGATCGCACCGCTCATTCTGCGGATGACCGGCATGTCCCTTTACCCAGCAAAATGTTACCTTATGGGGCGCCTTCGCTTTTAAAAGACGCTCCCACAGGTCAATATTCTTCACCATGCCACTTTTTCCGCGCTTCCAGTTGTTCTTGACCCAGCTGTCAATCCAGTGCTGGTTAAACGCATCCGTCAGATATTTGGAGTCTGAATAGAGCTCCACCTCACACGGACGGTTCAGTGCCTCCAAAGCCACAATCGCCGCCAAAAGTTCCATGCGGTTGTTCGTGGTTCTGCGGAATCCGGCAGAGAGTTCGCGCTCATGAAGCTGTCCCTTGCTGTCGACAAAGTGGAGCACCGCCCCATATCCTCCCGGTCCATCCGGGTTTCCTCTCGCTGATCCATCCGTGTAAATCTGTACTTTTGTTGACATGATACTTTGTATCTCCCTTCTTACCACATTTCTAATTAGTTTGGCATTCATCCTTTTATAGGATAAATTTTCTCTGCAAAGGCTCCGGCGACGGAAAAGATTCTGCAAACCCGTGTGAAGCGTCAGTGCTTAGGTCGCGTAGTTTGCAAAACTTATTCCGCCTGCCGGAGCCCAAAAACAGACACCTCAAGCATTATCACTAATACTCAAACTATCTCAAGCAATCTTCTATCTATCCCACTTGTCGCAGAGCGCCTGAATCTGATCCGCAAACTTCGCCAGATCCTTGTTCGCTCCACCCTCGTTTCTTGCAATAACTGCAAGCAGGCGCTCGCCCGCTGCCAGAAGACGTGCAAAGACTCCGCTTGCCTTCTTCGTCGCCATCGTCTTCGGATTGACCGGAATACCCTCGGTCTCGCGAATCCACTCGCCCTTCGCTAAATCATACTCCGCTCCACTAAACGGCGCCTTTGCCGGACACCCCGTCTTTGCAGTCACAAGCTCAGCAAACTTGTCGCAGACATCGTCATTGCCGTGTACAATAAAGAACTGGGACGGCTTCTTCTCGAAAGCGCAAGCCCACTCAATCAATCCATTCTCATCCGCATGACCGCTGATGTCATGAAGCGTCTCGATATGCGCCTCCACATCAATCGTCTCACCAAAGAGCTTCACCATCTTTGCGCCATCGATCAGCGCACGACCAATCGTTCCCTCTGCCTGATAGCCGGCAAACACAACCGTACATTCCTTTCTCCAGAGATTGTGCTTCAAATGATGGCGAATACGTCCTGCATCACACATGCCGGATGCCGAGATGATGACCTTCGGCGTCGTGCTAAAGTTGATGTTCTTGGACTCCTCACTCGTGACAGAAAGTTTCAGCCCCGGGAACGAGATCGGGTTGATGCCCTGCTCCACAAGTGCCTTCGTCTCGTCGTCGTAGCAGTCCATCTGATTCTGCTTAAAGACATGAGTCGCCTCGACTGCAAGCGGGCTATCCACATAAACCTCAAAGCCGTCATGACCGTGCACCATGTGCTCTGCCTTGATATGGCGGAAGAAGTAGAGAAGCTCCTGGGTACGTCCTACCGCAAACGCCGGAATCACAACATTTCCGCCCCGATCAAGCGTCTCCTGCACGATTCTCGCAAGCTCTGTCACATGGTCTTTTCCCTTCTGATGCAGGCGTCCACCGTAAGTCGACTCCATAACCGCATAATCCGCCTCTTTTACATAAGCAGGGTCGCGAATCAGAGGTTTGTGCTTATTTCCGATATCTCCGGAGAAGACGATCTTCTTCTCAATGCCATCCTCCCTCATCCAGATCTCAATCGAGGCAGAGCCGAGCAGATGACCGACATCGGTAAAACGGATTGTGATGTCATCATTTAACGTAATCATCTCTCCGTAATCATACCCCTCAAAATGACCGATAACTCCCTCTGCATCTGCCATCTCATAGAGAGGCTCCACCTCCGGCTTTCCGGCACGGCGGGCTTTTCGGTTCTTCCATTCCGCCTCCATCTCCTGAATGTGTGCACTGTCTCGAAGCATGATGTTACACAGATCACAGGTCGCCATCGTCGCAATGATTCTTCCCCGGAATCCTCGTGCATAAATATACGGCAGTAAACCGACATGATCGATGTGGGAGTGCGTCACAAGCACGAAATCAAGATCTGAGTACGGAACCGGCGGTTCCACATTCTCATAGATATTCGTTCCCTGCTCCATTCCACAGTCCACAAAGAGTTTCGTATTTCCTACTTCCAGATAATGACAACTACCCGTCACTTCATGATCCGCACCGATGAACATTAACCTCATAAGGATACCTCACTTTCTCGCTTGTACTCTCAAACTCTTCCCCAGACAAGCTCATTATTAAGTTTTGCGTTTCTAACTCATCATGTTTCACTCATCATGAAAATTTGGCTCAATTGACTCAGATAATAATACAGATCAGCCCTCCATTGCTGTCATTGATGATCTTCTGCATCGCATCCTGAAGACGTGCCTGACACTCCTCGGTCATCTGGTTGACCTTTGCCTGAATTCCATCCTCCACGATCTGCTCGATCGATTTTCCGAAAATATTCGTGTCCCAGATCCCATCTTCCTTCTTGCCTGCATTCTCCTTCATATACGCAATCAGGTCTCTCGCCTGTTCTTCACTTCCCACAATCGGAGCAATCTCCGTCTGAATCTGTGCACGAATCAGACTGATCGACGGCGCCTGCGCCCTCATCTTCACTCCATAGCGGTTTCCGTGGCGAATCACCGTCGGCTCGTCAAGAAGAATCTCAGAGCGTTCTGGTGTCACAACCCCATATCCTTTCAATCTCACCTGGCTGAGTGCACCGCGCACCTTGTCGTATTCGCTCTGCATCGATGCCAGCTGTCTAAGTTTTTGCATCAGCTGGTACTCATCCTCCACCACAACTCCCGCAAAATCACTGAGCACCTGATAATACGATTCCTCATCGAGAACGACCGTAATCTCGACCTTTCCGTTTGAGAGATTCTGCCGATCCGTCTTCATCTGACGAATCGCAGTCTGCTCCGGAAGGTCAAATTCAGACGGAACATCCTTCATGTATCTGATCTTCGCCATCGCCTCGCGCACCGCTGAAATCACCTGCTCCTTGAGCCAATGCGAGGATGGCAAAATCTCAAGCCACCCAGGAATATCAAAATCTGCCTCCGTCACCGGAAATTCGTTCAATACTTTCTCAAGAATCCGGCAGATATCCTCCCGTTTCAGTTGCTCACAGTTGACCGGAAGAACCGTCACCCGATACTTCTCCTCAAGTTCCCCGGCAAGTTTTCTCGTCTCTTCGGAGTAAGGGCGATCTGAGTTGAGCAGAATCAGAAATGGTTTCCCGATCTCTTTTAATTCTGCAACGGCGGTCTCTTCCGCCGGTAAATACGCCTCCCGCTTGATCTCTCCGAATGATCCGTCTGTCGTCACCACGATTCCGATCGTGGAATGGTCTTTAATAACTTTGCGCGTACCGATCTCAGCTGCCCGGGTAAACGGAATCTCCTCCTCAAACCACGGAGTCTTCACAAGGCGCTCTCTGTCATTCTCAATATGACCTCCTGCCCCTTCCACCATGAATCCCACACAGTCAATCAATCGGATCTTCGCCTGCGTCTTATCGGCAAGCTCAATCTCTGCCGCCTCCTTCGGGATAAATTTCGGTTCTGTGGTCATGATCGTCTTTCCCGTCGCACTCTGCGGGAGTTCATCGCGGGTACGGTTCTTCTGATGCTCATCCTGAATATCGGGGAGCACCATCTGCTCCATAAACCGCTTGATGAACGTCGATTTTCCGGTTCTCACCGGCCCGACAACCCCGAGATAAATCTCTCCCTTCGTCCGCGCCTGAATGTCTTTATATACATCAAAATGGTCCATGCAGATCTCTCCCCTCAGCCTTTTTGCCCCACACATCTTCTAAAAATATATGCGGTGAGAAATCTGCACATGCCGAACGGTTATCTTATTTATACCACAAAAAAGAGGAAAAAGTCTATAACTTTTCCCTCTTTTTCGATAAATTTTCTGAATTTTATAGATTGTTTATTTATATCCACAGATATTTGAAAACTTTTCGTGACCAATCCAATATCTAACAATATCTAACGAAAGATTTTATGACCAAAGAGATGGCTTACTCACTCAGATATGCCTTCTTGACCGAATCATCGTTCATCAGTGCCTGAGCATCTCCGCTGAGTGCAATCTTTCCGGTCTCAAGAACGTAAGCACGGTCTGCGATCGAGAGTGCCTTCTTTGCGTTCTGCTCAACGAGAAGAACCGTCACGCCGTCATCCTGATTGATCTTCTGGATGATGTCAAAGATCTCATTTACATAGATCGGAGACAGACCCATCGACGGCTCGTCGAGTACGATCAGCTTCGGATGAGACATCAGCGCACGTCCCATTGCAAGCATCTGCTGCTCACCACCGGAAAGTGTTCCGGACAGCTGATCGCGACGCTCTTTCAGACGCGGGAAACGCTCATAGATCATCTCAAGCGTATCTTCCATCTCTTTCTTGTCTTTTCTGGTGTAAGCGCCCAGATAAAGGTTCTGAAGGACGGTCAGACCTGCGAATACGCGACGTCCCTCCGGCACGTGAGCGATTCCCATCGAAACCAGCTTGTGACCCGGAATCTTCGTGATGTCCTGTCCCTCATAAATGATCTGTCCCGCCTTCGACGGAATCAGTCCGGTGATCGTCTGAAGCGTTGTCGTCTTTCCTGCTCCGTTTGCACCAATCAGCGCAATGATCTCACCCGGATTTACCTCAAAGGAGATTCCCTTGATGGCCTGGATGACTCCGTAAAACACTTCCAGATTTTTAACTTCCAGTATTGCCATTTCGTGTCTCCTCCTACTCTCCCAGATATGCGGTGATAACACGGTGATCGTTCAGCACGGTCTGTGTGTCACCCTGCGTCAGCACCTGACCGAAGTTCAGTACGGTCAGCTTCTCGCAGATACCAGATACCAGCTTCATGTCGTGCTCGATCAGCAGAATCGTCATATCAAAATTGTCGCGAACGAAACGGATCGTATCCATCAGCTCTGCGGTCTCGTTCGGGTTCATTCCTGCTGCCGGCTCATCGAGAAGGAGAAGTTTCGGCTCCGTCGCAAGTGCACGGGCAATCTCGAGCTTTCTCTGTGCACCGTAAGGCAGGTTCGATGCTTTGTAATCTGCGACAGAATCAAGCTCAAACACCTTCAAAAGCTCCATCGCACGCTCATTCATCTGCTTTTCAACCTTATAGTATCTCGGCAGACGCAGGATTCCCTCGATCGTGGAATACTTGAAATGGTTGTGCAGTCCGACTTTTACGTTGTCAAGAACGCTCAGCTCCTTGAACAGACGAATGTTCTGGAAGGTACGCGCGATTCCATCCTGATTGATCTCGATCGTACTGCGTCCGGTGATATTCTTTCCATCGAGAAGAATGGTACCGGTATCCGGCTTGTACACACCCGTCAACAGGTTGAATACCGTCGTCTTTCCTGCTCCATTCGGTCCGATCAGACCGTAGAGCTGTCCTTTCTCGATCGTCACGCTGAAATCATTGACTGCTTTCAGTCCGCCGAAGGAAATGCTGATATTTTTTACCTCTAACATTGCCATTTTATGCAGCCTCCTTCCGGTTCTTTTTGATCTTGTCCATGAATACCGAACGCATCTCGATTGCCTTCGGGCTGGAGTTAAAGATCATCATCACGATCAGCACGATTGCATAGATCAGCATACGGTAATCGTTAAGTCCGCGCAGAAGCTCCGGAAGCATTGTCAGAACAACTGCCGCAATGATGGAACCGCGAATATTTCCAAGTCCTCCGAGTACAACAAATACGAGGATCATGATCGACTGGTTGTAACCGAAGTTCTTCGGGGTAGCTGCAAGGCTCGAAAGATTGTGTCCGTAGAGAACACCTGCCACACCTGCGAGGGATGCGGAAATCGAGAATGCCATCAGCTTGAACTTTGTGATATTGATGCCGACAGACTCAGCTGCAATGCGGTTGTCACGGATTGCCATGATTGCACGTCCGGAACGGGAATTGATCAGGTTCAGGACGACAAACAGCGTCAGAAGCACGAGAATGATACCAATCGTAAACGTCGCTGCCTTCGGGGTTCCGGTGATACCCTGAGCACCCTTGATGATAACAACACCGGTATCATCCATTCCAAGGGAAGTCGTATCCTTGAAGGAGAAGTGGAAACCGCTCTGATCCATACCAACATAGATTGCATTTAACAGGTTCTTGATGATCTCACCGAACGCCAGGGTCACGATTGCCAGATAGTCTCCGCGAAGACGCAGAACCGGGATTCCGATCAGAATGCCGAAAACACCTGCAACGAGAGCACCGATCAGCAGAGCAAAGAAGAAACGCACCTGCACGCTCGGGATTACATTTGCCATACAGTTTGTAAAGAACGCGCCGGAAAAGGCTCCCAGACACATGAATCCGGCATGGCCCAGACTCAGCTCACCAAGAATACCAACCGTCAGGTTCAGAGATACTGCCATGATCACATATATGCAAAGAGGTACAAGAAGTCCCTTCATCAGACTGGTCATATGACCCGTACTGGCAAGGATCTGCACCAGAATCCAGCATCCGATGATGATTGCATACGTGATGCTGTTCTGAATCAGCAATTTGTTTTTCTTCATTCTTCCCACCTACACTTTCTCCGTAATCTTCTTTCCCATAATACCGGTAGGACGCACAAGCAGAACTACAATCAGAACTGCAAATACGATCGCATCCGAGAGCTGGGAAGAAATGTATGCCTTGGAAAGGTTCTCGATCACACCGAGAAGAATGCCTCCGATCAGTGCACCCGGGATCGATCCGATTCCGCCGAATACTGCTGCCACGAATGCCTTGATTCCCGGCATCGATCCGGTGTACGGAGTCAGGGACGGATAAGTGGAACACAACAGCGCACCTGCGATTGCAGCAAGTGCAGAACCGATTGCGAATGTCACGGCAATCGTTCGGTTTACATCAATTCCCATCAGGGTTGCTGCTCCGGTATCCTCAGAAACCGCAAGCATTGCCTGACCGATCTTCGTCTTGTTGATGAAGGTCATCAGACCTGCCATGATGATGATACAGGTAAGAATCGTCACCATCGTGACACCGGAAATCGACAGCGCACCGCCAGCCAGTTTCAGGCTTGGAACGTTTACAACGGAGGTAAACTGACGCGCATTCGATCCGAAAATAAGAAGTGCCGCATTCTGAAGCAGATAGCTGACACCGATTGCCGTAATCAGTACGGCAAGAGAAGAAGCTCCACGGAGGGGCTTATATGCCACACGCTCGATCATAACACCGAGAACCGTGCAGGCAATCACAGCTACGAGGACACCCACTAACGGAGGGAATCCCATCGTGCTGACACAGGTGAAAATCACAAATCCACCTACCATGATGATATCGCCGTGAGCGAAGTTCAGCATTCTTGCGATTCCGTATACCATCGTGTATCCCAGCGCGATGATCGCGTAAATACTGCCCAGGCTGATTCCATTGATCAAATAAGACAGAAAACTCATGTACCACACACCTCTTTGTATTTTTCTTGAAAAACAATAACATGTCGAATTATAGCATAGTAGGATAGGAAGTTCAAGTGTAAGTTACAAATGTCTTTGCTACAAGGACACAGACGGATTACTGTACACAGGTAAGCATTTTTGAAACGAAAAAGAGAGCCGTCTTTCGACGACCCTCTTTCGGATCGAATCAGTTCTCACACAAAACAAATCTTTTTAAACGTTCAAAGGCAAATCTTCTGTGAGGAAAATCTGACTCATCAGAGAAACAATCTCTCCTGCTCATGCATTGCACGATCAGCAATCTCTTATTTCTCCATCTCGTAAATGCCATCTACGATCTTAGCTGCCTTCGGTGCCTTGTTCGGCTCACCGTTTGCATTCCAGCTCATGTCTGCACCGGTCAGACCCTGGATGGTGATCTCGGTCATAGCAGTCTCCATTGCATCGCACATATCAGATACGCTCATGTCAGCGGTGATGCCAGCCTTCTCTGCTGCTGCCTTAATTGCATAAACTGCATCGTAGGAATCAGCTGCGAACTGGATCGGCTCCACGCCATAAGCATCGGTGTAAGACTTGGTGAATTCCTCACTGCCCTCCTCAGTGGTGGAGAACGGAGTCAGAAGCATCAGGCCCTCTGCCAGAGACTTGTCAAAGTTCTCAACGGTCAGGATTCCGTCCATACCGTCACATCCGAAGAAAGTCGGAGCGAACTCTTTGTCAGCAGCCTGCTTCAGGATAACAGAAGCCTCCTGATAGTAGATCGGCAGGAATACGAGCTCTGCGCCTGCATCCTTTGCCTTGTCCAACTGTACGGAGAAATCGGTGTTGCTGTCTGCGGTAAATGCCTCATCTGCAACGATCTCGATACCCTGGTTTGCAGCCTCTTTTACGAAGGACTCACGAATACCGGAAGAGTACTCGGTAGAGCTGTCGTAGATGATTGCAACCTTGGTAGCCAGCTGATGCTCACCAATGTACTGAGCAGAAGCAGTACCCTGATCCGGATCTGCGAAGCAAACACGGAAGACGTTCGGGTTGGATACACACTCTACTGCGGAGCCAGACGGAGTGATCTGGAACATGTTGTCACTTGCAGACTCAGCTCCAACTGCGATACACGGCTTGGAAGTGGTTGTACCAACCAGCATCTGCATACCCCAGTCCTTCAGAGTGTTGTATGCATTGACAGACTTCTCCGGATCGTTCTCATCATCCTCAGCCTTCAGCTCAACCTTCATTCCGTTGATACCGCCAGCCTCGTTGATCTCCTTAACTGCCAGATCTGCACCGTTCTGAACTGCAATACCATAGGAAGCTGCTGCACCGGTCAGCGGTCCGATTACGCCGATCTTTAAGGTACCGCCCTCTGCACTGCCTGCCTCTGCACTGCTCTCACCAGCCTCTGCGGAAGTCTCTGCCTTTGCATCTGCTGCTGCGGTCGTCTCGGTGCTTGCACTGCCGCCACAAGCAGTTAAAGATGCCATTGCAACAACTGCTGCCATACCTGCACTCATAAATCTCTTTTTCATAATGATTCCTCCTCTTTACCCTCCCATCGTCTGACAGGAGGTTTACAGATCAAATGTGATCTGCATACAAGCTCGGATTTATTATAGTTGTCTGAAAAATGCTTGTCAAGACTTTTTTCTTTACCACGCTAAATATTCCCAGTAAAATCACTCCCAGCCAATCGCCGGGCTCTCCACGGTTCGATCACGGAGCATCAGATCCTGAACCGCCTCACCTGCCGGTCTTCCGTCAAACAGCACCTCATTGACCGCTGTGATGATCGGCATCGAAATCTCATATTTCTTTGCAAGTGCAAGTCCCGCCTTTGCAGAGTAAACACCCTCGACAACCATCTTGACTTCCACCATCGCCTCTTCCATCGAATATCCCTTTCCGATCAAGATTCCGGCTCTGCGGTTTCGGCTGTGCATGCTCGCGCACGTCACAATCAGATCTCCGATTCCGGTGAGTCCACCGAACGTCTCGAGTTTTCCGCCCATTGTGACTCCAAGTCTTGAGATCTCCGAAATTCCTCTCGTGATCAGCGCTGCCTTCGTATTGTCCCCGTATCCGAGACCGTCCGCAATTCCCGCTGCGAGCGCAATCACATTTTTGAGCGCCCCACCGATCTCAATTCCGGTGATGTCCGAGCTTGTATACACACGAAAGACCGGACTCATAAAAATACTCTGGATGTACTCTGCGGTCTTTCTGCTCTTCGCGCCTGCGACACACGTTGTCGGCAAAGACCGGCTGACCTCCTCCGCATGGCTCGGGCCAGACAGCACAGCGATATCCGCATTTGGCAGTTCCTCCTCAAGGATTTCCGACAAAAGATCCAGCGTTTCTGCCTCGATTCCCTTTGACGCGTTGACGACAATCTGTCCGTCCCTGACGAACGGTGCCATCTTTCCTGCTGTCTCCCGAATATAGATAGAAGGGACAACTGTTACAACAAGATCCTTGTCTTTCAGCGCAGTTTCCATATCCGCCGTAAACTCCATATCTGCCGGAAGAATAAGATCCGGAAGATTTTTCTGAACCCGGTTCTCTCTTAAATACCTTGCATCCTTCTCGAATGCAGACCAGACCGTCACCTGATGTCCGTTTTCATGAACGAGTGACGCAAGCGCAATTCCCCAGGTTCCCCCTCCAATGATGCCAATCTGTGCCATAGTTTTTTCTCCTTATTTTTTGCTTAAGTCCAAGTCGACGTTTATGTGAACTACCCCGACTTAAATATACAAATACTCCCGAAACCCATTCTGTCAGATTCCGAGAGTATTCATGTGTTATGCGTTTTTCTTTGCTCCGAGCTTGTTCTCTGTGCCGTTTAAAAGGCGACGGATATTGGTATGGTGTCTCCATATTCCCATCAGGGAAATCGCAAGAGCAATCCCGGCAAACTCAGTCTGACAGGAATCTGCCAGACCATAATCCCTGCGAATCAATCCAAAGTAAATCATTCCGATCGCAAAGCAGATCATCACAAGAATCGAGCCGAGGGAGACATAGCGCGTGATTGCAACTGCCATCACAAACACGACGAGACAGATCAGCATCAGACGCCAGTCTGTCGAGACGAGAAGACCTGCGGAAGCCGCAATGCCTTTTCCGCCCTTAAATCCCATGTAGAACGGGAAATTGTGCCCCAGAATTACTCCAAATCCCGTGTAAAGCAGGTAGAGATACAGAGATTCCGGCTGACTGCGAAAGATCACGCGCGTCAGGAGACAGGCAAGGATCATCTTGCCTGCATCTCCGAGAAAGACCACAAGTCCCGCTTTTTTTCCCATCACGCGAAGAACATTCGTACTTCCTGAATTGCCACTTCCGTAATTGCGGATGTCCATATGTTTTGAACGGCTGTACAGATACCCCGTCTGAAACAGACCGAAGACATATCCCATCACAAGACAGATCAGACGCTCCATTACTGCTCCTTCCCGGAACGCTCACGCACGATGAATTTCAGTGCGGTTCCCTTAAATCCAAAGGATTCACGAATCCTGTTCTCAAGGTAACGAACATAGGAGAAATGCATCAGGTTCTTGTCGTTTACAAAGATGACGAAGGTCGGCGGTTTTACCGCTACCTGGGTCATGTAGTAGAGTTTCAGACGCTTGCCCTTGTCAGACGGCGGCTGCTGCATCGCAACAGCCTCGGTCATAATCTCATTGAGGACACCGGTTGCAACACGCAGAGTCTGGTTCTCGCGCACCATATCAATCAGATCAAACAGCTTGTTCATACGCTGTCCTGTCACCGCAGAGATGAAGAGCATCTCGGCATACGGCATAAAGGAGAGCGTGTCTTTGATCTTCTTTGTGTACTCGTAGATCGTCTTGTCATTCTTCTCGATCGCGTCCCACTTGTTGACTGCGACGATGATTCCCTTGCCTCTGTCGTGCGCGATTCCGGCAATCTTTGCATCCTGCTCGGTCACGCCCTCAACTGCGTCAATCACAAGAATGACCACATCGGCACGCTCCACAGCGGATACAGTACGGATGATGCTGTAACGCTCAAGATCCTCTTTAATTTTGTTCTTTCTTCTGAGTCCTGCGGTATCGATGAAGACATACTCGGTTCCGTTGTGAACCACCTCGGTATCAACCGCATCACGGGTCGTACCGGCAATGTTGGACACAATCACGCGATCCTCACCGAGGATCTTATTGATGATCGAAGACTTTCCAACGTTCGGCTTTCCGATGATCGCCACACGCGGACGCTCGTCCTCTGCATCTTCCATCTGATCAGTCGTAAAGTGACGGCTTACCTCGTCAAGCAGATCACCGATTCCAAGACGGGAAGCACCGGAAACTGCGATCGGATCGCCGATTCCAAGGTTGTAAAACTCGTAAATATCGTTGCCAAACTTCTGGAAGCTGTCGACTTTGTTGACTGCCAGAACGACAGGCTTGCCGGACTTTCTGAGCATGTCCGCTACCTTTGCGTCGGAATCGACAAGTCCCTGTCTCACATCCACAAGGAAAATGATGACATCTGCCGTGTCAATCGCAATCTGTGCCTGCTCTCTCATCTGGGAGAGAATGATGTCCTTGCTGTCCGGCTCGATACCACCGGTATCCACCAGTGTAAAGTTCATGTTCAGCCAGGTACAGTCCGCATAGATACGGTCTCTGGTTACGCCCGGGGTGTCTTTTACGATCGAAATCGTCTCCCCCGCCAGCACGTTGAACAGGGTGGATTTTCCCACATTCGGGCGTCCTACAATCGCTACAATCGGTTTGCTCATTCTCAAATCTCCTTCAATTCGTATTTATTATGTTCAGTATTTTGTTCAATCTCCGGGTACAGGATTGCATCAACGAGATCCTGTCCGCTTGATTTTACAATATTCACCGGAACTTGTAAAGCATTTTGCAGTTCCGTGCGCGTCACATCGTCGAGAAAGACCTCTTCCCCGCTTCTAAACATGCATGCCGGAAGCAGCAGTCTCTGGCCGAGTTTCTGACCGGTCAGCTGGGCTTTTAAATCCTGTCCCGTAATCAGACCTGCAACTGTGATCATCGGACCGAAGAAATCATTGCGGATCTCATAGATATGCACCTTTTTCTGCGGAAAGTCCTTCATGATTTTTTCAATCTGCTTTTTCAGATACGGGTAGGCAAGTTTTCCGGTCGCAATCGAGAGTTCCTCCGCCTCGACTGCCTCCACCGTTTTCTGGCTGTCCGAATCCCCCTGCCTTTTCTGACGCTTATGGCTCTTCTTATTTTTCTGGTCTTTGTGGTGATTCTTTTTATTCTGTTCCTTTTTCAATTCCTCAAGCGCCTCAGTGACCTCGGTGTCGAGAAGGCGAAGCATGCCGACTCCATTCTCAAGCTGGATATAACCGTCGTAGCGCTCCTCCTCCGGCATCGGGCGCTCCGCTAAGATATAGAACTCATCACTCGCCTGAACAAAGTGAATTCCGTGCTCTGCATAGATCTTTTTCTGCCAGCGCTCAATGATCTCAAGTGCATCCTCCGCACGTTTCCTGTCAAACGGTTTCATCGGAAAAAGACCGTCGCGGTACTTCGTAAGTCCAACCGGAACAACCGACAGACTCTGCATACACGGAATGTACTTTGCGAGGTCTCCGATCGTGCGGTCAAGCTCCTCCCCGTCGTTTACCTCCGGGCAGAGAACGATCTGTCCGTTCATCGGAATGTCCGCCTGATAAAGACGATCGATGTTCTCAAGCGCCCGTCCCGCAAAGCGGTTGTGAAGCATCTCACAGCGCAGTTTCGGATTCGTCGTGTGCACGGAAATGTTGATCGGCGCAAGCTTGAAATCGATGATACGCTGAATATCATGCTCTTTCATGTTCGTCAGTGTGACGTAATTTCCCTGAAGAAATGAGAGGCGTGAGTCATCGTCCTTAAAATAAAGGGTCTCTCTCATTCCCGGTGGCATCTGGTCGATAAAACAGAAGATGCACTTGTTACTGCATGACTTGTAATCACTCATCAGACCATTCTCAAAGTTGATTCCGAGGTCCTCGTAGTCATTCTCGATCTCAAGTTCCCACAGCTCACCGTCCGCCTTCTCAATCTCCATGACCATGCTCTCGCTGTCAACGTAGTACTCATAGTCAAAGATATCTTCTACTTCATTTCCATTGATTGTCAGCAGGCGGTCTCCTGCCTCAAGCTCGAGCTCCTCCGCAATCGAACCCGGATCAATGGATTTTATCAAATGACCTTTTTTCTTCATTTAAATTTTCTTCCCTACTTACTTATAAATTTTTATTAGATTTCTAAGTTCTACATTCTTTCCATATACCCGTCTTTTTATCATAACAAGATTCCCTCTCTTTGTAAAGAAACAAGACTTTGTTTTTTTTTACGAAATTCGACATTTGCCTATTGACTGCCTTGTTTTCAAAATGGTATAAATGAGGATGAATTTAACTTCAATTTAACCGAATATATTTGTGAAGGAGCTTAAAAATGGCAAATAATTATGTGTTCAATGATGTTCTTCCGGTTGCACCACTCAAAATCGCAGCTCTGGAAAGTTGCCGGGATCTCGCTGGCAAGGTCAATGACCACATCGTCAAATTCCGCAGAAACGATACAGAAGAGTTGATTCGTCGCGAAAAAGACCTCAACTATCGCGGTTACGATGTAGATTCTTATCTTCTGAACTGTTCTTGTCCGCGTTTCGGTTCTGGTGAGGCAAAGGGTGTGATCAACGAGTCTGTCCGCGGTGTCGATCTGTTCGCAATGGTGGATGTCACCAATTACAGCATTCCATACACCGTATGCGGATACACCAACCACATGTCACCGGATGATCATTTTCAGGATCTCAAGCGTATCATCGGTGCTTCTGTCGCAACGGCACACCGTGTCAACGTGATTATGCCATTTTTATATGAGGGTCGTCAGCATAAGCGCACCAAGCGTGAATCCTTAGACTGCGCAATGGCACTTGAGGAGCTTGTAGAGATGGGTGTCTCCAACATCATCACCTTCGACGCTCATGACCCGCGCGTGCAGAATGCAATCCCGTTAAACGGATTTGACAACTTCATGCCGACCTATCAGTTCGTAAAGACTCTGTTCAAGCATGACCGGTCCTTAAAGATTGATAAGGATCACCTGATGATCATCAGCCCGGATGAGGGTGCAATGAACCGCGCTGTTTATCTGGCAAACAACCTCGGTGTCGATATGGGTATGTTCTACAAGCGCCGTGATTACTCCCGCGTTGTAAATGGAAGAAACCCGATCGTTGCTCATGAGTTCCTCGGTTCTTCCGTAGAAGGCAAGACCGTTCTGATCATCGATGATATGATCGCTTCCGGCGAGAGTATGCTCGATACCGCAAAAGAGCTGAAGGAGCGCAAGGCTGACAAGGTTATCGTTTGCTGTACCTTCGGTCTGTTCACCGGAGGACTTGAGAAATTTGATGAATTTTACAACCGTGGTTACATCGACTATGTCATCACGACCAACTTAAACTATCGTCCGTCCGAGCTTCTTGATCGCCCGTGGTACTTAGAGGCTGATATGAGCAAATACATCGCTGCCATCATCAACTCCTTCAACCACGATGTTTCTATCGGTGCTTCTCTGTCCCCGACAGAAAAGATCCAGAATCTGCTCCGCAGATACCATTCCGACGGATACGATTATATTGGCTCCATCAAATAAATATAATAGCATGAAGGCATAAAATTAGCAGTTAGTAAAATGCAGAATTAACAATAAGAGAGGCTATTGCAGGGCAGAAAACGATCTGTTTTGCAATAGCCTTTTCTTTGTTTATACATATGTATATACGGGGGCTCCGTTTTCTTATTTTTCTTTTAGGCATAGAAATGCCGAAAGATTTCCACGATCTTTTCCAACCGCACGATGTGAAAACAGGAAATCCGGGTTACAGCGCGTGCAGATGTCTGTCGTGTGAATGTTCTCCGGCTTTACTCCGCGTTCTGCAAAAATGATCTCATTTGCTCTCCAGAGATTCAGCTGATATTTACCGTTTTCCTTGCGGTAGAATAATTCTTTGTGATACTCTGGTGCGAAGGTCGTCGCAAACTCCTCGACAACCTCAGCACCGACCTCAAAGCAATCCTGGCAAATGCTCGGTCCAATGCAGGCAATCACATCGGAGGCATTTGTCCCGAAGGCTTTCTCCATCTCATCAAGCGTCGCCTTTCCCATGCGATGAACCGTTCCTCTCCAGCCTGAGTGAGACAGTCCAATCGCACAATGAACCGGATCAAGCAGGTAGAGCGGCACACAGTCTGCATAGAAGGTCACAAGCGTAACGCCCGGGATATCTGTAATCAAACCATCCACATCTCTGTAATCGCGCGGATAGACCACACCTTTTCCAAGGTCTTCCTCCGTGACTCTGCGCACATTCGTCGTATGAGTCTGGTAGGACAGCACCATCTTTTCCATGTCGACATCAAGAACATTTGCCATCCGCTGATAATTCTCCAACACATGCGCCGGGTTGTCCCCTCTTGTGAATCCAAAATTCATTGTCGAGAAAATTCCCTCACTCACCCCGCCGATCCTCGTCGAAAAGGCATGTGACACCATTCCGGTCTGCTCAAGCGCCGGAAATGTCAGATAGCAGACTCTGTTTTTCTGATTTATGTTTACCTGTTCTCTTGCATCCTGTTTTCTGATCCAATCTGCCATCGTCCTTCCTCCTGAAAAGCCTTATAATTCCACACATTTGTCAAAATGCATTTTTAATCCAGCGCACCTCGCCCCCGAGTATTGCGACCACATCAAAACGGCAGGGTGTCCCTTCCGCATAATGGTTTCGATAGAGATAATATCTTGCGGTATTTCGGATCTTCATCTGCTTCTGCCAGCCGACCGCCTCGGCTGGATCTCCGGCCGAGACCGAGCTTCGATACTTGACTTCCACAAAGATGATTGTCCCCTCATCTCTCGCAATCAGGTCAATCTCTCCTGTTCTCGATCGAAAATTCTGTGCGAGAATTGTAAGTCCCTGTTTTTTTAGCCATTCTTTTGCGATTTGTTCATATTTTGATCCGACTGCACGGCGATTCATTTTCCGCTTTCCTGCATGATCTTTCCGATAAAACTTCTGCGATGGATCGGGCATGGACCATACTTTCTGAGTGCCTCAGTATGCATAGCTGTTCCATATCCCTTATGCTTTGCAAATCCGTACTCCGGGAAAATCTTGTCGTACTCGATCATCATGTGATCCCTCGTCACTTTCGCGAGCACACTCGCTCCGGCGATGGAAAGGCTCTTTGCGTCTCCCTTGATGATCGGTACCTGCGGAATCTCGATTCCCGGGATCGTCACTGCATCGTTGAGCAGAAGATCCGGCTGGACACCAAGACCTGCGATCGCACGGCGCATTGCCTCATAAGTTGCCTGCAAGATGTTGATCTCATCAATCACATCCGGTCCGACAATACCAACACTCCATGCGACTGCCTTCTCCTGAATCTCAACAAAAAGAGCCTCTCTGCGCTTCTCGGAAAGTTTCTTGGAATCATTCAGATACAGGATATCACAATCCGGTGGAAGAATCACGGCACCTGCGACAACCGGACCCGCGAGAGGTCCTCGTCCTGCCTCGTCAATTCCGCAGATTGCACTACACGCCGCATAAGTGTCCTCATATTCGCGCATTTTTTTCAAGCGCTCCAGCTCTGCCTGAAGTTTTTCTCCCTTGAGTTCTCTCAGTGCCATCACCTTGCCTCCGTTTTATCTGCTGTTGCTTTTACTTCCGTCTTGTCGGATTCATCCGATCTTGGCGGAAGCTCCAGTGTGATTCGACCGAGGCGACCAGAACGGAAATCCTCAATCAGAATTGCCGATGCCTTGCTGTAATCCGGCTCTCCACCCTTTTTCAGACATCCACGCGCGCGGGCAATCTGGGCAAGGATCTCTCCCGGCTCGTTTTTCTCTTCTTCGCTCATTCCATCTAACTTATAGCGCTCCGTCATCGTCTCCGGACATCTCTGCATCAGCAGACGAATCAGTTCCACTGCAAGCTCGTCCTTGTTGAGGATCTCATCGTTGATTGATCCGATCATCGCTAAAAGCAGACCAACACGCTGATCCTCAAATCTCGGCCAAAGAATTCCGGGAGTGTCGAGAAGCTCTAAAGTCTTGTTGAGACGAATCCACTGATTTCCCTTCGTCACTCCCGGCTTATTTCCGGTCTTTGCACATGCCTTTCCTGCAAATGAGTTAATAAATGTAGACTTTCCTACATTCGGGATACCAACTACCATCGCACGAACCGGACGATTTAAAATGCCACGACGGCGATCTCTCTCAATCTTCTCCTTACAAGCCTCCTGCACCACTGCATTAATCTGCTTGATTCCCGCCTTGCTTCTTGAATCGAGCTTGACTACAAAACAGCCTTTTGACTGAAACCACGATGCCCACATCGCACTCGCACGCTCGTCTGCAAGATCTGCCTTGTTGAGTAAGATCAGGCGCGCCTTTCCCTTTCCAAGCTCATCAATATCCGGATTGCGACTTGCAAGCGGTACACGCGCATCTACAAGCTCCACAATCAGATCAATGAGTTTGATATCCTCTTTCATGGCTCTCTTCGCCTTTTTCATATGTCCCGGATACCACTGAATATTCAATTTTTTTCCTCCTATCCCAAATTTATGTTACAAAAGTTGTATACAGTCTCTATGATCGTATCAGCCCAAACCCGGAAAGCGGGGCGATCCGAAGCCACACCTTCCCGATAATCTGCTCTTCTCTGATATTTCCCACATTGACGAAACGGCTATCCTCACTGCTCTCCCGGTTATCCCCCAGAAGAAAATACTCCTTCTCGTCAAGTGTGATCGGGGTCTCCGCCAGACCTGCAAGCGACACCGTCCCTGCCTCCTCAAAGACCTCTCCATTGATGTAAACTGTCCCGTTTTGAATGTGAACCGTATCGCCGGGGATTCCAATCACCCTCTTCACATTTGTCTTCTGATCCTCCCGCTCATACACGACAACGTCCATGCGATCCGGTTTTCCAAAATCATAAGCCATCCTGTTGATCAGAACTACATCCCCCGAATTTAAGAGGGGTTGCATGGAAGGACCTCCAACTACAATCTGAGAACCAAAAAAATTGAGGAAAAACCAGGCGAATGCCAATGCGACTGCAATATCCACCACCCAGCTGGACACACGCCGAACCAGGTTGCTTTCATCACTTTGATAAAAATACACGAAAATACTCCATATTCATCTCTGACACAAAAGGATACCTTTACGTTTCTGTATGCATTTCTCCATGCATTTTTTACGTAGTTCTTTCTGCATCCCTTCGCGTTATAATCAATGGACGCGTCCTCGACGCATCCTCGACATGTAAAATAACAAAAGGGGGGACAATAAACATTGTCCCCTCTCGTCTACGCAAAATTCGCAAAATTATTTAACCAGCTCTTTTACCTTTGCAGCCTTACCAACTCTGCTTCTCAGATAGTTCAGTTTTGCACGTCTTACTTTACCCTTTCTAACAACCTCGATGTTGTCTACGAACGGGGAATGTACCGGCCAGGTCTTCTCTACACCGATTCCGTTAGAGTTCTTACGAACGGTGAAGGTCTCTCTTGCGCCACCATTCTGTCTCTTGATTACAGTACCCTCGAATACCTGGATTCTCTCACGGTTACCCTCTTTGATCTTGTTGTATACTTTAACAGTATCACCAACACGGAACTCCGGTACAGATGCCTTCAGCTGAGCTGCTTCAATATTCTTAATAATTTCGTTCATTTGTGTGAACCTCCTTCATCTACTTGACATTCTTAATGCGTCCCGCGCAACAGAGGAATATCTCTTTTTTCTTCGTCACAACGCATCAATTTTATCATATTCATTTTGTAATTGCAAGTACTTTTCTAATTATTTCTGTAACCTTATTTTTATTCCTGATTTTTCTGTTCTTCTTGCTGTGCCTGCATTTCTTGCTGTGCCCGCAGTTTTGCAAGGTAAATTTTTTCCTTCTTGCTTAAAACTGCATCCTCGAGAAGATCCGGGCGGCGCTCTAATGTTCGCTTGATCGACTGCTCTCTGCGCCACTCCTCAATCTTCTTGTGATGACCGGAAAGAAGCACCTCCGGAACCTGTCGTCCCTCATAGACTTCCGGGCGAGTGTACTGCGGATATTCGAGCAGATTATCGTGAAACGACTCGATCTCTGCGGAGACATCGTTGTTGAGCACTCCCGGCACGAGACGGGAAATACAGTCGATCATCACCATCGCCGGAAGCTCTCCACCCGTCAACACGTAGTCTCCGATCGAGAGATAATCGGTCACGATCATCTCAAGCGCACGCTCATCGATGCCCTCGTAATGTCCACAGAGGAAGACGAGATCCTCCTCCTTTGAGAGCTCCTCCGCGATCTTCTGGTTAAAAACCCTTCCCTGCGGAGTCATGTAGAGGACTCGCGGACGCTTCCCGATCTTCTCACAGAGTGCTTCATACGCGTCGCAGACCGGAGCCGGTTGCATCACCATTCCGGCACCGCCACCGTACGGCGCATCGTCCACATGACCGTGTTTTTCTTTTGTATAATCCCGGATATTGATCGCCTCAATCGAGAGAAGTCCTTTCTTTGTGGCGCGTCCGATGATGCTCGTGTTCAGTCCGTCCATCACCATTTCCGGAAACAGTGTCAGAATGTGATAATTCACCTTCTCTTCCTCCATCTTTTAAGATCTAGTCTTATAATTCTTTATAAAATTTCTCAACAAAACTTCTTATAAAATTTCTTATATTTATTTACAGATCAAGAAGTCCGTCCAAAATGTGCACGGTGATCACACCAGCCTCGAGATCAATGTTCAAAATACACTGCTTGATTGCCGGGAAGAGATATTCTTTTCCGTCATTTCCGTCAATGATGTAGACATCATTTGCTCCGGTCTCCATGACATCCTTCAGTGTACCGAACTCCACGCCCTCATCCGTCACAACCTTCAGTCCGATCAAATCCACGATGAAGTTCTCGTTCGGTGCGAGTTTTACTGCCTGGTCACGGTTGATCAGCAGATCTTTTCCCTTATATTTCTCGATCTCATTGATGTCATTGAACTCTTTAAATTTCAAGATGACCATGTTTTTAAAGAATTTTACCTGCTCAATGTTTAAGGTCAGCTTTTCCCGTCCGGTATCGAGCATCACGGTCTTGAGTTTTTTAAAACGCTTCGGATCATCGGTGGTTGGAAAAACCTTCACCTCTCCGCGTACTCCATGTGTAGAAGAAATCACACCTACTCGCAGTGTCTGTTCCATCATTCAAACTCTCCTAAAAAATATGATATAAATGCGCATCCTCGCGGAGCTTTTTTGCATGATAGGACGCAATTTCCTATCATATAAAAAAAGCTGTCGCCAGGAATCTCCCAGCGACAGCCAAATCGGCTATTGAATATCGACAACAACCTTTTTTTCTTCTTTTGAAGCAGCCGCCTTGACAACGGAGCGGATTGCTTTTGCAATGCGTCCCTGCTTGCCAATCACCTTGCCCATATCGGACGGGGCAACCTTCAGTTCAATCACAGTCTCGCCGTCTTTTTCAGTCTCGGTGACAACCACCTCATTCGGATTGTCTACTAATGCTTTCGCAATCACCTCAACCAAATCTTTCATAGCTGTCTCCACTCAGATTACTGAATACCAGCAGTCTTCAGCAGCTTTGCTACACGGTCGGTCGGCTGAGCGCCAGTTGCCAGCCACTTCTTGGTCTCTTCCTCGTTGAACTTGATTCCGCTCGGCTCAAGGTTCGGATCGTAGGTACCAACCTCAGCGATGAATCTTCCGTCTCTCGGGGATCTAGCATCTGCTACAACGATTCTATAAAAAGGATTCTTCTTTGCGCCCATTCTTCTTAATCTCATCTTAACTGCCATTTTAATTAGCCTCCTTGACTTTCTTTCAATCTTCTTGATCTGTTTTCTTTTTTATCAACAAATACAGCTTCCTGTATTGTTACCACATTTACTGTTACCGTTCATATGTTGCATAAACAATAACCATTTGCTGACCTCTCTCGCTCAATATCTTTATCCTGTGCTTAGAAAGGCATCTTAAATTTGCCCAGCATATTTCCGAGACCGCCCAGACCACCGCGATTCTTCTTTCCACCGCCCATCATGCCCGGAAGCTGTTTCATCATCTTCTTCATCTGGTCAAACTGCTTGACGATTCGATTCACCTCGCTGATGTCCACTCCGGCACCGCGCGCAATGCGCTGTTTTCTCGAAGGATTCATCAGAGCGGGATTTGCCCGTTCTTCCTTTGTCATGGAAAGGATGATCGCCTCAATCCGGTCCATCGACTTCTCATCGACTTCCGGAATTCCGCCCTTGAGCTGTCCCATTCCCGGCATCATGCTCATGATGCTTCCCAGACCGCCCATCTTCTTAATCTGAGCCATCTGTTCAAGGAAATCGTTGTAGTCAAACTCTGCTTTTCGCAGTTTCTGACTCATCTCGCGCGCCTTCTCCTCATCGACCTGAAGTTCTGCCTTCTCGATCAGGGTCAGGATATCGCCCATTCCAAGGATTCGGGATGCCATACGATCCGGGTAGAACTGTTCCAGATCGGAGAGCTTCTCTCCCATACCAATATAGAGAATCGGCTTGCCTGTCACGGAACGGATCGAGAGAGCCGCACCGCCTCGGGTATCACCGTCAAGTTTCGTTAAAATCACACCGTCAATTCCGACCTTCTCCTGGAAGCTCGATGCTACATTGACTGCGTCCTGTCCGGTCATCGCGTCGACAACGAGAATTGTCTGATCGACATGAACCGTCTCCTTGATGTTGACTAACTCCTCCATCATGTCCTCATCGACATGAAGACGACCAGCCGTATCGAGGATCACAACATTGTATCCATTCTTGCCTGCATGCTCTACGGCAGCTTTTGCAATGTTGACCGGATTCTGATTTTCACCCATGGAGAAAACCGGTACTCCCTGCTTATCTCCATTGATCTGTAACTGTTGAATAGCTGCCGGACGATAGACATCACAGGCTACCAGAAGCGGTTTTCTGCCCTTTGCCTTCATCTTTCCGGCAATCTTTGCCGTGGTCGTCGTCTTACCTGCACCCTGAAGACCTGCCATCATAATGACGGTGATCTCACTTGCCGGACGAAGCGCAATCTCGGTTGTCTCCGACCCCATCAGTCGAACGAGTTCTTCATTTACAATCTTGATTACCATCTGTCCCGGCTGAAGGGAACCAAGCACTTCCTCACCGACTGCCCGTTCCTGAACGGAGCTGATGAACTGCTTGACGACCTTGAAGCTGACATCCGCCTCGAGAAGTGCCATCTTAACTTCTTTCAGTGCGGTCTTTACATCTGCTTCACTCAGACGTCCCTTGCCTCGCAGGTTCTTAAATACATTTTGCAATTTATCGGATAAGCTCTCAAAAGCCATCTAACATCCTCCTGCCCAGCTTTCGCTGTTTCTGCGTCAGTTTTGCCTTCGCATCACAGATCTATGATGTCGCTGGAAATCTGTTCTATTTTTTCAATCAATTTTCTGTCGTTTGTCTCTTGAAACCTCTGCGTCAACTCGCGGATCTCTGTCACCAGCTGCTTTGTCTCCTGAAACTTCTCAATCAAATGAAGTTTCTCCTCGTATCCGGCAAGAATCCGGTCACAGCGCTTGATCAGATCATGCACGCCCTGTCGGCTGATTCCCTGTTCCTGCGCAATCTCACTCAGCGACATGTCATTGAAGATCACATCCTCATAGACGTTTCGCTGATGTTCTGTGAGAAGCTCTCCGTAAAAATCATACAGAAGACTCTGTTTTACAATGCTTTCCATAACATCACCTTGGATATCATACATGAAAACATTTTCGGTGTCAAGTATTTTTTCTTTACACCCATAAAATTTTATTCAAGTCGACGAAAGCATCGACTTATACTCCCACCTTCGGGCAAATGTCACTCAGACAGCACCGGTCACAGTACGGCTTCGTGCGTGCCGTGCAGACCTCCCGTCCATGCCAGACAAGGCGGTGACAGAGCTCACTTCCCTCCTCCGGCGGAACGAGCTTCCAGAGCGCCATCTCGACCTTCTTTGGCTCCTTGATTCCGTCCACAAGTCCCATTCGATTTACAAGACGGATGCAGTGCGTGTCCGTGACGATTGCAGGCTTGCCAAACACATCGCCCATCATCAGGTTTGCACTCTTTCTCCCGACTCCCGGAAGCGAGAGAAGAGCATCGAAATCATCCGGAACCTGTCCGCCGAATTTCTCACAGAGCATCTTCATGCATGCGCTGATGTCTCTCGCCTTACTGTGTCCAAGACCACACGGTCTGACGATCTCCTCGATCGATTCCACCGGGGTCTTCGCAAGTGCCTGAGGAGACGGATATTTTTCAAAGAGCGCCGGCACAACCTGATTGACCCTTGCATCGGTGCACTGCGCTGCGAGACGCACGCTCACAAGCAATTTCCACGCTTCTTCGTAGTTGAGCGTACAATCCGCATCCGGATATGCCTCCTTCAGTCTCTGGATGATCTCCAAAGTCCGTTCCTGTTTTGTCATATTTCGTTCTTCCTCCCGCAAGTAGTCTTTTTTACCTATTTCTATTTCTCTTTCTCATACTCATTTTTCTCATGCTTATTTCGAATCCTTTGTTCTCCCGCTCCGTCAATCCTGTCTTTTCTCTCCGCTATCCGGCTCTGACAAGAACTTCTTCTCCCAGTACGGACGCATCTTTAATACCAGACTGCTACCGGTAAGCGCAATGAGAAAACCTCCAAGCACATCCGTCGGATAGTGCACACCGAGATAAAGCCTCGAGAATGCCACAAGCACCGCCAAAATCAGTAAAGGAACCCCCGCTTTTTTCGGAAGTAGATGAAAACAGATCAGCGCGCATGCAAACGACGCACAGGTGTGTCCCGACGGAAACGAGTAGTCATGCGGGCGCACAATCAACGGAACGATCAATGTCGAAAAATCGTATGGTCTGGTTCTCGCTACCAGATTTTTCAAGAAAAGATTCGTCACAAGAAAGCCAAAGATAAGGGAGAGAGCAGATGCAATACCCTCTGTTTTTGTTCTTTTATTAAGAATCAAAACAAGTGTAAGAAAAATCCAGAACCATCCAGCATTCCCAAGCATTGTGATCGCCCGCCAAAATTCTGTCCCGATCTCCGTTCTCAGATGATTCTGAATCCAAAGCAAAATTCCAAGCTCCATCTGTGTCACAGCCGTCATCCGCACTCACCTGCCTTCCATACCTTTCTTTCATGTCTTCCATGTCAGTCATCTTCTCTTCTCTAAGTTTCTTTTCTTTTAAGACGCTTACCGTAGTTACTTTCTTATCGCATTTATTCTCTTATTGTTTTTACTATCTTATCACTTGTACGCTCTTATCGTCCCGGCTTTTCCCACTAACTATTTCAGGAGATCACACACAATCAGAGAGAAGACACGGATTGCATCGACAAGCACCTTCTCATCAAAATCAAAGGCTGTCGTGTGCTGAGCAGATGCCATGTCCGTTACCGATCTCATATAAGTCGCCTTTCCGCCATGCTCCTGCACGCGGTTCATCATCAGGGAGATGTCCTCACTTCCCCAGTTCTGTGCATTCTCACAACTGCTGACTTTCAAATCCGGCATCTGCTCGCGGACAAGATTGCCGATGTAGGCGAGGAAATCCTCATCGCTCTGCTGGGACTCTCCGCCTCCCTGAAGCACCATCTCACACCGACATCCCGCAATATCTGCCGCTGCCTGACAGATCCGCTTTGCCTGCTCATCCATATAGCTGTTGATCTCGGTCGTCGCTCCACGCACCTCCATCTGAAGCACCGCATGATCCGGGATCACATTTCTTCCTGTTCCACCCTCAATCACACCGACATTGACGCGCGTAATGCCATCGCTGTGTCTCGGAATCGCATAGAGGTTGAGGACTGCATTTGCCGCTGCAACGATCGCATTGCATCCCTTCTCCGGAAATCCCCCCGCATGTGCAGCCTTTCCATAAAAATGCACATCGTACTTCCAGTTTGCAAGAGAGCCCCAGGTTCCCGGTGTCAGATCTCCATCGTCCGGACCACCGCTCGGTGCAACGTGAGTTCCGATAAAGTAATCCACATCGTCGAGATGACCGTGGGCAACAATCGCGCGTGCGCCCTTTCCTCCCTCCTCGCCCGGCTGAAAAATCAGCTTGACTGTGCCGTGAATCTGATCTCTCATCTTCATCAGAACCTCGGCAACTCCGAGACCGATCGTCGCATGACCATCATGACCACAGGCATGCATCCACCCCAAATGCTCAGACGCAAAGCCCTCGCGGTACGGGCGGTGCTCCGTGGTTGCATCCTCCCTCATTCCAAGGCAATCAATATCAAAACGCAGAGCAACAACCGGGCCTTCCCCACAGTGCAGAATTCCGATCACTCCGGTGTATCCTTCCTTCATCTCATCGGTCAGATACTCCTCTGGCGCTCCCCACGCAATCGCCTCCCTCGCATGAGCCTGCAGCTCCTCCTCCGACGGGACTCCCATACGGGCAGATTCCAGACAAACTTCTTTTCCGGTCAACACGTCATCATAGCCAAGTTCAGTCAGCGTCTTTGCAATGATTGCCGAGGTTCGCATCTCATACCAGGCCATCTCCGGATGCTTATGAAAATCTCTTCTTCTCGCCCGGCTCTTCTCATCGAGCATACGCGCATATTCTGTAATCTTCTCGTACATCGTTTTTCTCCCATCGTCTTATTTTTGTCACAGCTTACACTCTGTATAAACTATAATTGTTTTTTCTTATTATGTTAATCCTTCTTTTTGCAACATTTTGGGCTTCACAAAATAATCCGGAAAATGTTCCCGAATATCCTCGATATTCTCCGTATAGCGGTTCAAATGACGGCGCGCAATCTCCGATGCCTTCTCCTCATCCCTGTCTTCAATCGCATCGAGCAGTTCTTCATGATCCTGAATCACATTTTCTGTTGCCAATCTGCACAGATACTTTAACGTTGAAGTTCGGTCAAAATGAGGAGCCAATCCTTCTGCAAGCTCATGCCAGTAGCCTCTCCCACACAGCTGATAAATCATTCCGTGAAACTCTTTGTCAAGGACAAGACTCTCCTCGACCTGATCCGTCTCGACACACACTTTCCAGCGTGCAACATTCTCCCGAAGTTTTTTCAAATCGTCTTCCCCGATCATTCTGCATGCCATCCTTGCAAGCTCTGATTCCAGAACACTTCGCATGTGGCGCACCTCGTCGACAAGATCCAGATCAATATAAGAGACATAGGTACCGATCTTCGGCCGAATCTCCACCAGATGTCTCTGCGCCAGTTCCAAAAGTGCTTCCCGAAACGGTGTCCGACTTACACCGCAAAGTTCACAGAAATCTCTCTCAAGAAGCTGATCCCCCGGTTTTAATCTGACGTTGACAATATTATCGAGGAGAATCCGCATGATGTATTCTTTTGCCGATTCTTTCCGCTTTTTTTCCAGTACAAGAATCATCTGCCTTTTTCCCTTTCCTGCAAAATTTTCTGTTCCTGTTTATGCGCTGCACAAACTGTAACTATTATAGAACATTTTTTTGCTTTCTACAAGCATCGCTCTTGATAGAAACCTGTTCTTGCCTTATAATAAATTGGAATATTTTTGTGCTATTTCACACACAATTTCCACACCTGACAAGCACTGTCAGCAGAAACAGCTGTGGAAATTTATCGAGTTTCACAATCTCAGAAATTACACAGTCAGGAGGCATACTTTCATGAAACCAGCACTTATCATCGGCTCCACCTGCGTGGATGTCATCATCAATGTCGACCATCTTCCAAAGACGCAGGAAAATCTCCGTCCGACTTCTCAGAGCATGGCACTTGGCGGATGTGCATTCAATACCGCTCAGATGTTCCGTCTTCTTCACGCTCCGCACACCTTCATCACCCCGGTCGGAAGTGGAATGTTCGGCGATTATGTTGCTTCCAATATGAAACGTGCAGGAATCCCGATCTCTGTCTCCGTTCCCGACCAGGAGAATGGCTGTTGCTACTGCCTCGTTGAGGCTTCCGGAGAGCGCACGTTTCTCTCCTATCATGGTGTCGAATACACCTTTCAAAAAGAATGGATGGAACCTTATCCTGCAGATGAATATGGTCTTGTCTATGTATGCGGACTTGAAATTGAGGAGAAGACCGGCGACAACCTCATCGAATACTTGGAGGATCACCCTTCGCTGACCGTTTGCTATGCCCCGGGACCGCGCGGAAAACGGATTTCGGCTGAGCGCACCGACCGAATGATGGCACTTCACCCGATGCTTCACATCAATGAGCAGGAAGCGATGGATCTAAGCGGATGCACAGATGTTAAGGAAGCCGGACGCCTTCTTCACGAGAAGACACAGAACACCGTCATCATCACCCTCGGCGCTGACGGAGCGTTCTGCATTGAGAAAGACGGAACTTCCTACCTCGTTCCTCCTGTCCCGGCAAAGAAGATCGTCGACACGATTGGCGCCGGAGATTCCCACATCGGAACGATCCTCGCCTGTCTGACACTTGGTCTTCCGCTTCATGACTCCATCGCCTACGCAAACCAGGTTTCTTCCGCAATCGTTGGTGTCAAGGGCGGTACTCTCCCCGCAGAGCTTCTTCCACCGCTCCCGGAAGCCCTTGCAAAACTAATTAAATAAAATCCAGTAACGTTAACCAGAATTCCCTATAAAAACAGGGGCTGTCGCTTGACAGAAGAACTTCATCCGGAAATTCCTCTGCAAGGCAACAGCCCCATATTTTTCTAAATCTAATCCAAAGGACCTAATCGATTTTAAACCACACTCTGAAGTCCCAACGTCTTCTCAATGATCAGCATAACGCCAAGCGTAATCACCATCATCAGCGTCGCAAGCGCTGCGATCGTCGGATCAAAGTGATACTCCACATATGCCATCATCTCAATCGGCAGTACCGATACACCGGCACTTGTGAGGAAGGCAGACAGGGATACGTTGTTGAAGGAGTTGATCACTGCCATGATGCAGGCAGAGACAATACCGGACTTGATGTTCGGAAGCAGGATGTGGAAAAAGGTGTATCCACTGCTTGCTCCGAGAATCCGCGCTGCCTCCTCCATCGAGAAGTCAAAGTTTGCAAGACTCGAGGTGATCACTCGCATCACATACGGAATCGAAAGGATCGTATGACCGATCAGAAGACTCGGCAGAGCCGGAAGGTGAAAACGATTCACGACATAGCGCAACATCACGAATCCGAGTACAATCACCGGAATCAGCACCGGAGAAAGGAACATACCCTTGATGACTTCCTTTCCCTTAAAACGGTAACGATTCAGTGCATAAGCTGCCGGAAGTCCCAGAATCAGGGCGATAAATGTAGCAACAAATGCAATGATGGTGCTGTATTTTGCCGCACTGCCGAAGGATTTCACTTTCAGGATCTGACGATACCACTCAAGTGTGAATCCTTCTCCCGGGAATTTCAGATAATTCGTCTCACTGAAGGACGCTGCCATGATGACAAGCAGGGGTCCGATCAGAAAGATGTAAACCAGGATCGTGACGGCCAACAGAGATTTACTCTTCTTCATGATGTATTTTGCTCCTCTTTTATAATTCCTAATGTTGTCTGTCAGCAGAGAGATAACTATCACTGTATTCAAGTCGACGCTCGCGGAGACTTGGCGCGTAATTCTGGTCAGCTTTGCCGACATTTTCCCAGCAGAATTACTGCGCATCTTCTGAACGTAAGATGCCTGCCCATATACAGTAAGAGATGGATTACTGTACAGAGAACAGCTCGTTCCAACGGTTTGTCCAGTCAGCCTTGTTCTCGTTGATGACTGCCCAATCCGGAATCTGAAGGCTGTTGATCATCTCTTCGCCGTAAGTAAAGTTTGCTGCCTGCTCCTCAGTCAGCTCTACATCCTTGCGAACCGGAGCATCTACACCGTCAAGTGCCTCTGCCTCCTGAACTTCCTTAGAGATGTAGAAATTTACAAATGCCTCTGCCAGCTCTTTGTTCTTGGTTCCCTTGATGATGTTGATTGTGTTGAAACCGCTGTAACTTCCCTCAGTCGGATCTACCCATACATAATCCTCAGAAGCGGACTTTGCGGAGGTGTAGGAGTAGTCAAGAAGAACTGCAACGGAGATCTCCCCCTGATTCAGCATTGTGATCGTGTCGTTTGCGCTGGTGTAGGTCTTCATTACGTTCGGCTTTAACTCTTCCATCTTTGCAAAGATTGCATCGTCATCCTTGCCCGGAGTCAGGTTCTCCATCTCTGCAACAGAGTAGTAGAACAGCGGACCTGTTGTCGTCGTAATATCCGGGATTGCAATCGAACCCTCAAGCTCCGGATTCCACAGATCTGCCCAGGACTTGATCTCGATCGGGCAGGTGGACTTATCATAAACGATTCCCAGACGGTTGAAGGTATAAGCCGGACCGTATTCCTCGCCAAATGGTGCCTTTGCAACGTCATACAGACCATCGAGATTCGTCAGCTTCGTGGAATCGATCGTATCGATCAGACCCTGATCCATCAAATCAGCGACAAAGGAATCACCGATCACAACGACATCGTAATTGTCCGGAGTCTCTTTGATCTTGGTTACACGCTCTGCGTTCTTTCCGCCCTCAACAATCAGCTTACAGCCGGTTGCCTTCTCAAACGGATCATAAACGTTCTTCTGAAGCAGTTCTGCATTGAAAGAGAAGGTGGAAACACGAAGCTCCTGACCCTCAAAATTTCCCAGATCTGCGGTATCAGCAGACTCACTGCCTGCCTCAGTTGCCTCACTCTGCTCCGCTTCCGTTGTCTTCTCTGCCTCGGATGCCGGTGCGGTGGTCTCCTCCTTTGCAGAACCGCCACATGCAGTCAGGGATGCGGTCATCAGTGCGACCATTGCAACGCTCATGATTTTCTTTTTCATAATCCTTTTCCTTCCTCTCCTTCGTTAAAACAAAATTTTAAAGCAAAATGATTTTATTTGGGGTCAGAGACAGTGCCACCTTGTCTCCTGCCTTGTAAACACTCTCCTGATCGGTGCTGACCTCGAACTCACCGATTGCGGTGCGCACGTTGTACTGATTGCGCTTTCCAAGGAATGTACTTACCAGAATCTCTCCTGAAATCTGATTTGGTGCCTCAGATCCCGCCGAAACCATCAGAATATCCTCCGGGCGGATACATCCGCGCAGATTCTCTCCCCCTTTTCTGTCCGCCACCTGAATCTTTGTACCGTCGTCCGCAAGATAAATGCCTGCGGTCTCGGTCTTTTTCAGATCAAGGAAATTCTCAAATCCAACGAAATGAGCGATAAACTCGGTCTTCGGATGATTGTAGATTGCAGACGGGGTATCCATCTGCTCGATCACACCGTGATTCATGATCGCAACCTTATCAGAGATTGCAAAGCACTCCTCCTGATCATGAGTAACATAGATTGCGGTAAATCCAAATTTCTGCTGAAGACGACGAATCTCCACACGCATCTTGACGCGCAGTTTCGCATCCAGGTTTGAGAGCGGCTCATCGAGAAGCAGAAGATCCGGCTTGATCACCAGCGCACGGGCAAGCGCAACTCGCTGACGCTGTCCACCGGACATCTCCTTCGGGAAACGATTCTCAAATCCCTTCAGATCTACGGTCTCAAGCATCTCAAGAACTTCCTTCTTGATCTGATCCTCCGGAGTCTTTCTCATTCTGAGTCCGAATGCCACGTTGTCAAACACCGTCATGTGCGGGAACAGAGCATAGCTCTGGAACACGAAGCCGAAGTTTCTCTTGTTCAACGGAACGTTCGTGTAGTCCTTTCCGTCAAAAATAAACTGTCCGTCAATCGGATTGGAAAATCCTGCAATCAGGCGAAGCGTCGTTGTCTTTCCACAGCCACTCGAGCCGAGCAGGGAGACGAGTTCTCCTTTCTCCACCTGAAAGTTTAAATCCTTCAGAATGATGTTTTTGTCATATCCAGCTGTAATATTCTGTAATTCCAGAAGTGCCATAATCTTCTCCTTTTATCAAATCGTCGGGTTTAACTTTCGGCTGATTGCGTTGATGCCACTCGAGACGAGAATCGTCACAACAATCATCACAACCGCAACTACGGAAGCCTGTGTCCAGTCGCCTAAAGACATCGCCTGCTGATAGATCATCGTCGCAAGCACTCGGGTATCGGTACCTCCCAAAAGCTGAGGGGTCGTGTACGCAGTCAGGCATCCGGTAAAGACGAGAACGCTTCCGGTCACAAGTCCCGGAATACTCAGTGGCAAAACCACATGGCGGAACGTCGCCATCTTGGAAGCTCCAAGGCTTCCCGCTGCCAGATTCAGATCCTCCGAAATGTTGTCCATCACACCGATCAGAGAGAGAATCATCAGCGGAAGGAAGAGCTGAATGAAACCAACGACCATCGAAAACTCATTATAGAGCAGGCTGATCGGCTTATGGATCAGACCAGTCGACACAAGCATCTGATTCACAATGCCCTTCTTACCGAGAATAACCATCCAGCTGAACGAGCGGATAACCGGACTCGTGAACATCGGGAAGACGGCAAGCGCCATCAGTACACCCTTGTTCTTGGAATACTTGGAAATGTAATAGGCGGTCGGAAATCCCAGACCGGCACAGACAATCGTGCTGATCAGGCTCAAGCGAATGCTTCGCCAAAATACCTGCTGAAAGTAAGTACTCTGAAGCAGGGTGAAATAATTCGCCAGGGAGAACGCTCCACTCTCATCGAAAAACGTCTTGAAAATGAGGGAGAACAGCGGAATCAGCATAAATACCGCAAGAAACAGACAGCCCGGCAGAATAAACAACAGATAAATCTTTGTCTTCTTCTCTAACAATGGTCTTCCCAACCTTTCTGCATGTAAATCATGATGACAGGACAAACCGAAGGCATCTTTGAAATCGCATCTTCCGAATCTTTTGAATGATATCGTTTGACTCTCATCCTTCTTTTCGACTCTAACGCCAATCAAAAAGAGACTCTTCATTTATAAGCAATTTTGCTTTCATTAAACAGTCCCTCTTATATTTGGTTTATCTCTTATCACGTTTTTTAATAAATATACCATATCATTATGTGATTCAAAAGTCAACCTTGTTTTTATAAATTCCCTTATGCAACTAAAAATAGGAGTCCTTTTACAGCACATCCGCGTAGGTCTCCGCCTGACGGACAAACGCCGGCATCTCATGCATCAGTGCCTCTCTCTCCGCATCAAGCGAGACATTCACGAGTTTGTGACCATCGACAAGAAGTCTTCCATTGACCCAGACTTTATCTACATTTGAGGCATTTGCCGAGTAGACGAGAGCTGAATATGGATTGTAGACCGGGAACATGTTCACTGATTTCGTCTCGACAAGAACAAGATCTGCGCACTTTCCAACCTCAATCGTTCCGATCTCTGTCTCCGCTCCGAGTGCACACGCACCGCCTTTCGTTCCCATTGCGACAATACTCTGCGTCGGCATCGCACTGCGGTCATGGTAGTGCGTCTTCTGAAGACCGGCAATCATCTTAAACTGTGTAAAGAGATCGAGGGTATTTCCAGAGGACGGTCCATCCGTTCCGACACCGACAACGACACCGGACTCAAGCATTTCCTTGACTGGTGCAACTCCCTTTCCCGCCTTGATATTTGCCCCGACACAATGTGCCACCTTTGTCCCCGTTTCAGCAAATAAGTGTACATCGTTCGGTGTCGCATGGATGCAGTGAACTGCAAGCGTATCCGGTCCGAGCACTCCGAGATCATAGAGAAACTCGATCGGAGTCTTTCCATATTTATCGCGGAACATCGTCATCTCATAGTCCATCTCGCTGACATGGAGGGTATAAAGTGTCTGATACTTCTTTGCAAGCTCATAGGCCTCTTTTAAAAGCTCCGGCGGGTTCGTGTTTGTCGCATGTGGAGCGACGATCGGATGAATCCGATCATGACCTGCCCACTCTTTCAAAAAATTCTCACAGCGCGCAAGCTCCTCTCTTCCGTCCTTCGCATCGCAGGTCGGCTGGTCAATAACCGTCTGACCGACCCATGCGCGGATTCCCATCTCCTCGCAGGCTCTCGCAGCCTCCTCTTCAAAATAGTACATGTCGGTGATTGTCGTCACCCCTGAAAGCAGAAGCTCACAGATCCCATAACGTGCCCCACGATACACAAGCTCTGGTGTCATCGCCTCAAGCTCAAGAGGGAAGAGAAACTTTCTCAAACGATCGGGACAGTCATCGCCCATCGAGCGAAACGGAATCATTGAGATATGGCTGTGCGTGTTGATCATGCCCGGCATCAGGATTCCGCCCTGTGCGTTCACGGTCTGATCCACATCACTCGGCCCCTCTCCGTCTCCTGTCTCAACAATCTTTTGATCCTCAATCACGACATACCCATCCCGGTACATCTGAAACTCCTGATTCATCGTCAAAATCCATGCATGGTTGATTTTCATTTTCATCTTGTTTGTCCTCCCTCTTTACAAAAATAAACTTCATGTAAAACATCCCAAAATACCTGAAACTGCCCAAACAGCCACTCATTTAATAACTAAAACTTCCCACACCGGTACGGTGTGTTGAACCTTGAAAATTCAATATTTCA
>OGIE01000644.1_pt1 | contig 51945 bp, 50 predicted proteins | sample 1571581 | NCBI WGS metagenome assembly OGIE01 (sample SAMEA2582021, study PRJEB24529) | metagenome | biome: Human gut stool | place: China | collected 2011 | reverse complement strand
CAAGCGGCGGCCACCCCCGAAAAATCCTGTGCCGACAACCACCCCAAACCCCTCCTTGAAAGGAGGGGCTTTCATTACGGGACTCCCGGTGCAGATTTACTTCCGGCAGAAGTAGGTTTACGGACGGGATTGCAGCCCAAGCGGCGGCCAACCTCGAAAAATCCCGTGCTGACAACCACCCCAAGCCCCTCCTTGAAAGGAGGGGCTTTCATTACGGGAGTCCCGGTGCAGATTTACTTCCGGCAGAAGTAGGTCTCCGGACGGGATTGCAGCCCAAAGCGGCGGCCAACCCCGAAAAATCCTGTGCCGACAACCACCCCAAACCCCTCCCTTTCGGGCCGAGGATTTGTAGGTAACGAAATATGCAGAAAAGATTAAGCATCTTGTTTACAGGTGTTTAACTCTTTATTCTGCATATGTTCCGAGCAATAGAATTGCAAATTCGGACAGGTTTAACGGTGAGTTGTGTTACTTATCCGTTACCTGTCCGAAATGCTTTTGTTTGCATTTAAGACAGTCGTTTTCAGTGTGTTGCATCGAATTTCTGCATAACAAATAACTTGACTTAACGTTTAACAAATCCTCGAAGTTCAAGTTATTATGCAACGCAGCACTTTCAAAGTCCTTTTCTATGTGATAAGGCAGTCCGAGAAATCGGGTCAGGTTCCCGTTATGGGCCGCATCATAATGGTACGATGTCGCAGCTCAGCTGCAAACTCTCCGTTCGCACCTCTCTCTGGGATGCCAAAGCCAACAAAGCCTCCGGCAAAAGCCTCGAATCGCAGCGCATCAACGAGAAGTTGGAAAATATCAAGACCAATATCGGTAAGCAATGCCAACGTCTCTGCGACCGGGACTCGTATGTTACGGCCGAAAAGGTCCGCAATGCCGTCCTCGGTATGGGCGATGATTGCCGCCTGCTGTTGTTACAAACCTTCGACGGCTGGATTCCCGTCGATCCTTTCGCCGGGTTCCATGTCAAGTTCAAATACACCGACCGACGTTATTTGTCCGCTTCGGAATTGCAGGCCGTCATGGACGTCGAACTTCCCAACTACCGAACGGGCATCAACCGGGATGTCTTCGTCTTCTGCGCTTTTACGGATTTGAGCCATTCGGACGTAGCAAAGCTGACCCTCGCAGATATTCATACGGACGATAACGGAGAGCGGTGGATTATCGACAAAAGGCAAAAGACGGGCACACAGTTTCGTGTTAAACTCCTTCCTGTAACTAAAATGCCCTACAACTGTTATAAAGGCCTGTATCTGGGAGGTAATAAGGTCTTTCCGGCTCAATGAAAAGCAGCATATCCGTTTCAACGAACTGCTCTCAAAGGTCAGATCGGAGCACAACCGCAGCTGTTTTATCGTCAAACGCATCTTCGGCGAGGAGTTCGTCGTCATTAAACGCACCCTCTCGAAGACACGGTTCGTCGCCCGTTTGAACGACTTTTATTTCCAGTTTCAGAAACCGAAGATACGGTCTTCAATGAATATGCCTGACGGTATTTATACTTCTGCCGTCATGTTAATGACGCTCCTCATACAGTAACCCGCTCTGATAGATTGTTCGTCCGACAGTGTTATCAAAGTCAAATATAGAATTGCACGCTTGCTCGTTACCTTGGCCCGTCAACTTTAACAACAACAAACGTATGGCAACCGTAAAAGTAAAATTCCGGGCCTCGTCCGTTGCGGATCGTGAAGGCCGACTGTTTTATCAGATAATCCATAACCGCGTAACCCGGCAAATCAGCACCGGTTATAAACTGTTTCCGTCGGAATGGGACGGGCTGTATGCGGGAGGGCTTTTATTGAACAGCGAAGACAAGCGACACGCTTATCTTGCGACATTGAAGAGCCGAATTGCGGAAGACAAAGCCCGCTTGGAGTGTCTTGTCGCCCGGTTGGATCGTGCCGGCGAAAGTTACACCGCCGAGGATGTGGTGAAATTGTATCTTACACCCTCGAATCGAGAGGATTTTTTCACTTTTACCCGGATGCTTATTGGACAGTTGAGACAAGTAGGTAAAACGCACACTGCCGAGCGGTATGTGACAGTCATGAATAGTTTCGGACGTTTTCGCAGGGAAAACGAGCTACTTTGGGAAGAAGTGGATTCCGACCTAATGGTCGAGTACGAAACTTATCTCAAATCGAGAGGCGTATGTCCGAATACCTCTTCCTACTACATGCGGGGACTACGGGCCATTTACAACCGGGCCGTCGAAAAAGGAATGACCGTACAGCGCGAGCCGTTCAAGTATGTTTACACGGGCATAGACAAAACCATTAAACGGGCCGTACCCTTGAAAGTTATTCGTCAGATTCGAGATCTGGACCTGACACTGTTTCCGACGATGGATTTTGCACGCGACATCTTCATGTTTTCATTCTACACCCGGGGGATGTCCTTTATCGACATGGCTTACTTGAAAAAGAAAGATCTGCAAGGCGGAACTCTTTCCTACCGCAGACAGAAGACGGGGCAGCAATTGTTCGTCAAATGGGAGAAACCCATGCAGGAAATCGTCGACAAATACAATACGAACGGGACTCCTTATCTGCTGCCGATAATCCGGGACATGAATGCCGACATTCGCCGGCAGTATAAGAACGCCGCGCATCTGGTAAACGATAAGTTGAAGAAACTGGGCGAGAAATTGGGACTGACCGTTCCCCTGACCAGTTACGTCGCCCGCCACGGATGGGCATCCATCGCCAGGAGCAGAAACATTCCGCTTGCGATTATCAGCGAAGCAATGGGGCACGATTCGGAGAAGACCACGCGGATCTATCTCGCCTCTTTGGACACCACCTCCGTGGACAAGGCGAACAGCCGAATTCTGAAAGCCCTGTAAACATTAAAGGGGCTTACTTTGGGAATAGTATCAAAAATCTCCTTCAAAAGATATATCTCTTGAAGGAGATGCTCTTTTTGTCGAATTGAGCCGTTTGTAGATTCCTTTTTTTGCAGAAGTCGGCTATCGCATATTGATAGTTGGAGAAATAAGCTACGAATAAGTCTTCGGAATAAACCGGGGGATTTTATAATCGACAAATACAAGTTCTCTTTGCAAGAGAAATAGTACATCGTTACAAAGTTATGAAAAATATGGGATACAGCAATAGAATCCGATGAAAAATAGAATTATCGACCTCTTTCCAGTTCAATAAATGTTAAGCAGACGCAATGATTTGTTGTGCAAATCCAGGCTTTGGCTGATGTAAGATGTTAATAATAAAATACTTTTCGCTCTGCCATTTCTCTTGCAAAGAGATATATCGATTAATGGTATCCACCAAAGGAAATCGTAAGCAGCCTGTAATCGGAAAGAACGGAGCGGAGCGGCGTTTTCGATGAACGATTCCAACTGATCGGTAGGGAGAGGCGAAAGGTAAATTATTGTGCAACAGAATACTTCTCTCTGTAAGAGAAATATTAACGGACGCAAAGTTATGCAATTTAATGGAAATAACGACCTAAAACAGATGGAATTTTCGTCTGCCGGACTTGCCAAAAGGTTTCTGCCCAACAAATGTAGCTCAAATGAACAGTCTTTTGAGTGTAATTTCCGCTTGTTTCCCAGATAGTTATAACCAATTACATTCATCACTCTTTCTCTTACAGAGAGAAAGAGCGTAAAATAAGTAGAATATTTTTTGCGGATTTGCGGAATAAATGAATGATTATTCCGGCAGAGATAAATATAAACGACTGTAATACATGCCAATATGCAATTTGGCATGAACTAAAGATATGTGCCCTGATTGAAAAAACGGGCATAAGTATGTATGGATATCGCCTCGCCCAATACAGAAGAAGTCACGACCGCCCGCTGGTTCGTCATGCGGGCCTACAAAAGTGAAAAAAGAGCGGAGGAGAAACTCAAAGGTAAAGATGGTTTGGAATATTTTATTCCGAAATGTTATGCCGTAAGAGTCTATCACGGAGTGAAATCGAAACGCCTTGTTCCGGTCATTCCGAATCTCGTATTCGTACATGCCAGCCGCACGCAGATCACTGATTTCAAGAAACGCTACAATTTCCTGCAATTCGTGATGTGGGAGAAAAGTACGGGTTTGGAATATCTTGTTGTTCCAGATGACCAGATGGAGAGTTTTATCAAGGTTTCCTCCCAATACGGAGAAAATATCTCCTACTACAATCCGGATGAACTCGACCTTCGAAAAGGATGCCGGGTGCGCATCCACGGAGGTAAGCTCAATGGAGTAACGGGTGTATTCATGCAGGTGCAGGGCAAAAGAAACCGCCGGGTCGTCGTCCTGCTGGAAGGTGTCATGGCTGTTGCCGCAGAGGTGCATCCCGACTTGATCGAGGTTATTTCCTGATTGCAGGTCATCCGTCAAGCAAAGCAGATACAATCGAATTAGACAACTATGAACGGCAAACCGAATGTCGAGCCTGCGTGGATGTCATTGAAACGTCTGGTCGAGACCCGTATGGTCGAGATACTCCGCAAGGAACAGGACAACAAAAGATACATCCGGCTATACGGAACGGAAGACTATTGGCATGCTTTCGAAGAGTCGGCCTTCCAGTTGGAGCGGCTCTTCCGGAAAGGAGAAACCACCTTGTTCAGCCATAAGGACTATCCTTTTCCGGTGGTGATGGTCAGCATTCCCGACAGCGAGTTGCGGGCTTACATCCAGCAGCATATTCCGGTTTGTGACAAGCACGATTACAAGAAACTGCTGGTGGCAGAATTCTCCGCCGCAGAGTATCGTGCATGGCATGAACACGCGGTGAAAGAGTTTTTGTAATTCTTTACGATTCCCGATGTTCGTATCGTTTTGCGGAAATTGAGGCCAAAGTAGTCACATGCGACCAAGCACACGCCTTGATTGATCCCTGGCTCACGGAAGAATCACTCAAAAAGAGCAAGGCACAGCTGATTCGCCTCTTGGCCGATTTCGACCGTCAGTTTGGCCGCGGAGGAGAGGGGGGGGGCATGGATTCGAGATCCGAGCAGGCTGTTTTCGGTCTTCGAATTTCAAACAAATAAAATATTCATACATCAAATCATGTATCGTTTAATTGAAAAACTGCGACTGGATCGTTATATCAGTTCACGGTTGATTCTTGCATTGGACCTGTTGGTTTCGGTCGGGGCCTCTATCATCTCGCTGTTAGTTGCAAGCATTCTTTTGGGTGCCGAAGCCCTTATCTGGAAAACAATCGGCTGGTGGCTCGGAGGATCTGTTGTCTTTTCCTGGATCGCGTTCGTGTTGCTCCAAACCCACAAATCAATCATCCGTCACGCTACCTTGCGGGGTTTGGGCCGTTTGAGTGTCGCCGTTGTTTTCAAGGGAATTGGGATTGCAGTTATATTGGCTTTGGGTGTCGCTGGCCCGACATTTCCAGCGATCTGGATCACTCTGTTGTTTGACATATTGTTGAGCCTTTCAGGACTGGTGATTATGCGCGTTGCCATGGTTGTCGTCTATGACTGGCTCAAAGACAGCCGTCAAAGGCATTGCAAATGCCAGCGGATTCTGATCTACGGAACCGGCGACAAGGGCGTTTCGTTGGTGACCCAACTCCAAAATTCTCAAGAGTATCAGGTCGTCGGTTTCCTGACCTACGGCAAAACACTGAAGAATCATATGCTGGCCGATCTCCCGGTCTACTACTTCGAGACCGAAGAGAATGTCAAGTATCTGCACAACTGCAAGGATATTGACGCCATTCTCTTCGCCCACGTCCATGAGGCTCGCGAAGAGCAGGAGCGCCTAATCCATTATTGTACGGACTGCAACCTCAAGGTGCTGATCGCTCCCTCGATCGACGAGGTGGTCGACGGCAAGGTGCAGCGTCAGGCAATCCGCGAGATCAGGATCGAGGACCTGCTGGGACGTGAAGAGATCAAGATCTCGATGGACGAGATCATCGCCAACTTCCGCGGCAAGACGATCCTGGTTACGGGCGCGGCGGGGTCCATCGGTTCGGAGTTGTGCCGCCAGCTGGCGACGTTCGGAGTCAAGGAACTCGTGCTGTTCGACAACTCCGAGACGCCGATGCACAACATCCGCCTCGAGTTGGAGGATCGCTACCCCAATCTGAAGTTCATTCCCGTAATCGGCGACGTACGCATGATTCCGCGTCTGGATTTCGTCTTCCGCACCTATCGTCCGCAGGTGGTCTTCCACGCAGCAGCCTACAAACACGTGCCGCTGATGGAGGAGAATTCCTGCGAAGCCGTTCTGGCCAACGTTGCCGGCTCGCGCAACGTGGCGGACAAGTGTATCGAATATGACGTCGAGAAGATGGTTATGATCTCGACGGACAAGGCCGTCAACCCGACCAACATCATGGGCTGTACAAAACGTCTGGCCGAGATCTACGTGCAGTCGCTCGGTCTGGCCATCGAGGCCGGCAAGGTGAAGGGCAAGACGAAGTTCGTCACTACGCGTTTCGGCAACGTGCTGGGTTCGAACGGCTCGGTGATCCCGCGCTTCCGCGAGCAGATAGCCAAGGGCGGTCCGGTTACGGTTACGCACCCCGACATCACGCGCTTCTTCATGACGATTCCGGAGGCCTGTCGTCTGGTAATGGAGGCTGCCACGATGTCTACGGGCACCCAGATCTTTGTCTTCGACATGGGTAAGTCGGTGAAGATCGCCCACCTGGCCAGGCGCATGATCGAACTGGCCGGTCTGGAGGTCGACAAGGACATCAAGATCGAATACACGGGGCTGCGCCCGGGCGAAAAACTCTATGAGGAGGTACTGTCGAATACGGAGAACACGCTTCCGACGTCACACGACCGTATCCGCATCGCCAAGGTCCGCGAGTACGACTACGCCGATGCTCTCAAGGGTGCGCAGGAGTTGGAGGAGCTTTGCCGCGCCGTCGTCATTCCGGACATGGTTCGCCTGATGAAGAAAATCGTCCCCGAGTTCAAGTCCAAGAACTCCCGATTCGAAGAGTTCGATAAAGAAACAAAGTAAAATCAACCATAATGAACACAGATTTGAACAAAGACTTAAAGATTGCCGTAGCCGGAACCGGCTATGTTGGTTTGTCAATCGCCACATTATTGGCTCAGCATCATCAAGTAACAGCAGTTGATGTTATTTCTGAAAAGGTGGAGATGCTGAATCGGAAACAGTCTCCGATTCAAGACGAGTATATTGAAAAATATTTGGCCGAGAAACCGTTGAATCTTACAGCGACATTGGATGGTGCTGCGGCCTATCGGAATGCAGATTTTGTCGTGATTGCCGCTCCGACAAACTACGACCCTGTCAAGAACTATTTTGACACAAGTCATGTCGAAGAGGTGATCGATCTGGTGCTTGAGGTTAATCCTCAAGCTGTCATGGTTATCAAATCGACGATTCCTGTAGGTTACTGCCGGAGTTTGTATATCAAATACATGCAGAAGGGGGTAAAACGGTTCAATCTACTTTTCTCTCCTGAATTCCTGCGTGAGAGCAAAGCTCTCTACGACAACCTCTATCCAAGTCGCATTATTGTGGGTATTCCCCAAATCATCGACGATGAGCGGTTCAAGGAGGAGAATGATGCCATTCGTGCAATCGCCGATATTCAGGCGCTTAAAAAGGCGGCCCATACGTTTGCCGCTCTTCTGCAGGAAGGGGCCATCAAAGAGAATATCGACACACTGTTTATGGGCCTGAAAGAAGCTGAGGCCGTGAAGCTCTTTGCCAATACCTATCTGGCCCTTCGGGTCAGCTACTTCAATGAACTGGATACTTATGCCGAGGTAAAAGGCCTGGATTCTCAAGCCATTATCCTCGGAGTAGGTCTGGATCCCCGTATTGGGACTCATTATAACAATCCATCGTTCGGTTATGGAGGGTATTGCCTGCCGAAAGACACTAAACAAATGCTGGCAAATTATGCGGATGTCCCCGAGAATCTGATCGAGGCCATCGTCGAATCGAATCGCACCCGCAAGGATTTCATTGCGGATCAGGTTCTGAAAAAGGCTGGATATTATAGCTACTCTTCGACAAATGATTACAATAAGAAGCGGGAGAAGCCAATCGTGATCGGTGTATATCGCCTGACCATGAAATCCAATAGTGACAATTTCCGACAGAGTTCGATTCAAGGCATCATGAAGCGCATCAAGGCCAAGGGCGCAACGGTTATCATTTACGAGCCGACCCTCGAGGATGGATCGACATTTTTCGGCAGCGAGGTCGTCAACGATCTCGAGAAATTCAAGCAAATGAGTGCTGCTATCATAGCCAATCGCTATGACGCCTGCTTGGGCGATGTGATTGAGAAAGTATATACTCGTGACATATTTAAGCGAGACTAACAACGCATGGTACAGTATAATATAAATCTCGAGGGAAAGACTGTTCTCGTTACCGGGGTAGCTGGTTTCATCGGTTCCAATCTTGTTAAACGCCTCTTCAAAGATGTGAAGGACATAAAGGTAATAGGCATAGACTCTATTACCGACTACTATGATGTAAACATAAAGTACGAGAGACTTAAAGAGATTGAAGCCCTTGGTAAAGATTGGGAATTTGTTCACGCTAGTATTGCAGACAAAGCTGCCGTTGAAAAAATATTCACCGACAACAAGATAGCCGTAGTCGTAAATCTTGCAGCTCAGGCAGGTGTTCGCTATTCCATCATTAATCCCGATGCTTACATCGAGAGCAACCTTATAGGCTTTTATAATCTCCTTGAAGCATGCCGTCATCATGAAATAGAACACTTGGTATATGCATCATCATCGTCAGTCTATGGCTCGAACAAGAAAGTTCCATACTCAACCGATGACAAGGTAGATAATCCTGTTTCTCTCTATGCTGCCACCAAGAAGAGCAATGAGTTGATGGCTCACGCCTACAGCAAGCTTTACAACATACCATCAACAGGCCTTCGTTTCTTTACAGTCTATGGTCCTGCCGGTCGTCCCGACATGGCCTACTTCGGTTTCTCCAACAAACTTCGTGAAGGCAAGACCATCCAGATTTTCAACTATGGCAACTGCAAGCGCGACTTCACATATGTCGATGATATTGTCGAAGGCGTAGTTCGCATCATGCAGCACGCACCGGAAAAGCAGAATGGAGAGGATGGTCTTCCAATACCTCCTTATAAAATATATAATATTGGAAATAATTCACCAGAGAACCTCCTAGATTTCATTACTATTCTTCAAGAGGAACTCATCGCAGCCAAGGTGCTCCCACTGGATTACGATTTTGAAGCACACAAGGAACTCGTGCCAATGCAACCCGGTGATGTGCCAGTTACTTTTGCAGATACAACACCCTTGGAACAGGACTTCGGATTTCGTCCTTCAACGCCGCTTAGAGATGGACTGAGATCATTCGCCCAGTGGTATGCAAAATATTATGGTATAGCAAAATAACTCATATACAGAAATAAATGGAGCTCAGAACAGACTATTCAAACGTCGGATTCCAGAACAACGGCAAACTGAAGTTACTGATTATTGTCGGCACGCGGCCCGAGATCATACGTCTTGCAGCAGTCATCAACAAAACGCGTCAGTATTTCGATGTCATCCTCGCACATACTGGTCAGAACTACGATTACAACCTCAATGGCGTTTTCTTCAAAGACCTGAAGTTGAAAGATCCTGAAGTGTATATGGATGCCGTGGGCGACGACTTGGGAGCGACGATGGGCAATATCATCAACGCCTCTTACAAACTCATGGTTCAGACACAGCCGGATGCCGTGCTGGTGCTTGGCGACACAAACTCGTGCCTGTCTGTCATTGGGGCCAAACGGTTGCATATCCCGATCTTCCACATGGAGGCCGGCAACCGATGCAAAGACGAATGTCTTCCCGAGGAGACCAACCGACGCATCGTAGATATTATCTCCGACGTGAATCTTGCTTATTCAGAGCACGCAAGAAGATACCTTGCAGAGTGCGGACTTCCAAGAGAGCGTACTTATGTGACAGGTTCGCCAATGGCCGAAGTACTTCATCAGAATCTGGCGGAGATTGAAGCAAGCGATATTCACCAACGTCTGGGTCTGGAAAAGGGCAAGTATATTCTTCTCTCTGCTCACCGCGAGGAGAACATCGACACCGAGAAGAACTTCTTCAGTCTCTTCAATGCAATCAACGCTATGGCAGAAAAGTATGATATGCCGATTCTCTACAGTTGCCACCCACGTTCACGTAACCGCCTTGCAGCATCTGGTTTCCAACTTGATCCTCGCGTACAAGTTCAGCAGCCTCTTGGTTTCCACGACTACAATTGCCTCCAGATGAACGCATTCGCAGTAGTTTCAGATTCAGGCACTCTGCCTGAAGAGTCAAGTTTCTTCACCAGCGTAGGCCATCCCTTCCCTGCTGTCTGCATACGCACCTCTACAGAACGTCCCGAGTCTCTTGATAAGGCCGGTTTCATCCTTTCCGGTATTGACACCAATGGTCTCCTTCAGTCTGTTGATACCGCCGTGGAACTTGTAAAGAATGGCGACTACGGTATTCCGGTTCCAAACTACACGGATGAAAATGTATCTACCAAGGTGGTCAAGATCATCCAGTCGTATGTTGGTGTTGTCAATAAAATGGTATGGCGTAAGTTCTAATTTTCAGCAAAAATGAAAGTATTGGTTACAGGAGCACGGGGATTCGTTGGAAAGAATCTCTGTGCTCAATTAGGTAATATAAAGACAGGTAAAGCCAAGTACTACAGCAATCTCGTCATCGACGAAGTTTATGAATACGACATAGACTCCACCCCTGAACAACTCGACGCCTGGTGCAAGAATTGCGACTTCGTCTTCAACCTCGCAGGTGTCAATCGTCCGCAGGACCCTAAAGAGTTCATGGAAGGCAACTTCGGCTTTGCCACCATACTGCTTAATACCCTCAAGAAGCACAAGAACAACTGCCCTGTGATGATTTCAAGCTCGATCCAAGCAACCCTTGCAGGTCGCTTTGGCACCAGCGAATATGGCAAAAGTAAGAAGGCTGGCGAGGAACTGATGTTCCAGTACGGCGAAGAAACAGGAGCCAAAGTACTTGTCTATCGGTTCCCTAATCTCTATGGAAAGTGGTGCAAACCTAACTACAACAGCGCTGTTGCTACTTTCTGTAACAACATCGCCAACGACCTCCCCATCACCGTCAACGACCCGACCGTTGATATGGAGCTCCTCTACATCGACGACCTTGTCGATGAGATGATCTGCGCCCTCAAAGGTGAGGAGCACCATTGTGAGTTTGACGGTGTTGAGACAGTTTTTACACCAGAAGGCCGCTATTGTGCTGCGCCTATCACTCATCACGTCAAGCTTGGAGAGATCGTTGAACTCCTCTACAAGTTCCGTGATATGCCCAAGACCCTTATGATTCCTGATATTCCAGCAGACAGTTTTGCAAAGCGACTCTACAGTACTTATCTCTCGTATCTCCCAAAGGAGAAAGCCATCTTCGACCTCAAGATGAACATTGACGACCGAGGCAGTTTCACAGAACTCGTTCATACCTTGAATTGCGGTCAGGTCAGCATAAACATCTCCAAACCAGGAATCACAAAAGGAGAGCATTGGCATCACACCAAGTGGGAGCAGTTCATAGTAGTCAGCGGTCACGGACTTATTCAACTTCGTAACGAGAATGACCCGAATGCAGAGATTCTTGAATATGAAGTAAATGGAGACAAGATTCAGAGCGTCATCATGCTCCCGGGCTATACCCACAACATCATCAACCTCTCCGACACCCAAGACCTCGTCACCGTCATGTATTGCAACGAAATCTTTAATCCGGATAGGCCAGATACGTTTTTTGATAAGGTTGTGATTGAGAGAGAGCAATGATTGAAAGATATTTAGAGCATTGCCGAGTGTGATCAAGCTCAACAGCGTCAGGGTAGTAAAAGAATAATAAACAAATAAACAAATAACATTCAATTATGTCAATTTTTGCAGGTAAAACCCTTATGATTACCGGCGGCACAGGTTCATTCGGGAATGCCGTCCTCAACCGTTTCCTCCAGACCGACATTGCAGAGATTCGTATCTTCAGTCGCGACGAAAAGAAACAGGACGACATGCGTCACGAATACCAGACCAAGATGCCTGATGTGGCCCATAAAATCAAATTCTTCATCGGCGATGTCCGCAATCTCCAGTCGTGCAAGAACGCCATGCCTGGTGTAGATTACATCTTCCATGCCGCCGCCCTCAAGCAGGTTCCTTCTTGTGAGTTCTTCCCAATGGAGGCAGTTCAGACCAATGTCATCGGTACCGACAACGTATTGACAGCAGCCATCGAAGCGGGGGTGAAGGCCGTCATCTGCCTTTCAACGGATAAAGCAGCGTATCCAATCAACGCAATGGGCATTACCAAGGCCATCGAGGAGAAAATTGCAGTAGCAAAAAGCCGCTATTCCGGCGACACCAAAATCTGCTGCACCCGCTATGGCAATGTGATGTGCTCCCGCGGTTCCGTCATCCCTCTCTGGATCGACCAGATCCGCCACGGCAACCCCATCACCCTCACCGAGCCCAAGATGACCCGCTTCATCATGTCGCTCGAAGAAGCCGTCGATCTCGTCCTCTTCGCCTTCGAACATGGCCAGAACGGTGATATACTTGTTCAGAAAGCTCCTGCATGTACTATCCAGACTCAAGCCGAAGCCGTATGCGAACTTTTCGGAGGTAAGAAGGAAGACATCAAGGTCATCGGCATCCGCCACGGCGAGAAAATGTACGAGACCCTCCTCACAAACGAGGAATGTGCCAAGGCCGAGGACATGGGCGACTTCTATCGCGTGCCAGCTGATAATCGCTCCCTCAACTACGATCAGTTCTTCACCGAGGGCGATGCAAAGCGTTGCAAACTCTCCGAGTTCAATTCCGACAACACCCGTCGTCTGAATCTTGAAGAGACCAAGACCAAAATTGCAAGCCTTGAGTACATTCAGAACGAACTCAATGGAGTTGCTAATCTTGCAAGATAATGAATATTTCGAGCGTTCATAAAAATAATGAATGCGAGACTCTGTAGATGTAAGTTTAAGTTGAAATTAGACTCCTCCACACACTCTTAGGATATGTATTTTTTTAGATTTCATATTTAGCATTAGAATAATATTATCAAAATATACGAAATATGAAAGGAATCGTACTTGCCGGTGGTAGCGGTACACGTTTGTATCCTATCACCAAAGGTATCAGCAAGCAATTAATGCCGATTTATGACAAGCCAATGGTGTATTATCCTATCAGCGTGTTGATGCTTGCCGGAATTCGAGAGATCCTCATTATTTCTACTCCAAGCGATCTTCCTAGTTTCAAACGGCTTCTTGGTGAAGGCTCTGATTATGGAGTGCATTTCGAGTATGCCGAACAGCCGTCTCCGGATGGCCTTGCGCAAGCCTTTACTATTGGCAAGGACTTCATTGGAGACAATTCTGTATGCCTTGTCCTCGGTGACAACATCTTTCATGGCGCAGGCTTCACCAAGATGCTCAATGAGGCGGTTCGTACCGCAGAGGAAGAAAAGAAAGCAACAGTCTTCGGCTATTGGGTAAACGATCCAGAACGCTATGGCGTAGCTGAATTTGCCAAGGATGGAACCTGTCTCTCTATTGAAGAAAAACCAACAAATCCAAAATCAAACTATGCTGTTGTAGGTCTTTATTTCTACCCTAATAAAGTTGTGAATATAGCCAGTAAAATTAAGCCTTCCGCTCGTGGAGAGTATGAGATAACGACTGTAAATCAGTCATTTCTCAAAGACGGAGAACTTAAGGTCCAAACTCTAGGCCGTGGCTTTGCATGGCTCGATACAGGTACCCACGACTCTCTCTCTGAGGCTTCAACATATATTGAGGTACTTGAAAAGCGTCAAGGCTTGAAAGTTGCTTGTCTTGAGGGTATAGCTTTTCGTCAAGGATGGATTACAAAGGAGCGTATGCGCGAACTTGCCCAACCCATGCTCAAGAATCAATATGGTCAGTATCTATTAAAAGTTATTGATGAACTTAAAGAAACAGGCAATCTAAATCTAGATTAACATTACATAGAAAGAGTGTTGATATGAAGAATATTGTAATTACTGGAGGTGCAGGCTTTATTGGGAGCCATGTAGTCCGCCTTTTTGTTAATAAACACCCTGAATACAAGATAATCAATCTTGATGCTCTCACTTATGCAGGTAATCTGGCTAACCTCAAAGATGTTGAGGACAAGCCGAATTACAAGTTTGTCAAGATGGACATTTGCGACTTCGATGCCTTCTACAAGTTGATGCAGGATGAGCAAATTGATAGCATTATCCACCTTGCCGCAGAATCACATGTCGATCGCTCGATTAAGGATCCATTCACCTTTGCGCGTACAAATGTAATGGGAACCCTCTCGCTTCTTCAAGCAGCCAAACTATATTGGGAATCACTTCCAGAAAAATACGAGGGAAAACGCTTCTATCATATATCTACAGATGAGGTATATGGTACACTTTCTATGAATCATCCAGAGGGAATTAAACCTCCGTACTCCACAACGGCTTCAAGTTTAGAGCATCACTTAGCTTACGGGGACAATTTCTTCTACGAGACAACCAAATACAATCCTCACAGTCCATACTCGGCATCAAAAGCATCGTCTGATCACTTTGTCCGCGCGTTCCACGATACCTATGGTATGCCTACCATCGTGACAAACTGCTCGAACAACTACGGCCCATACCAGTTCCCAGAGAAGTTGATTCCTCTGTTCATTAACAATATCTGTCATCGCAAGCCTCTGCCTGTGTATGGCAAGGGCGAGAATGTACGCGACTGGTTGTTTGTTGAGGATCACGCTCGTGCCATTGATCTGATTTTCCACAAGGGAACCATCGCAGAGACCTATAATATCGGAGGCTTCAACGAGTGGAAGAACATTGACATCATCAAAATAATCATCAACACTGTAGATCGTCTTCTCGGCCGTAAGAAAGGTGAGGATATGGTCCTTATCACTTATGTTACCGATCGTCTTGGGCATGATGCTCGCTATGCTATCGATTCAACAAAGTTACAGAAAGAACTCGGGTGGAAGCCATCACTTCAGTTTGAGGAGGGCATCGAAAAGACAGTAAAGTGGTACCTGGAGAATCAAGCGTGGATGGACAATATCACAAGTGGCGAGTATGAGAAATACTATAGCGATATATATAAAGGAAAGGCTGTAATAGAATGAAAGTAATTATGACCGCCATTGAGGGCATTGTTATCATAGAACCTAAGGTGTTTAAGGATGCCCGTGGTTATTTTTTCGAATCATTCTCTCAGTGTGAGTTTGAGGAGAAGGTTCGCAAGATTAATTTCGTACAAGACAACGAGTCGATGTCCTTCTATGGAGTAATGAGAGGTCTTCACTTCCAGCGTCCTCCTTTCACTCAGTCGAAGCTCGTTCGCTGTGTAAAGGGAAAAGTACTCGATGTGGCAGTTGATATCCGCAAAGGTTCCTCAACCTACGGTCAGCATGTAGCCGTAGAACTCTCGGAGGATAATCATCGCCAGTTTTTCGTACCAAGAGGCTTTGCTCATGGATTTGTCGTATTGAGCGAAACAGCTGTCTTCCAATACAAGTGTGATAATTTCTATGCACCTCAGGCCGATGGTGGCATCAGCATCAAGGATGATAGCCTCGGCATTGATTGGCAGATTCCTATTGACAAAGCTCTCCTCAGCGAGAAGGATACCATTTACAAGAGTCTGAAAAACTTCGAAAGTCCATTTTCAATTAACGATAATTTGTACCCAGAATTTGATTAATTGAAAACGAACTATGAACGTACTTATTACCGGTGGAGCAGGATTCATTGGATCCAACATAGCTCTCAAGCTTATAAACAAAGGTTATAGTGTGACTGTTCTTGACTCTCTTTCTGAGCAGATCCATGGAACCAATCCTGAGCAAACATCACCTCTCTATCAAAGTATAAAGAATAAGGTCAATTTCATCAAGGGCGATGTAAATAATCGAGCCGATTGGGAAAAGGCTCTTGTGGATATTGACTATGTGATCCACCTTGCTGCTGAAACAGGAACAGGTCAGTCTATGTATGAGATCAAGAAGTACGTTGAGACCAACATCGGTGGCACAGCTCTTTTACTTGATATTCTAACCAACACAATGCATCATGTGAAGCGTGTTGTTGTGGCCGAATCTCGTGCTATCTATGGCGAAGGAAAGTATTATTGCCCTAAATGTGGTGATGTCTATCCATTGGAGCGCAAGAATGAGGATATGGCGAAGGGGGATTTTGAATGCAAATGCCCTATGTGTAGTGGGGAGGTTAAACTCATTGCCACGACCGAGGATAGCGCTATCCATCCTTCATCTATTTATGGTATTAGCAAGCAGGTTCAAGGCCAGTTGGTTCATCTTGTTTGCAAAAGTATTGGCGTTGAGTCCGTTTCTTTCCGTTATCAGAACGTCTATGGTCCTGGTCAATCGTTGACTAATCCATACACAGGTATTCTGAGCATCTTCTCTACTCGCATCAAGAATGGCAACGGTCTGAACATCTTTGAGGATGGCAAGGAAACACGAGACTTTGTTTATATCGAGGATGTAGTGGATGCTACCATTTTGGGTATGGAGGTTCCTGAGGCAAATGGTCATGTATTCAATATTGGTACAGGTGTAGCTACAAATGTGTTGACTGTAGCAAACACCCTTTGCGAGAAGTATGGCATAAACGTGCCTATTACTGTTAGTGGCAATTACCGCCTTGGCGATATTCGCCATAACCTTGCTGACATTACTGCTGCTCGTCAGATTCTTGATTTTGAACCCAAGTGGAATTTCTCTGAGGGCATAGAGCAGTTCACCAATTGGGTGAACCAGCAGGAGGTTCAGCAAGATAATTATGAAGCCTCAATCGAGGAAATGAAAAAGAAGGGATTATACAAATGAAGATACTTGTAACAGGAGCCAATGGCTATATTGGCCGACATGTAGTGAAAGCTCTTCTTGACAAAGAAGCAGAAGTCATTGCATGCGACATCGTATGTAATGATGTGGACGAGCGAGCGGAATGTCGTTCGTTGAATCTTTTTGATTTACCAGATGGTAACATCTGGGAGCAGCTTGGTTCTCCTGATGTATGCCTCCACATGGCTTGGAGAAATGGCTTTGTGCATAATGCTCATACTCAAATGGGCGATCTCTCATCTCACTACAACTTTATGACTGCTATGATTGACGGCGGTCTTAAGCAGTTGGCTGTTATGGGCACAATGCACGAGGTAGGTTATTGGGAAGGAGTTATTGATGAGAATACTCCATGTAATCCAATCTCTATGTATGGTATTGCAAAGGACGCACTTCGTCGCGCAATGATCCAATATACAGCACAGAAGGGTTGCATCCTTCAGTGGCTTCGTTGCTATTATATTTTGGGTGATGACAAGAAAAATAACTCCATCTTTTGCAAACTTCTCAATGCCGCAGAAGAGGGCAAAAGGACCTTTCCATTCACTACCGGCAAGAATAAGTATGACTTTATTAAGGTGGGTGAGTTAGCACACCTGATTTCATCCACCGTTATGCAGAACGAGGTGAACGGTATCATCAACTGCTGCACCGGTAATCCAATCTCACTTGCAGAACAAGTAGAAACATTCATCAAGGAACATAACTTAGATATCAAGCTCGAGTATGGTGCATTCCCAGATCGTCCTTATGACTCTCCTTGTGAGTATGGCGATGCCACCAAAATTAATCAGATTCTTGATAAGCATATATGCCAATATTTACGAGAGTAAAAACCTTGCTACAAGGTAGTGGAAGATCTGGTACTGTAAAGAGAAATATTGTCGCATCGTTTGGAGTAAAGGGTATCAGTATGGCTGTATCCTTTGCCTTGGTCCCATTAACGATAGGCTATGTCTCATCTGAGTTATATGGCGTTTGGCTGGCATTGTCTTCTATACTGACTTGGCTCCATTATTTGGATATCGGTTTTTCTCAAGGCTTGAAGAACAAACTTACAGAAGCAATTGCACAAGGAGCATGGGAAAGAGGGCGATCTCTAGTTTCTACAACCTACTTTATGATGGTTGTGATTTTTCTGCCGGTCTGTATTCTTCTGGAGTTGGCAATACCATTTATTGACTGGTGTTCACTTTTGAATGTAAGCTCCCAATATTCAAACGAAATTGTCAAAGCAATGTATGTCCTTGTAGCTATGGCATGCCTGCAGATGATAATTAATGTCATAACATCAGTCGTAGCTGCATTCCAAAAAGTAGCATTATCTAATGCCTTTATGCCAATTGGAAACCTTATCTCGCTTGTCGTAATATACATTCTTACAAAAACATGCCCTCCATCTCTGACTGCTTTAGCAATGTCTCTTGCAGCTATGCCGGTATTGGTAGCTTTAGTAGCCTCATTAATACTATTCACTAGTAAGTTCAAGGAAATAGCCCCCAGAATATCCTCTATACGAAAAGAGTATATAAAAGATCTATTCGGCCTAGGGTATAAGTTTTTCATTATCAATATTCAAGTGATCGTATTATACCAAAGTACGAACATTCTCATTTCGAATGTCTCATCACCTAACGAAGTAACAACATATAATATCGCCTATAAATTATTAAGTCTGGCTATGATGTTCTACACCATAATCACTACACCACTATGGCCTGCTTATACAGACGCTTTCACCAGAGGCGATTACGATTGGATGAAGAATATGAGGAAAAAGATGCAGAAGATATGGATCTTATCAACTGTAGGCTGCTTCTTGGTTGCAGGTTTATCACCTTGGATTTACCAATTGTGGATTGGCGATACCCCCCATATACCTTTCCTGATGACACTTTTGGTTGCAATATATGTGGTTGCTTATTGCTGGATGAATCTTAACGGAACGCTAATCGTTGGTATGGGCAAAGTAAAAGTCGAGACAATCATTGTAATAATTGGAATGCTTATACATATACCATTATCTTACTATTTAAGCAGTTACATCGGTGCCTATGGAGTGTTAAGTTCTCTCATTTTGATAAATGTAATCTATGGAATAGTCATGAACACTCAGGTAGGAATGTTATTAAATAAAACAGCCAAAGGTATTTGGAATCAATAATATGTATCTGATTAATCATTTGCAACAATATCTTCTTAGGCGAAGGTTCAGACATAAGGCAAACATCAGTCGTACTGCTCGCATCAATAATAATGTGTTATTCGAAGGGCACAATTCCTTAATGTCAAATGTTACAGTAGTTAATTCTTACATAGGGGAAGGAACATACATCAATGATGATTCCAAAATTCTCAACAGTAGAATAGGTCGCTATTGTAGTATAGCAGACAATGTATGTACTGTTCTTGGTCAGCATCCTATTAGCGATTTTACATCTACACACCCAGCGTTCTACTATGACACGACTTCGCAACTGAATTATACATTTCACAAAGGTAAAGCCCTTTATGATTGTAAGAAAATGCCAGCAGGCGAGTCCCAATATAATGTCGTAATTGGTAATGATGTTTGGATCGGAAGTCATGCTATCATTTTGGGGGGTGTGACTATTGGAGATGGTGCTGTTATCGCAGCTGGAGCTGTCGTTACTAAAAATGTCGAGCCTTATTCTATAGTAGGTGGTGTGCCGGCTAAGGTTATCAAATACCGTTTCTCTAAGAAAAAGATAGAGAAGCTTCTTATTATAAAATGGTGGAATCGTCCATTTGAGGAAATAAAGAGCACCTATTTGGATATAAATAAGCTAGCAAATAATATATAACATACGCATATAATGAACATAGGAAGATTATTAAGAATCTATAATGTACTAAAGGCAAAGGCCCTATATGGCACTAGACTAAAGCATCTTGGAAAAGGTGTCACTATCCACTCTCCTCTAAGAATCCATAAAAAAGAAAACATCACGATCGGAGACTATTCTATGATTGGGTACAAAGCTTGGTTAGGTGTAACACCAAGTACAGGACATACCGATTGCGAGTTGGTCATTGGTTCTAGATGTGCTATTGGTAACTTTAATCATATTTATGCTACTCACAAAGTGATCATTGGCGATTCCGTACTAACCGCAGACAAGGTATATATATCCGATAATGTACATGGTTATGAAGACATAACCCGACCAATTATTGAACAGAAGATAGTTCAAAAGAAGCCTGTTACTATAGGTGAAGGCAGCTGGATCGGAGAGAATGTCTGCATAATCGGAGCTTCGATTGGTAAGCATTGTGTTATTGGAGCCAATTCGGTTATCACTCACGATATTCCTGATTGCAGCATTGCTGTTGGTTCACCAGCAAAAGTTATTAAACAATATAATTCTGATACAAACAAATGGGAAATAATATAAAAAAGAAAGTCTTATTTCTTGGTGTAGGACTATACAATTATGACACATTAATTACAAATGAATTGGCGAAAAAATATAATGTGTCATATATCTATTTAGTGCCAGTAAAGAAATTAGCCAAATGGAAGTATTCTCTTTTGAGTCACCTTTGCCAGCGTGAATACCTTCGTAAGTTGAATTCAGAAATGCTTTTATCTGAGTTCCAAAAAGTAAAAGATGTAGCATTCGACTATATTTTTGTGATAAAAGGTAGTCGCTTAGAGAATGTTCATATCGAATCTATGAACTCTTTCTTCCCAAACGCGAAAAAAATCCTGTATCTTTGGGATTCATGGTCATTGATCGAGAACAAACCAGTATTGGAAGAAGGCTTTAGCGAAATCTATTCTTTCGATTCTGAAGATTGCAAGAAATATGGATTTAAATTGCGTCCACTGTTCTATACCAGTTCTGACAATCTGAAATCTGAAAAAATATACGATGTAAGCTTTGTTGGTACAGATCATTCTGACCGTTTGGAAAAATTGCGCGCATTTAGAGATTTGTGCAGGCACAATAGTTTCAGTTATTTCTTACGTTTGAAGACAACTGGCATACCATTATTACGTGCTTGTTTTAATAGCGGTAGATACCAGCGAGCAGATTTGGAAATCTTGACATCATCTTTTATGACTTATGATGAAGTCATGGACATCACTCGAAAGTCAAGAGTTGTTTTAGACTTTGCGCATCCTGTTCAGTGTGGATTAACTATTCGTACACTCGAATCACTTGCAATGGGCTGCAAATTGATTACTTCGAATAAATATATAAGGAAGTATCAAGATATCCCAAATACAAGTTATAGAATTATCAATGAAGAAAGCAAGTCTTCCATAATCGAGTTTTTGCAAGATAACAAAACAAGTATCACCATACCTGAACATTACTCATTGAAATCTTTTTTGGATGATCTCGTTAAGTAATACGATTTCCATATGTCAGTCATTGAATTAATTAAATATATCCTAAAATATCCTGTAGTTTTACCACATTTAATGCTGTTACAATTCAGTTCCAACAAAGTCAAGGTGGCAATAGAAGAAGATTTAGTAGTAATGAACACTCGATGTAAAAAGAACGCATCTATTGCTTATTATTTGATTTTTAGAAAACCATATAGAAATCTTTTCTATTATAGATTGCCAAAATCCAGATATCTCAAACTTTTATTACCGGAATATCCATTGTTCACAATAGTAAATGGACTTGATATTGCTGGAGGTGCTTTTGTTTTAAACCATCCGTATGCTACAATATTGAATGCAAAGAAGATTGGGAAAAACTTTGTTTGCTGTCATCTCACAACTTTAGGAAACGGAAGGCATGCGGATAATAGTTCTCTACCAATTATTGGGAACAATGTGTCATTAGGGGCAAATGTGACAATTATTGGAAGTATTGTAATTGGTGATAATGTTACAATTGGCGCAGGTTCAGTAGTTGTGAAAGATGTTCCTGATAATTGTGTTGCAGTTGGCAATCCTGCAAGAGTAATCAAAAAATAATATGAAGAAATTCTTTTCAAATCCATGTAATAGATATTTTTTCCTTTGGACTCTATTTAATCTGAAGGGATTTCTTTACCAAGATGGGTCTATTATCAATCAGAGTATTCTGATGTTAATCATGCTCATTTCAATGTATGAAATTATAAACTTCTTCAAAACAATAAAAACAAATAGTTCTACTTTTTTCAGAAGCTTAAATTATATTATATTGATGTATACAGTTTATGGTCTGATATTGCTTATTACAGATGGTACAACTGTATTCTCGCAGTATGGAGATCCTTATTCTAGCATATCATTCACTGCAAGTGTATGGATAATTCTAATACCAATATATGTAACATATTTATATACAGTCCAAGGCTATTTGCGTTTAAATATGTTGCAAAAATGGATGGTTGTATTTGTACTTATTGGAATAATACAGTTTTACACCTTCCAACATCAAATGATGACCTTGTTCTTGGAACAAGGCTCTAATCGAACTGAAGCCCAAAATGGAGCTGGCTATATATTGCTTTCCATAATTCCTGGAATGTTGGTTTACAAAAGAAAGCTATTCTCATATTTTGGAATAGCAATTTGTATAGCCTTTATTATTATGGCTATGAAAAGAGGCGCTATATTGATTTCAGCTATTGCGTTATTGCTAATAATTGTCCGTGATTTTAAAACAGCTTCAAACGCTAATAAATTCGCAGTCTTTGGGCTTGTTCTTATTGGTCTAGTCATGTTGTTCAATTTTGTAGAGTCCATGATGGAAACCAGTGATTATTTTAATGCAAGAATTGAGGCAACACTTGAAGGTGATAGTAGTGGCCGCGATATAATCTATCAAAAGTATTGGAACACATATCTATATGATTCAAATTTTTTTCAATGGGCCGTAGGCAGAGGTGCTATGAGCACATTAAAATATGGCAATATTTATGCGCATAATGACTGGATTGAAATTCTTTTTTGCCATGGATTTGTGGGCTTATTGATTTTTATGAATTTTTGGAAAAGGCTGTTTATTGAATCAAGATCCCCATATAGATCAGAGCCATCCAGATTTTGTCTATTCTTACTTTTTAGTATTTTCTTCCTGAAATCATTCTTCTCAATGTCTATTGTGGGCATGCCGATATATGCTACCACAATGATGGGATTTGCTTTGGCCGATGGTTTTAATGAACATTGTAGTTACTTACGAAGTAAATGAGAATTAATTAGTTGTAGAGTATGATAAAACTCAAGAATATACTGATAATCATTGCCAATCGATTCTCTTATTTCTTCCCGGATAAAATTTATTTAAAACTTCAGTTCCGTCTCCGAATGGGGTATAGCCTCAATCTCGCTGATCCAAAGACATTAAGTGAGAAAATCCAGTGGTTGAAGCTTCATGATCGCAATTCGGAATATCCCAATCTGGTGGATAAGTTTGAAGTTAAAAGTCAAGTTGCTCAAAAAATTGGAGGAGAGCATATCATCCAAACACTATGGGTTTGGGATACAGTAGAAGAAATAAATTTCGATTGCCTACCTAAACAGTTTGTACTAAAGACTACCCATGGCGGTGGCAATAGTGGTGTAGTTGTATGTGCAGACAAGGATAAGTTGAATAGAAAGGCTACTATCGTAAAACTTAATAAGTCACTTAAACAGGACATCTTTAATGACTTCCGCGAGTGGCCATACAAGAACGTGAAAAAGCGCATAATTGCAGAACAGTTTATGTCGCAGGATGATGGTTCACCACTGATAGACTATAAATTTTTCTGCTTCAATGGTAAGCCCCAATATGTATATGTGAGTCAAAACATTCCGGGAGCAAAACGCCAGTTGTCATGCTTCTTGACTATGGACTGGGAGTTGGCTCCTTTCAAAAAACGCGACGAGGAATATGCCGCGCACGCTCCTACAAAACCTGACACCTTTGATGAAATGCGCAAACTGGCAACTAAATTGGCTAAAGATATCCCTTTTGTAAGAGTGGACTTATATGAAATCAACAAACAGGTATATTTTTCTGAACTTACTTTTTATCCGAGCAGTGGCATGCAGCCATTCGAACCATTGGAATGGAACTATAAGTTAGGCGAGATGCTTACCCTTCCAGAAAAACGTAGTTAAGTTATGATCCGATCAAAAACCGATCTACAATACTATATCCAACAAGATAGAAAGAATAACGGACGCTCCGCAAAGAGAGGCATAGGTGAGGCTATTAAGGATTTCTTCTATCCTAATTCTATTGCTTTCCTTTACTATTTACGTCATGTGGAGTATTATAGGAATGTGCCGACTGCTTGTGGTAAGTTTCTGCTTTACTACTACTCATTCAAGTTCCGTAACGCAGGGTGCCAGTTGGGGTATTCCATCGGTATTAATGCTTGCGGTCCAGGGCTGTCTCTTCCACATTATGGTACTATCATTATCAGCGCAGAGGCTCGTTTAGGGGCCAACTGTCGTGTACACGCTTGTGTGAATATTGGTGCTAGTGCGGGAAAAGATGAAGCACCCCAAATAGGTGACAATGTATATATCGGGCCAAGTTGCGTGCTGTTTGGTGACATCAAGATAGGAAGCAACAATACGATTGGAGCCAATGCTACCGTTAATAAGTCGTTTGAACAAGAGCATGTGATAATTGCAGGTACTCCCGCCCAAATACTGAAGACAGATTATCCAAATTGGCTGGAGTTTAATAATAAAAAAAAGTAATCGTATGAAAATCCTCATAGTTGCATATAATTACCCCAGTAAATACTGTAGTGCAGACTTTGTATTTGTCAAGATGTTGGTGGATGAGTTTGCTCGCCGTGGGCACGAATGTATGGTAGTGGCCCCTCATAGCGTGACTCACCATAAGTGTCTGCACCATGGTATGGAGGAGTATAGTGTGGGCAATAATACTGTCAAAGTCGTGCGACCAAACTATTTTTCTATTTCTAGTTTGACCATTGGCAAATACCACATCTCAAATGTGTTGCATAAGTGGATCGTTCGTCGAGCTCTTCGTCATCTAAAATTTGATCCCGATGTAGTGTATTGCCATTTTTGGAAACAAGGCATCGAAGCATATCCATTTGCCAAGAAACACAATCTTCCACTATTTGTGGCATCGGGTGAGTGCGAAATCTTTGAGGACAATCGCAACGGTGAATTGAAGGATTTCTGCGATTATGTGAAAGGTGTAGTATGTGTTTCTACTAAAAATAAAGATGAGAGTGTAGGTTTGAAACTATGCAAACCAGAGGATTGCATGGTTGTTCCAAATTCGATAAACAATAGCCTCTTCAAGAAAATAGATAAGCTGGAGTGTCGCAAGAAATTAGGCCTCCCGCTCGATAAGACAATCATTGCTTTTGTCGGTTGGTTTGTCGATCGTAAGGGCAGTCTTCGTGTATCTGACGCACTAGCTGGAATACCGGAGAACGATGTCTATTCGCTCTTTATTGGCGAAGGGCCGGAAGAACCTAATTGCGACAATATTCTCTTCAAGGGCAAAGTGCCACACAATAAGGTTTCAATTTATCTCAATGCGGCCGATGCTTTTGTACTGCCGACCTTGCAAGAAGGTTGCTGCAATGCCGTAGTGGAAGCTATGGCGTGTGGTCTACCTGTAGTTTCATCCAATCTCCCTTTTAACTGGGATGTGTTGAATGCTGATAACTCCATAATGGTGGGTCCTAAGAATGTAGAGGAAATTCGTCAGGCTATCATCCAAATCCGTAATAATGTGCAGAAGAGAGAGAGTATGAGTCGAGCAGCACTAGAGAAAGCCAAGGAACTGACCATTCAGGAGCGAGCAAAAAAGATTCTCACGTTCATACAACAACGTATGTAATCCTTGAAAGTATGAAAATAGCATATTTCTCAAACTATTTCAACCACCACCAAAGACCTGTTGCCGAGGCAATGAATGCCATTGAGGGAGTTGAATATATTTTTGTATGCACAACTGAAGTGCCAGAGTTCCGTAAGAAATTGGGGTATCAAGAAATGACCGCTAATTATGTGCTGGATGTAACCATCTCGGAAGAAAACCATCGGAAAGCTATAGAGTTGGCACGAACTGCGGATGTGGCTATCTACGGAGGAGGAAAGGCTTTTGATTATATCAAAAATAGGTTACGACAGAAGAAGTTGACTTTCGAAACATCAGAACGCAGATTCAAGCGTGGGCTCATCAATATGCTATCACCCAATTTGTTAAAACACTTATGGATCTATTGGCAATACGGTCGAAAAGCTCCTTTCTATATGCTCAGTTGTAGCGCATATACAGCCAATGATTTCAATTTCTTGGGCTGTTTCATCGATAAATGCTATAAGTGGGCATATTTTACAAAAGTCAAAGATTTGCCTATAGAGAACGTCCTTGAAGCCAAACGTCAACCTCGATGCAAAATCATGTGGTGTTCTCGCTTTGTTGCGTGGAAGCATCCTGAGATGTGTATAGAACTCGCTAAACGCCTCACGGCTGATGGTGCAGATTTTGAAATCAATATGTATGGGAATGGTCCTCTGATGGAGCAGTATCAGCAGAAGATTCAAGCAGAAGCTCTTTCGGGGTGTGTGCATATTATGGGCAATCGTAACAATGATGAAATTCTTGCTGCTATGCAGCAGAATAACATTTTCCTCTTTACGAGCGACCGGAATGAGGGATGGGGAGCTGTAGCTAACGAAGCCATGAGCAATGGTTGTACGCTTGTGGGATCAGACCAAATTGGCGCCGTTCCGTTCCTGATAAAAAACAATGTAAACGGACGAATATTTAAGTCAAGGGATATTGACTCTCTCTATAATGCTGTTAATGGTTTGTTGACTGATAGAGAGAATTGTGAGCAACTCGCATTAGAGGCATATGCCAGCATGAGAAATGTTTGGAGTCCGGAGAATGCAGCAAAGAGCCTTTTGATATTGATAAATGATCTCCAAAACGGGAGTAATACTTCCATCACAGAAGGTCCTTGCAGCAAGGCAGAACCCTTTAATAACTAACTATATCTATGAATATTAAGACCTCAAAAGGTTATTTGGAGTATCAGTCACATTTGCTCTATTTCGGAAACCAGCAAGTGAACAAAGAGGTAATGATGGAGAACATCCATGTATTATCGGTATGTCTTGACAAAATAGGTATCAACTGGGGACCCGCTTTCGGCTCTCTCATTGGTATTGTCCGTAATGATGACTTCTTGCCTTGGAATCCTGTGTTCGACATCTATATTCTGAAAGAAGATGAAGAGCGCTTTAAGGATGTGTTGTGGCTGTTGATCGAGGATGCCGGATTTGAGTTGATGCGGCACGAGCGTAGAGGCCTTTATTATCTCAGACGCCACTATGAGTACATCAAGATTTTTGTGCTCCACAAGATTTCGACAGATGTTCGTCATACAGGAGGTTCAGACTTTATTCACGAGAAATACTTGCAGAATACCGTTAAGTGGAATTTCAAGGGCATCGAACTCAATGTGCCTCAAGAGGTAGATGAGTACCTAACCTTCCAGTATGGCAACTGGATAGTACCCAAGCAAACAGTATGGTATCAGCAAGGTCTCGTTAAGCGCCTTTGCCATTGGACGGAAACATGGATACAAGATCATCTGTCCGACGGTCTGTACTACCAATGGATTTACAACCATCGCAAGAAGGATTTCAAGCAATTCAAAAAACAATGTGCCGCTGCAGGAGTACCTCTGCCACAGAATGTGCAACTTGCCAATATGCAACCTCGTAAGTACAAGAAAGTGCTGACAGTAGGTGTGTATGACTTGTTACACAAAGGTCATATAGAACTCTACCGTCGCGCTAAAGGCTTGGGAGATTATCTGATTGTGGCCGCTCAAGATGGAGACTTCATCCTGAAATATAAGCCAACAGCCAAGGTGCTCAATTCTACTGAAGACCGCAAGTATATGATCAAGTCTATTCGCTATGTTGATGAGGTTATTACCTATACAGATGTGGATAAAATTGTGCAGGAGGTGGATTTCGATGTATTCGTAACCGGTCCCGACCAATGTCATTCCGGATTCCAGCGTGCTATCCAGTGGTGTGAGGAGCATGGAAAGGAACATATTGTACTGGCGAGAACCGATGGTATTAGCTCCAGTGAACTGAAGGCAAAAATTGCTGAAAAAACAAAAAATGACTGACAATGAAAACAATAGATTTGGCAGAACTCAAGGTCATCCAAATGGATGTACTTGAGGTGATAGATAAATTCTGTACGGAGAATGGTATCCGCTATTCGTTAGCATGTGGATCATTCCTCGGTGCCATTCGTCATAAGGGTTATATTCCATGGGATGATGACATTGACATTTACATCCCGCGAGAAGACTACGAGCGCTTTATCCATATCTTTCCCGAGAAGTTGAATCACATCAGAGTGGCATCCATGGAGCGCGAACCCAAGTGGAACAGAGCGTATGCACAGGCTTATGATTGCCGCACCGTTATGGATGAATATGCAAACACTCCTATCAAAGTAGGAGTGTATATTGATGTTTATCCAGTGGATAGTGTACCTGATTCGGATGCAGAATGGCTGCGCTATAACAAGCTTCGCAGAGCATTGATTCGTACCTACGAGTTGAAATACATTCCTATCCGTTGGGATCGTTCATTCGTAAAGAACATTGTACTTATTCTTGGCAAGACTTTACTATTGCCATTCAGTTCAAGACAAATGGCCAAGCTCATCAGTAGTTTTGCTCAACGATACAACGATAGGGGCTATGAACGAAGTTTTGAGTGCGTTCAGGGAATGCTTCAGATGCGTCCTTTCAAATCATTATTAATGACAGAGTTTACGCGCACTCCGTTTGAGGATAGACAGTTTATGATTATGAAGGATTATGATGCGTACCTCTCTAATGGATATGGTGACTACATGCAATTGCCTCCGAAGGAAAAGCAGATTCCGCATCATCGGTTCAATGCTTATTGGAAAGGATAGAATTTGATTCATGAAAGAATACAGAAATAAAGTAACTTATATACCCCTCGTGTTAGCTACCTTGATAGTTTTGAGGCATTCCACAGGCCTTACGATTTACACTAATATGGCTGCTTGGTTATACATTTATTGTTCAAGAAACTGATTTGGTTGTACCTGTCTTTTTTGCTTTAAGTGGATTTCTTTTCTTTCAAAATCTAGAATGGAAGGATTTTCCCAGAAAACTTAAGACAAGATTCAAAAGTTTATTCGTTCCATACATTATTTGGAATCTGTTGGGCTTCCTATTTGTGCCTGCTATCTGTCATATTCCTCAGATAGCAAGCAGAACGAATTTTTCACTTCCCGAGTTTGAATTAGGGGGATTCTCATATGATACATTATGGGACACAAATTATAATATCACTTGGTTCATCAGAGATTTGATGATATATATTATTTGCGCTCCTATGTATAAATCCTGGTTCGCAGCAAGTAGCCGGGAGAGCTATTGCTGCTGATTCTAATGCTATTAGGGTATTATCTTAAGCATTTAATATTATTATATCAGTGTCATTTTACTTGGGGCATATTTTTCTATGTTCTATAGTGATGTGGTAAAGATGCACTATAGTAATACTCATAAATGGGTGGCATTAGTTCTGCTATTGTTGATGATTAATCTACAAGTTTATTTTGAACTGCCACAAGGAGCTATCGTAATTGCATTACGTCTAATTCAAATTCCACTGATATGGATTGTGACCGACTTTCTTGCTATAGAAAAATCTCCTCAGTGGTAGGTTAAGATGTCATTCATAATATATGTAGCTCATCACAAGGTCTTGGAATCAATCGAGAAGTGTTTTTGAATTGCATTTGGTAACACAACAACGGGTGCTATACTTGACATTATTAGTGCACCAACTATACCAATCCTGTTTATCTTATTTATTTCAAGGATATTGCAACAATATACGCCCTCAATATGGGGATCATTGAACGGCGGAAGAAACTAAAAATACCATAATAATTAAATGCCAAAGATATTTTATATCTCTGGAGCCATCAACTTTGGTGCTCCAGGGCGCATAGTAGAACAGACTGGTCTATTGGCACAAAAACATGGGTATGAAGTACTAGTGGCTCACAGCACTCGCAATGAGAACCCTACACAATTACCACATTTTGCCATAACGAGCAAATGTCAAGAGGTATTTCATGCTGCTGGTGCAAAGTTTTTAGACCTGCACGGATTATTAAATGCCAAACAAACAAAAGCGCTGGTAGAGCGGATCAGGGAATTCAATCCAGATATTATTCATCTACATAATATCCATGGTTATTTCTGCAACTTTAAGGTGCTATTTGAATACCTTGATACTATTGATACTCCTATAGTATGGACTATGCATGATTGCTGGCCATTCACAGGTAGATGCTTTCATTTCATAGGAGCAAATTGCTACAAGTGGAAGACAGGATGTTATAACTGCAAGGCTGAAACTGGCTACACTGTATCGAAATATTTTGATCGATCAAAGTCTCTATATGCGCTGAAGAAGCGCTTGTTCTCATCGATCAACAATATGACCATGGTACCTGTATCGGATTGGCAGGCGGCATTTCTGAAGGACTCATTCTTAAAGCATCATGCCATCCACACCATTCACAACGGAGTGGATCTGGAGAAGTTCCATCCCATGGATGGCAGTCGGTTGAGAGAAAAGCATCAGCTGACCGGCAAGTTCGTCCTCTTAGGTGTGGCTTCACCTTGGAACTCACGCAAGGGTCTGGATGACTTCTGTCTTCTTCGTTCTATACTCTCCGTCAATGATTTTGCAATCATTCTTGTAGGCCTGAAACCCAAGCAGAAGGAGAAGTTGCCGAAGGGTATTATCGGCATCACTCGCACAGAAAGCCAGCAGGAATTGGCAGAATATTACTCCATGGCTGATTGCTTTGTAAATCTCACCTACCTCGATACATTCCCCACTGTCAATCTTGAAGCTTTAGCATGTGGAACACCAGTCCTTACTTATAAGACTGGAGGCAGTCCTGAAGCCATTGATAAACAAACCGGGGTTGTGGTAGAACAAGGGGACCTGATGCAAGTTGTCTCGGCTCTATATTCAATGAAACGTAAACCATTATCTTCTGACTTGTGTCGTAAACGAGCAGAAAAGTACTTTGATAAAAATAAGTGCTTCGAAGAATATATAAACTTGTACGATAGTTTAATATAATCATGCGAATACTGATTATCAGCCAATACTATTTCCCTGAACAGTTCCAGATTAATGATATTGCACCGGAATTGGTGAAGCGCGGGCACGAGGTTACTGTACTTTGTGGCGTGCCTAACTACCCAAAAGGAGTGGTATTCCCTGGTTATGAAAGAGAGGAATGCAGAGTACGTAAAGAGAAAGAGTATCAAAAGCAGACGGGAGTGCGTGTGGTACATGTGGATCAGACGCCGAGAGGTAACGGGTCTCTGAAACTAATCAGAAATTATATTTCCTTCGCATTGTCTTGTAAGAAAAAAGTGAAAGAGATGATAGCTGATGGAGAGAAATACGATGTTATTCTCGGCTATCAGTTGAGTCCTATTACTTCGATGTATGCAGCTTTGGAGTACAAGAAATTGGCGGGCACGCCTGTGGTATTCTACACATTGGACCTGTGGCCGGTGTCAGCTGAAGGGATGCTCAAAAGCAAAAAGAACCCACTGATGTGGCCAATAAACAAGATAAGCCGCAAATTGTATCAAACCGCAGATCGAATATTGGTGACATCTCGCCCGTTTATCGACTATTTACACAAAGTGAACGGTGTGCCTATAGAACGAATGGCATATCTGCCACAACATGCTGATACGACTATGCTGGATATGGACATGACGACCGATAATAACGGAGTGGCTGACTTCATGTTTGCCGGAAACATAGGCAAAGGGCAACGAGCCGATGTAATCATCAAGGCTGCAAAGATTCTTGGCAAACGCAAAGACTATAAGATTCATATGGTAGGCGATGGTCGGATGCGAGAGGAATTAGAGCAAATAGTACGGGCGGAAGGGTTAGAAGAGAATGTGGTCTTCTACGGTAATCAGAAGCGTGATGAGATGCCTAAATTTTACAAAATGGCAGACGTGTTACTTGTCACCCTCCGTGGCAACAACGAGGTGGGCGATACCATCCCGGGTAAGATGCAAATGTATATGACCACAGGCAAAACAATCCTTGGAGCCATCAATGGTGGAGCTAAGGAAGTCATCAGGGAAGCGCATTGTGGCAGTTGTGTGCCGGCCGGAGACTACGAAGGTTTGGCAATGCTGATGCAGTCCTATATTGAACATCCACGTGACTTTGACCAGTGCGGTACAAATGCGCGTGAATATTTCAAAAAGCATTTCACTTTGGAGCATTACATGAATGGTCTCGAACGAGAATTGCAAAGTGTCATAAAGAACTAAAATCATGATACAGTTCAAGAAACTGATGAATGGCCGAGCTTTGTATCAGGAGCCAGACAAGATATGGGTGGCAAAGGGTATGACATTTTTTGCCATTGACTATAACGGCAAGCGAGTGAGTAAAAAATTCAAGGTAGGTGGACTGAAAGAGCACCTACTAAGTTGCCATCGCCTATCTTCACAACTTCTACGTGTTGGTATTCACCATCTGCTGCCGTTGAAGAATGATAATCTGCTTGTGGTAGTGAAGAGGAAACTATATGTGATGGCCCAAGATGGTAAGGTAATCAATACTTGGAGCGACTTCAAGGGCAATAAGCCTGTACACCAAGGTGTGTGTGTGACACCTGAAGGTACAATTTTCTTAGGCGAGTATGTACTCAATCCAAATCGCGATATAGAGGTGAAGCTGTGGCGTTCGACCGATAATGGCATGACGTTCCATGTGGTGAAGACATTTATTCCTGGAGAGATTCGTCACATACACTTTATCAAATGGGATGTCTACGAGAAGTGCCTCTGGATGGGCACCGGCGATTATGGGGAGGACAACAAGGAGTGCTGTTTGTACCGTAGTGAGGACAATGGCGGCTCATGGGATCTGATTGGCCAAGGCAGTCAAGATTGGCGTGCCATTGGCGTCTGCTTCACTGAGAATGCGTTGCTGTGGGGTACAGATGCTGGAAGTTGTCCAGAGACAGTTCATTTCATACGTATGGATCGTAAGACACATGAGATTGCTGTAGTAGCCAACTTTGAGGGTCCTTGCCATGGTTGTGCTTCATATAAGGATGGCAGAGCCTTTTTCTCGACTGGCGTAGAAGGAGGCGAGAACGAGCAGGATCGTTTCAGTCGCATGAAACAATTGGTGAATGGCAAGCCTGAAAACGTCTGGAGGTTGAAGAAAGACATCTGGCCACTGATTCTGCAATATGGTGTGATGCGCTTTCCTCTGGGAAGCGACCAGTGCGATAAGGTGGTGTTCAGCACTTTGGCATTGAAAGGCCATGGAGAATGTGTTATGATTGAAAAATAATTTCCTAAAAATATGGAAGAAAAAGAAGTAAAAGCAACCTACAAGTTTCTTTGCTTGTTGGGTTTCAAATATCCTGTAGAGGACTATGGAGATGTCAGCTTGTGGAAGGTAATCAAGCAATTCTTCACAAACTGGTATCATCGCCTACTTATCAACTCGATGAATTGGGCTATATTAGAGCCCTTTAATCCTCGCAAGTTGCGCCCTGCCGTTTTGCGCAAATTGGGTGCGAAGGTGGGTAAGGATGTGTTCATAGGCGACTACGTACGTGTTGATTTGAATCATTCGGATTTAATCGAGATAGAGGATGGTGTGCATATTGCAGGCGATGTACGTCTGCTTTGCCACAAAAAAGATTTGGCGAACTACAAAGTTGGCGAGACATACGGCATGCAACCTTATAAATATGGTAAAATTCATCTATGTAAGAATTGTGCTATTGGTACTGGCACCTTGGTGATGCCAGGAGTAACTGTTGGCGAGGGTGCGATTGTAGGTGCTGGTAGTATGGTTACAAAGGATATTCCTGCATGGAGCCTTACATTGGGCAGTCCAGCGAAGGTGGTGAAGCATTTTCCAGGTGAAAAACCTGTGGAATAATGCATAAGATTTGCATTTAGGGAAAATATCCTAATATAGAGGACTAAATCAACAATAGAGACACAGATAGAAGACATAGTATTGTCCTTACTGCGAACTGCTGTATGGGATGAGATGTTCACAGGGGTAAAATGGAAGAAGGTGTCTCCTGCTGTGTGGCAGGAAACCATAAATATAACGTTGTGCGCACGGGTGGCGGCTTTTATTTTTCAGTTATCGAACGTCTATCGAACCTCTCAAAGTCTCCAATATATCAGTGACTGACTGGTTTGGACAGAAGATGATGCAACGAAATTTGTACAATGTCCAGCGTGAGGCAATGGATAGCTTGACGAAACTGTGGATTTGGGTAGGTTGACTGTGGTGAAGTTGAAATAAATTTTCGCTGTTGAAAATTTCATTTTATGAATAAAAAAGTGTAAATAGAGCCAGTCCTACCATGTCAAAAAGAATGGCAAGCGTAGTAGCCGACAGCTGTATAAATGTCTGGATTGTGGCCGGCCAGTTTGTGGGTGGGAACAAGCCCGACAAAGAGGTGATAATAACCGATTACATAGACGGCAAACAGCCCCTGCGGCAGCTATCGGAGAAATACTCGCTTAGGATGGTATGGAACAGGCTCAACGATATGCACCATGTCATATCGAAACACAAGGATGTGGTCATCAATATGGATGCGCCTTATGGGCAGGAACTTTGGACTGATGATCATAAAAGATGCATTCCGCAACAAGATTCTATAGCACGATTCGTGCGCGACGAGAGGGTGGCAAACTATCTTGAGGGCATTGAATGGTTGCGCTCCAAAGGCTTCAAGATATACGGTATTGGTATGCGCGGGCTGTTTCCGGCATTGAAATCATACCGTGTGCAGATGTGTCAGTACCATAATGATTCAGATTGTACACAGGCACCTGACCCTAAGGCTCGACCTTGAGGCATCCGCGGGACTGTTGGCCATAAGCCAGATTTTCAGCTGTGTACCCGAGGTTGATTTCCGGGATTCATTGACGTTGTGGCATGAGAAATGGCGAAACTTTCTTGTAGAAAAGAGTGTTGGGGCCGACGACAGGATGCATCTCCCCCATCCTCGCCGCGGGCTGTCTACAAATCCATTAGGTTTTATATGCCTTTCCTTTGGACTTGCGACCATTATCCATCTCTCCATATCCCGAGTACAAATGCCGCTATAGTGAACTTGAACCAAAGACTCAAGAAGCTGTTGAGAAATCACAGCGGCATATCCAAACAACGGCATATGAAGCGGGGAGTGCATGTAGAAAACCATCAGTTCTCCTGTGTGTAGAAACAAAGATATAAAACGCTCGGGAATATCCCCTTTGTTTTTTGTCTCCTTTCGATTCAGTGCCCTTTTTCTAATGGAGCATATGTGGGTTCATTTTTTCGAAGATGCTCTCACTTTGAAACAAGTAGTGGATTGGATGGTTATGTGAAGTATATGCTGGCAGAAAGTGTATGAGAAACTTCTCAAGCATGAAATTGAGTTGTATGGTTTCTGTCGCTTTACTCAAGGTCTTAATCGAATAACAGACCTCCTACTGAATGGGGAGAGCCCCTTCGCTTCGAAGACAAAGCAACGAAGAGATTATGGCTGCCGATACTATGTGGTGTTTCAGTGGAATTGAACCAAGGATGGAAGATACGTCTACAACTTGTCAGAAGCTATTTCCATGACAACTGGAAGTATAAGGCATTTCATAAACATTCGGCAGTCTACGTGTTGGCTCGGACTTGTTGGGCTTCCCCCCCCAATGATATAGATATATTTATTTAGAATACTAGATATGACATACAAATTTTTTAAGCGTCTGTTTGACGTGATTTGCGCCATCATTGGCATTGTGGGCACCTCGCCGATCTGGATTATTTCAATTATCCTGACTGAAATCAGTGATCCCGGGCCGCTATTTTACTTCGCCAATCGCGTGGGAAAGGATAATAAAAGATTCAAAATGTGGAAATTCCGATCGATGCGTGTAGTACGTGGAGCAAATGAGGCGTCACTTCGACCGGAACAGGATCGCATCTTTTGGTGGGGAAAAATTATGCGCAGGCTGAAAATTGACGAGCTGCCTCAACTTATCAATATCTTGAACGGAACAATGTCCATAGTAGGACCTCGTCCTGCAGCTGTCGATCAGGTAGAAATCACCCGGGGTGGAGAGAATGCTATTGCGGTTACAGTCCCTTGTGGACTTACCAGCCAGTCCAGCCTTTGGGATTACATCTATGGAGATCTGTTTCCTAACGAAAATGAGTATAATGACAAAGTGCTGCCCATTCGCCTGAAGTTGGATGTGTATTACGTAAAGCACGCTTCTTTCTTCGGTGATATCCGTCTTATTTGGTGGACCGTGCTTGCAATTTTATATACAGCATGCGGTAAATACCCACAATGGATGCATGATAAGTTTGTTGAATACTCTAAAACTGTATAATACTAAATATAAAAAACGATGAAATACTTACTTGTCGTAGCTCATCCTGACGATGAGACGCTTGGTGCAGGAGCTTCGATGTGGAAATGGTCACATCAAGGCAATACCGTGGATGTATGTATCATGTGCACAGAAGCAAAGGCTCGCGCCTTCCGTCCTTCAGACGAAGAACTTGGTGACGACACAAATGAATCTAATAAATTCTTGGGGGTGAATAAAATTTATGAGGGGACGTTTCCGAATATTGAGATGAACACAGTACCTCATCTTAAATTAGTGCAGTTTATTGAAGCTGCCATTAAGGAAAGCGAGCCGGATATCATCATAACACATCATCCTGCAGATACGAACAATGATCATCTACAGACCTCAATGGCTTGCCAAGAGGCAATCCGCCTATTCCAACGTCGGCCAGAAGTAAAGCGAGTGAAAGAGTTCTGGTATATGGAAGTTCCTTCATGTTCGGAATGGAAAATAAATAACGCCTTGAACTCTTTTAATCCCAACTGTTATGTAGAGATAGGAAAAGAAGGCATTGAGGCTAAAATTAAGGCTCTTTCAATGTATCGTGGAGTAATGCGTCCGTATTCACACCCTCGTTCCGCAGAATTTATAACGGGACTTGCCGCCTATCGTGGTGGGCAATGGGGACTCAACTACGCCGAAGCTTTTGAAGTTGTTTTACGGGCTTACTAGTATGCCTTCCAGAAAATATACCATCCAATATTCTCAACAGGCATTAATAACCATAGATTTATCAACCTTAAATCTATGCATAGAAATATGACACATATAAAACTTGACAACAAATTATTTGACAGCATCCAGGAACAGGCAGAGGATTCACCTCGTCGCAGGATAAATTATGATTTGAGGACTTCTGCCGAAGATTCTTCCCAAAGGATGATCAATGTCTTGATGTCCGACACAGTTATTCCTATCCACCGGCATACGGAAACTTCCGAGACAGTAGTCATCTGCCGCGGCGCTATCAGAGAGGAATTCTACGATGACCAGGGGCATAAGACGACTGAATTTATTCTTCGCGCCGGCGGAGACTGCCCTGCGATCCAAGTGCCCAAAGGAGTGTTCCACACTTCGGTCTGCCTCGAGGATGGCAGCGTCATCTTCGAAGCCAAAGACGGAGCCTATAAGCCAATCTCGCCTGAAGACGTTTTGTAGAACTCGACCTGTCTTATTTTTATCTCCCCATCTCCTTTCCCTCCCAACAAACTCCAACACAAAGAACAAACAAAAAATAAAGGATTGAATTCCCCAGGATCAACGACCTGAAAAATTCGATTCTCCTTTTTCGGCAGGAATTATCAGCTCCAGCCATCTACGATTTCACCACCAATATCAACCGGGACCTGATCCGGATTGGAATTGATAATCAGCGACAGCGTATGCTGCCGACCAACCTTGAACTGGAACGTATCTTCCTGCAAGTAAGATACATTATTGACTACAACCTCTAATAAAAGGACGGCGCGACTCAAGAAGTTGCGGGACGACAATGACTTCATAAGTCGCATTGTCGACCTTTCGGGTTTTGATCATCGCCATCTCGACGAAAATATCTTTCGTGACGGCTCCAGTCGTAAAATCGGTGGTTGCTGTCGGCACGACGCTATGGACGTAGACCGTTGCATTGTCCGGCAACTCTCCTTCCTACGACAGGCTCTTAACGAGTTTAATGCCCAACTTGCTGCATCGGTGCGAGAACTGCAGGGTCACGGTCTGTACCGACTGATCGACACCTTCCGTTTTTGTTCACAGAAAGTCCGATGCCTCATAACCGCCCAATTGGTCGCCTATCCGTACCGTACAGTTCGTTACAGAATGAATATTTAGTCATTGCTGTGGTCGAGGAGGGCAAATTGAAAGCTTCACATTCGAAAGCTTGGAGCAAAGTGACTCAGAGTGGATGATTTGAGTATGTATTGCATTATTTCCCTGTAGTACATTGGTTAAAAGGCTTCTTACTAATCAGATTTACAAGTTTTTTGTGGTTTGAATCCGTTGGGAGTAATTGCAATTCCGACAACATTCCGGCTTCATTCACTTCATAATAACAAATATGGAACGGACCATTTCTATTCGACCAAGCCCGACGGTTATTGCAGCGACGAGGATAACGAACAGCCCTCGGCGTGGGATGTCTTCTCGGCTCTCGGGTTCTATCCCATGTGCCCCGGTGCAGACGAATACGCCGTCGGTCCACCGCTGTTCCGAAAAGCGACAATTCACCTCGAAAACGACAATGACATCGAGATCGAAGCCTCGGAGAACTGCTTAAAAAACCGCTATGTCGGAAAAATAACTTTGAACGGTAATGTTCCGAAACAGCTGTTTATTGAATGCGCCGAACTTCTGAAAGGTCGGAAGTTCAGTTCGATATGAGATCTGAAAAATATGCCGTAAGATATAGGCAAAATTTAATATTCCATTGATCTTAAATTTGTAATACTTGGTAAATAATGCACGCAGCCATTTTCAGCAAATTGGCCCGGTCTGCAAATTTTTCGTATCTTGCGATAGGTTATTTGAAATTAGGTTCCCGGACGGGATTGCAGCCCAAGCGGCGGCCAACCCCGAAAAATCCTGTGCTGACAACCACCCCAAACCCCTCCTTGAAAGGACGCCGTCCCCTCACATATGCTTTCCGCAGGGCCGTCGACCGGTTTTACGTCAAAAAAGGATTGACGACCCGGTTCACATATTTTTTCCGGAACTCGGACTCCCGGTACACGTAATCCACCGCCGTGAACCGGATTTCGTCCCCGGACTTGCTGATTCCGGACCGCAGGGCCTCTATCTTCCCGTCGCAACGCGCCCCGAGGCGGACGAAGCAGCCTTCGGCAATATCAAAAGCAAACTCCCGGATACCCCGGATCAGGACAGCGGGGTGCTGCAATTCCATTGCATCGGGAAATGTCCGGATCAGGACGGCGAACCCGACCTTCTCCACCTCCGTGACCAGCATGGCCGCAAAAAACTCACGGCTGAAATTCAAATCAATCATTGCAGGCTAAACTGTTTCAGCGAACGGTCCCGATTCCCGGAACCGCCGTTCCGTTTCTCAAAGATAACGCCCCGGACCGAAATATCCGCACATTCGACCGGAAATTTTCAGTACGCACGCCGTTCCGTCCGGGCACGATTTTGGCCATTATAGGTTTAAGTTATGGCACTATCAATATTATCCGCTTGTTATTCACAGAATTATATCATACATTTACAAGCAGGGAATCCGTCACAACCAAAAACAAAAGCCATATGGACAAAAAGAAACTGACAGCCGAAAACGGCCGGCCCATCGCCGACAACCAGAACATTCAGACAGCCGGGAAACGCGGCCCCGTAACCTTGCAGGACCCGTGGTTCCTCGAAAAACTCGCCCACTTCGACCGCGAAGTCATCCCCGAACGGCGCATGCACGCCAAAGGATCGGGAGCCTTCGGAACCTTCACCGTGATGCACGACATCACGAAATACACCCGGGCGTCGATCTTCGCCGAGGTGGGCAAGCAGACCCCGTGCTTCGTGCGCTTCTCGACCGTGGCCGGAGAACGCGGCGCGGCGGATGCCGAACGCGACATCCGCGGCTTCGCCATCAAGTTCTACACCGACGCCGGCAACTGGGACCTCGTGGGCAACAACACCCCGGTCTTCTTCCTGCGCGATCCGCTGAAGTTTCCCGACCTGAACCACGCCATCAAGCGCGACCCGCGCACCGGACTGCGCAGCCCGAACAGCAACTGGGACTTCTGGACGCTGCTGCCCGAGGCGCTGCATCAGGTGACCATCACGATGTCGCCGCGCGGCATTCCGGCCTCCTTCCGCCACATGCACGGATTCGGAAGCCACACGTACAGCTTCTACGACAAAGACAACCGACGCACGTGGGTCAAGTTCCACCTCCGCACCGAGCAGGGGATCAGGAACCTGACCGACGCGGAGGCCGAGGCCATCATCGCCAAGGACCGCGAATCGAACCAGCGCGACCTGTTCGAAGCCATCGAACGCGGCGACTATCCGCGCTGGCTGATGCAGGTGCAGCTGATGACCGAGGAGCAGGCCCGGACCTATAAAATCAATCCGTTCGACCTGACGAAGGTGTGGTATCACGGCGATTTTCCGCTGCACGACGTGGGCATTCTGGAACTCAACCGCAATCCGGAAAACTTCTACGCCGAAGTCGAGCAGGCCGCCTTCAACCCGATGAACATCGTCGAAGGCATCGGCTTCTCGCCCGACAAGATGCTGCAAGGACGCCTCTTCTCCTACGGCGATGCGCAGCGTTACCGCCTGGGCGTGAATCACAACCTGATTCCGGTGAACAAGCCCCGCTGTCCGTTCCACGCCTACCACCGCGACGGGCAGATGCGCACCGACGACAATTACGGCGCGACGACGCCCTACGAGCCGAACAGCTACGGCGAATGGCAGGACACGCCGGCCCTCAAGGAGCCGCCCCTGGCCGTCGACGGCGCGGTCTACAACTACGACGAGCGCGAATTCGACGACGATTATTACACGCAGCCGGGCAAGCTGTGGCGGCTGATGACGCCCGCAGATCAGCAGGCGACATGCGAAAACACGGCGCGCGCCATGGGCGATTCGGAACTGTTCATCAAGCAGCGGCACGTGCGCAACTGCTACAACGCCGATCCGTCGTACGGTGAAGGCGTGGCCCGGGCGCTGGGCATCAGCCTCGCCGAAGCCCTGACGGCCGAAGACCCCGCGCATCCCGCGTGGGATAAAAGATAAATCCGACCCATCCCAGCCCTCCTTCAGGGAGGGAGATGGCATACGCTCCGGACGGCGGTACATTAGAGTATGTGATCACGCCCGGTAAAACGGAGGTAAACAAAAATTCCCGTCGTTGGTTCGACGGGAATTTTTGGTATTTATGCCTGCGGCGTCGGTTCGCCGCCCTGCGGCTTGTTGCCGCGGCCCCGATTGCGGCCTCCGCGGTGACGGCGGCGGTCGCGGGTCCCGCGGTTGCCTTCGCCACGGCCCGAAGCGTGGTCGCTGTCCGGCGAAGCGGGTTGTGCCGCGGCAGGTTCCGCAGCCGCAGTCGCAGCCGCCGGGCGTTCGCTGCGGCGGTCCCGGTCGTTACGACCCGAACGGTCGCCCCGTCCGCCGCGTCCGCGGCCCGAACCGGAACGTCCTCCCCCGCTGCGACCCCCGCGCCCCCGGCCGAAGCGGCCGCGGTTCTCGTCGGGAGCGTATTTCGGGCCTTCGCCCACGCTCTCGGGCAGTTCGGCCTTGCGGATGTCCCGCTCGATGAATTTCTCGATCTGGTGGAACTTGCCCTGCTCCTCCTCGCTGACGAACGTCATGGCGGCGCCCGAAGCCGCCGCGCGGGCCGTACGGCCGATGCGGTGGATGTAGTCCTCGGGGTCGTGCGGCACGTCGTAGTTGAGCACCAGGCCGATGTCCTCGATGTCGATACCGCGCGCGACGATGTCCGTGGCGACGAGGATTTTCACCTTGTTGTTCTTGAAGTTGAGCATCACCTCCTCGCGCTGCGCCTGCTCCAGGTCGGAATGCATGGCCGCAACGTCGAGTCCCATGCGCTTGAGCGTATGGGCCAGCTCCTTGACCTTGAGTTTCGACGACGAGAAGATGATCGTCTTCGAGTCGGTCGGCTCGGCGAACAGCTCGCGGATGATGCCCAGTTTCTGACGCTCGTAGCAGATGTAGGCCGACTGGTCGATGGCTTCGTTGGGTTTCGAAATGGCGATGTTGACCTCGGCGGGATTGCGCAGAATGGTCTTGGCCAGTTCGCGGATCTTCGGGGGCAGCGTCGCCGAGAACATGATCGTCTGCCGTTCGGCGGGCATGTAGGAGATGATCTTCATAATGTCGTCCGAGAAACCCATGTCGAGCATGCGGTCGGCCTCGTCGAGAATCAGGTATTCGACATGCGAAAGATCGACGCCGCTGTTTTGCAGGTGGGCGATCATGCGGCCCGGAGTGGCGATCACCACGTCGGCGCCGTTCAGCATGCCGTTTTTCTGGATGTCCCAGCCCTTGCCGTCGCCGCCGCCGTAGACCACCGTCGTCGAGAGGGGCGCATAATAGGAGAAGCCCTGGAACTGCTGGTCGATCTGCTGCGCCAGCTCGCGCGTCGGCACGATGATCAGCGATTTCACCACATTGTCGGGGTTGCCCTCGATGAGCAGTTTGTTCAGCAGCGGCAGCGTATAGGCCGCGGTCTTTCCCGTACCGGTCTGGGCGCAGCCGATAATGTCGCGGCCCTCCAGAATCACCGGAATCGTGTGCTCCTGCACGGGAGTCATCTCGTGGAAATTCATATCCTCAAGACCGTCGAGGATTTCATCCTCCAGGTCGAGTTCATCGAAACGCATAAAACAGAAATTTTTAATTCTTAATTTTTCACTTTTAATTGCACGGTCCGGAAATGACATCTCCGAATAGCGTGGCCGGCGTGCAGCCCGTGATGCGAACCCTCACATAGTCGCCGACCCGATGATCCCCGCGGTCGAAAACCACCACCTTGTTCTGCGAAGTGCGCCCCGACAGCTGGTTCCTGTCGCGCTTCGACTCGCCCTCGACCAGCACTTCGAACTCCCGGCCCACGTCGCGCAGGTTGCTCGCATGGCCCAGCTCGTTTTGCAGGGCGATGATTTCGGACAGCCGGCGCGACTTCACCTCCTCGGGAACGTCGTCCCCCAGGTGCTTTTCGGCAAAAGTGCCCGGACGCTCCGAATACTTGAACATGTAGGCGAAATCATAGCCCACCTCGCGCATCAGCGACAGGGTTTGCAGGTGCTCCTCCTCCGTCTCGCCCGAGAAGCCCGCGATCAGGTCGGTGGTGATCGCACAGTCGGGCAGATAGCGGCGGATGGCGGCGATGCGGTCGAGATACCATTCGCGCGTATATTTGCGGTTCATGCGGCCGAGCATCGACGTGGCGCCCGACTGGGCCGGCAGGTGAATCGCCCGGCAGACGTTGGGCATCGAGGCCATGACCTCCAGCAGGCCGTCGCTCATATCCTTGGGATGCGAGGTGGCGAACCGCACGCGCAGCAGCGGCGAGACCGACGCCACGCGGCGCACCAGCTCCGGGAAATCGACGTCACCCGTACGGTAGGAATTGACGTTCTGCCCCAGCAGCGTCACCTCGCGGTAGCCGTTTTCGAACAAACTGCGCGCCTCGGCGACGATGGTCTCCGCATCGCGGCTCCGCTCGCGGCCCCGGGTGTAGGGGACCACGCAGTAGGAACAGAAGTTGTCGCACCCCCGCATGATCGCCACGAAGGCGCTCACGCCGTTGCGGTCGAGGCGCACGGGGGCGATTTCGGCATAGGTCTCCTCGGTCGAAAGCAGCACGTTGACACCCTTGCCGCCCGCCTCGGCCTCGCGCACCAGGCGCGGCAGGTCGCGGTAGGCGTCCGGCCCGGCCACGACATCGACGCCCGCAGGTCCCTCGACCAGCTTCTCGCGCAGGCGTTCAGCCATGCAGCCGATGACGCCCACGACAAGGCCCGGATTCGCGCGCCGGTAGCGTTTCATCTCGGCCAGACGGCCCCAGATGCGCTGCTCGGCGTTGTCGCGGATCGAGCAGGTGTTGATCAGGATGACATCGGCCTCGCCGATGCGGTCCGTATAGACATAGCCTTCGCGCTGCATGAGCGAAACGACGATCTCCGTGTCGCCGACGTTCATCTGGCAGCCGTAGGTCTCGATGAAAAGTTTGCGCCCGGCGCCCTCCAAAGGCCGTAATGTATTAACGTTAAATCCCAATTTTCAATTCTTAATTTTTAATTCTTAATTGGCGGAGCCTATTCCGCCTGTATCTCGTTTTTCTCGGGGAACTGCTTGAAGCCCTCCCCGAAGGTTTCGTAGGCATCCGTCACCACGACGAATGCCTTCGGGTCGATCTCCTTGATCTTGTGCTGCACGAGGCGCACCTCCTTGCGGCTCACCACCAGAAAGATCATGTCGCGCAGCGAATCGGTGTACATGCCCTTCGACTTGATGTAGGTGGCGCTGCGGTCGAGGTCGTCGATGATGAACCGTTTCAGCTCCTCGTGGTGGTCGCTGATGATGAACAGCAGCTTGTCGTACGACGCGCCGTCGAGCAGGTAGGCGATCACACGCGACGAGATGTAGATCGTGATGAGCGAATAGAGCGTCAGCATCCAGCCGTTCGCTGCCGCCTCGCCCGTGCCGATTCCGAAGCCGATCACGGCCAGTCCCGACAGCACGACGAACCCGTCGGCCAGCAGGATGCCCGTCGAGAACTTGATCCCGGCGAACTTCTGCAACAGCATGCCCACGATGTCCGTGCCCCCCGTGGTCGCCTGCTGCCGCACGACGATACCCTGCCCGATGCCGATCACCACGGCGCCTATGACGCACGTCAGCAGCAGGTCGTTCGAGAGGTCCAGCCGCCCGCCCAGCAGCAGCGAAGGGTCCAGCGACTCGACCGCCTCGGGATTCGGGTAGACCAGCCGCGTGAGCACGTTCATAAAGCCCGGCGTATAGAGCGCCGCCAGCACCGTGCGCGTGCCGAAACCGCCGCCGAAGACCAGCATGGAGATCAGCATCAGCGGAATGTCGAACATGTAACCGAACGTACCGACCTGGACCGAAGGGAAGATGTTATGCAGCACGATACCCATGCCGTAGACCCCGCCCGGCACGAACTTGTAGGGATTGACGAAGAGCACGAACCCCGCGCCCATGACCGAGCAGCCGAGGAAAATCAGAAACCACGAGCGCCACCACGCCCACGAGCCCATCGGTTCGAGCAAAGCCTTTGTGTTCATACATTAATTCATTTAGAATGCAAAGATACTAAATTCTCCGGAAATGCGGGATACGGCGGCGGTTTTTTCGCCCCCGACTTCCACATACGGATTTTTTGACTATATTTGCATGAACAAGTTAACACGCGAAAAAGATGATTCTGACGATATATACGGCTACCACCATGATTATCATCGCCTATCTGCTCGGCTCGATTCCAAGCGCCGTATGGATCGGCAAGAAATATTACGGCATCGACATCCGCGAGCACGGCTCGAAGAACGCCGGAACGACCAACATGCTCCGCGTGCTGGGCCGGCGGGCCGCCCTGCCGGTCTTCGCGCTCGATTTCCTGAAAGGATTCGTGGCCGTGACGATCATCGAACTGATGCAGTACGACGACCTGATCGGACAGAACGACCTGATAAACCTCAAGATCGTCGCCGTGTTCGCCGCCGTGCTGGGCCATATCTTCCCGATTTTCGCCGGATTCCGCGGCGGAAAGGGCGTCGCGACGCTCGTGGGCGCCGTGACGGGCATCTATCCCCCCGTGGCGCTGCTGTGCTTCGGCGTGTGGCTGGTGATGCTGATGGTCTCGCACTACGTGTCGCTGGCCTCGATGGTCGCCGGATGCTGCTTCCCCGTCTTCACCCTCATATCGCCCAAAGTCAACGGATCGACGGCCTTCGTGGTGTTCTCGTTCGTGATCGCCATCCTGCTGATCTACACCCACCGCAAGAACATCGAACGGCTGAAGGCGGGAACCGAGTCGAAGACCTTCATCTGGAAGCCGCGGCGCGTGAAACTCGACGACGAGGAGCGGAAAAAGAGCGGCAAAGAGCACGATCGGGAATAACCGGCTCCGGACTTTTCGACGAAATTATCCGCATAAAAGGATAAATCCTGCGGCCGACATACGGCAAAATAAATTTTTACGTTATCTTTGCGCCGCAATAAAGACCTAAAGCAAGCGTCATGTTACAGGAAAACCTGCTGAAAATATACGAAACGAGTTTTCGGGAGAATCGGGAGATGTCGGCGTTGACCGACTATTTCAAGGGCGAGACCTTTTCGTACTATGAAATGGCCAAGGAGATTGCGAAAATCCACCTGCTTTTCAAGAAAGCCGGGATCAAGCAAGGCGACAAAATCGCGCTCATCGGCCGCAACAACCCACGCTGGTGCATCACCTACATGGGAACCATCACCTACGGAGCAGTGATCGTGCCGATCCTCCAGGATTTCACCCCTGCGGACATCATCCATATCATCAACCACTCGGAAAGCCGCCTGCTGTTCCTGGGCGACAACTTCTGGGACGTGATCGAGGAGGACCAGATCAAGCAGATCGAAGCCGTATTCTCGCTCACGGACTTCCACGCGATCTACGAGCGCGACGGCAAGTCGCTCACCAAGTTCCAGCGCGACATCGTGAAGAACTACCGCACCAAGTATCCGCGCGGATTCAGCGTCAACGACATCAAATATCCCGAAATCCCCAACGACCAGGTCGTCCTGCTCAACTACACCTCGGGAACGACCGGCTACTCGAAGGGCGTGATGCTCACGGTGAACAACCTCACGAGCAACGTGATGTTCGCCGCAACGACAATCAACACCCAGACCGGACAGCGGTACTTCCAGAAAGGAGGCCGCACGCTGTCGTTCCTGCCGCTGGCCCACGCTTACGGCTGCGCGTTCGACTTCCTCGCGCCGCTGGCCGTCGGCGGACACATCACCCTGCTGGGCAAGATTCCGGCGGCGAAAATCCTGCTGGAAGCGATGGCCGTCGTGAAACCCACGATCATCTGCTGCGTGCCGATGATCCTCGAAAAAGTCTACCGCAAGCAGGTGCTCCCGATGCTGGAGAAAGGCCCCATGTCGATCGCCATGAAGATTCCGCTGCTCAATTCGGCCATCTACTCGGTGATCCGCAAGAAACTGATGGACGCCTTCGGCGGCAACGTCGGAATCTTCATCGTCGGCGGCGCGCCGATGAACCAGGAGACCGAATCGTTCCTGATGAAGATCAAGTTCCCGATCACGATCGGCTACGGCATGACCGAATGCGCCCCGCTGATCAGCTTCACCCCCGACAACGAGTTCAAGGCCGGTTCGTGCGGCCGGTTCCTGAAAGGACTGCTCGAAGTGAGGATCGACTCGGAAGACCCGCAGCGCGTGGCCGGCGAAATCCTCGTCCGCGGCGAGCACGTTATGAAGGGATACTACAAAAACGACAAGGACACCCACAAGGTCCTCGACGAGGAGGGATGGCTCCATACGGGCGACATGGCCACGATGGACCCCGACGGCACGCTCTACATCCGCGGCCGTTCGAAAACCATGATCCTCTCGGGCAACGGCCAGAACATCTATCCCGAGGAGATCGAGGACAAGCTCAACAACATGTACCTCGTGCTCGAATCGCTGGTGCTCGACGCCGGAAACGGCAAGATCAAGGCCCTCGTGGTCCCCGACTACGAACAGGCCGAGGCCGAGGGCGTGGACAAGGCCGACCTGCCGCAGATCATGCAGAACAACCTTCAGGAACTCAACGCGCAGCTGGCCGCCTACGAGCGGATCTCGGGCATCGCACTCTACCCCAACGAGTTCGAAAAAACCCCGAAACGAAGCATCAAACGCTATCTATACGAACCCTCGCTGTTGAACAAATAAGGCACAGGCAGGTAACCAATTGGATTCTCTATCCCAAAATTCTTCATAGTCACTGAATCCATTCTAACAATGAGGCGTCACTAATTAGTACGGTTACCTGCTTTCTTTCACACCCGGCTCTTCGGAAGCCGGGTGTTTTTTGAATCGGCGCATTGCGGGCAAAGCTCGATGCGTCTCGGCAAAGCTCAAACAAGTTTGGCTTTGCCCGCGACTTTCACTATATTTGAAGCATGAAAATCCAGAAAAAACAAGCTATCGGTGAAAACCTGCTCTACGTGATGGTCTGGACGGCCATCATCCTGGTTCCGGTCCTCAACTCGCAGATGATGTCCGAAATGCACGTCAACCTGGAAAACGTGCTGACTGCCTGGAGGTATATCGCCCCCTATCTGATCATCTTTCTCATCCACAATGCCATCATCGCCCCGCGCTACATGCTCCGGCGAAAATACGGGAAATACCTCGCGAGCAACCTGGCGCTGATCATCAGCGTCTTCTGGCTGGTGCAGATCTACGAGGACCACCTCACGGACCACCTCCTCAAACAAAACGATCCCGAAGCGCTCGACGCCTACCGCAAAGCGTCGTTCTCCAATCTGGAGATGTACTGGAACGTGGTGCTGGGATTCTTTATGACCGGAGCCAACACGGGTATCAAGCTGATATACCAGTCGATGCGCGACGAACAGCAGATGGAGGCGCTCAAGCGCCAGAACCTTCAGGCCGAAATGGATTACCTGAAATACCAGATCAACCCGCACTTCTTTATGAACACGCTCAACAACATCCACGCGCTGATCGACATCGACACCGAGTCGGCCAAGAACGCCGTGATCGAGCTTTCGAAGATGATGCGTTACGTGCTCTACGAGTCGGGGCGCGAGATCATTTCGCTCAACCGCGACATCCAGTTCCTGAAAAACTACATCGAACTGATGCGCATTCGTTACACCGACGCCGTGAATATCAGCGTGGAGTCGCCCGGCAACCTGCCCGAACAACTGTCTATCCCGCCGCTGCTGCTGATCGTCTTCGTCGAAAACGCCTTCAAACACGGCGTAAGCTACAACCATCCGTCGTTCATCCGCCTGAAGATCGAATACGCCGACGGGCAGGTGACCAGCACGCTCACCAACAGCCGCCACGCCGCCCAGAGCAGCAAACACCCCGCGGGAATCGGACTGGAGAACGTCCGCAAACGCCTCGAACTGATCTACGGCGCGAAGAACTACTCGCTGGAAATCCGCGAGGAGGAGAAGACCTATACCGTAAAACTCGTAATCCCGACGCTCAATGCTTAAATGTATCGCCATCGACGACGAGCCGCTGGCTCTGCGTCAGCTGACAAGCTACATCTCGAAAATTCCCTATCTGGACCTCGTCGCAAAATACAACAACGCCCTGGAAGCGCAGCAGATGCTCGCGGGAGAGAAGGTGGACCTGATTTTCGTCGACATCAACATGCCCGACCTCAACGGCGTGGATTTCGTCCGCGCGCTGATCGACCGCCCGATGGTGATTTTCACCACGGCCTATTCGGAGTACGCCGTCGAGGGATTCAAGCTCGACGCGGTGGACTACCTGCTCAAACCGTTCAGCTTCGCCGATTTCAGCCGTTCGGCGGCCAAGGCCAATCAGCTCTACGAGCTGCGCCACAACCAGCGCCCGCCGCAGGAGGGAGAATCCGAGGCGCTGCCCAAAGACAAGGAGTATATCTCGGTGAAGGCCGATTACAAGGTTTCGCTGGTGAAGATCAGCGACATCGTCTATCTCGAAAGCGAAGGCGAATACGTGCGCATGCACCTCGCCGACGGAACGACCATCACCACGCTGTTCCGGCTCAAGAACATGGAGACGGCGCTTCCTTCGGAGTCGTTCATGCGCGTGCACCGTTCGTACATCGTCAACCTGCGCACGATCAAGGCCTACGTCAAAGGGCGCATCTTCCTCAACGACACGGAGTACGTACCGATCGGCGAGAATTACAAGGAAGCCTTCCAGGGATATATCGACAAGAATTTCCGAAATTTGTAGCGATCCGGCCGGGCGGAGATCAGGTACCGCCGAGTACAGGGAAAACGGACGGGGAAACGGACGGGGAAAACGGACGGTCAATCACCGGAAAGATCCGGAAACCCGCCGAGCTGGACATACTCCCCGTCGCGGCATTCGCAGCAGTAATGCCGCAGGCCGTTGGTCAGAATGACGTAGCGCGCCCCCAGCACCGAATTGTAGCGCACGGCCTGCGCGAGCGTCCGGCCGTTGATCGGGATGCACGGGGCCTTGCACTCGGCCAGGAGCAGCGGCTCGGCCCGGTCGCCCACGACCACCACGTCGGCCCGCTGGGGCTGGCCGTTGAGCGCCACGGCATACTCCTGGACGATGCGTTTGGGCTGCACGCCGCAATACGCCGTCAGGTAAGCGATCAGATGCTGGCGGACCCACTCCTCGGGCGTCAGCACGAGATAAATGCCCCGCAGGGAATCCCAGACCTCCACGCCGTCGCCGCGGCGGCGCGCACGCAGCCGGATGGCAGGAAAATTGAGTTTGGGCAGCCCGGACATCGCAGTATCGAAAAATTTCTGTATCTTTACGGAGGACAAATATACGAACTTATGCGGACTATCCTTTCGACCATAGCGCTTTTTTCCCTCTGCGGACTTTGCGCGCAGGAGTACACACCGACTTACGGACGCGAATTGCCGCGCGGCGAGATACTCGCCTATCCTTCGGCCGAAGCGGCCACGGCGGCCGACGGCGGCGACAACCGCTACTTCACGCGTCTGACGGAATGGAACCTCAAGGACAACGTTTTCTCGACACCGTTCACCGTGCCGTTCGCATGGGCCAACCGGCAGGTGCTGTTCCACCTGGGATGGGCGTCGGGCGACTACGAAGTGCGCGTGAACGGCCTTCCCGTGGCCTGCAACGCCGACGGCAACAACCCGGCGGAAATCAACATCACCAAACAGGCCAAAGAGGGCCGCAACATGCTCGAAGTCATCCTCGCGCAGCCGTCGTCCGTCGCACCGCTCGAAAGCTGGAAAGAGGCTCCGGCACCCGCCATCGGCGGAGCCTGGCTGATGAGCCAGCCCACGCTGCGCGTGCGTGACGTCGTGACCAGAACCCGCATGGGCGAAGACGGCAACGCCACGGCGGAGATCGCCGTCGCGGTGAAAAGCGAGGCCCTCAACCCGCGCACCTCGCGCATCCACTACCAGCTGCTCACGCCGACGGGCGAAAATGCCGCAGCGGGACAGAAAGACGTCACCCTCGACATGCGCCGCGAAGACACGCTGCGTTTCCTGGCCCGTATTCCCGCCAACTTGCTGTGGAGCGCCGAACTCCCCACGCAGTACACGCTGCGGCTCAAAACCCAGCACGAAGGCCGCTACGTCGAATATCTGGAACTCCGCCTCGGCTTCCGCTCGGTGGAGATGCAGGACGGGCGGATGTCGCTGAACGCACGCCCCGTGACGCTGCGCGTACGCGAAGTCCCCGCGGCGATCACCGAAAACGAAATCGCGGCGCTGCGCGAGCAGGGATTCAACACGCTAAAACTGCTGCCGGGGCCTGTGCCCGAATCGCTGCTGAACTTTTGCGACGTGCAGGGCCTCTACGTGATTGCGCAGGCGCCGATCGACACCCGCCGCAGCGGGGAGTCGCGCCGCAAGGGCGGAAATCCGTCCAACGCCCCCGAATGGCAGCCGGCATACCTCGAACGCACGGAGAACAGTTACCACACCACGAAGCGCCATCCGTCGGTGGTGGCCTTCGCGCTGGCCACGCAGTCGGCGAACGGCATCAACCTTTATGAAAGTTATTTGAATATGAAGCGTTTCGGCGATTCGCGGCCTTTCATCTACCCGGACGCCGGCGGCGAATGGGACAGCGACAAACTGGCGCTGGAATAACCCTGGAGGCCGGAAAAGCAGAAATTTTTCAAAATTTTTCCGGCAAAATTTTTGGAGATATAAAAATTATAGCTACCTTTGCACTCGCAATCAGATAATGATTGATGCCTCTTTAGCTCAGTTGGTAGAGCACGACACTCTTAATGTTGGGGTC
>OGIE01000643.1_pt1 | contig 51964 bp, 45 predicted proteins | sample 1571581 | NCBI WGS metagenome assembly OGIE01 (sample SAMEA2582021, study PRJEB24529) | metagenome | biome: Human gut stool | place: China | collected 2011 | reverse complement strand
TGGACGGGCGGATCATGGGGTGGTCCACCCAGTTCTCGATGGGCTTACCGAACATGTACACGCGGGTCTTCAGCTCCCGCAGACTCTCGATGTACTCCTGTGCTGTCTTCAGTGCCATTTGTTTTCCTCCTCAAATATGGTCCATAGCAGGGGAGCCCGACAGCCGTCGGGCTCCCTCGGCATTGGTTTTTGATCATCGCTTCAGCCGCAGGTAGCTCTCGTACCGCTCGCCCGCATCCCGGGCGGCCTTGGCGTAGAGGGCCTCGGCCTTCTCCGGGAAGGAGAGCTGAAGGGATGCGTAGCGGTTCTGGCCCAGCAGGAACTGCCGGAAGTCGCCGGCAGGCGCCTTGGAGTCCAGCTGGAAGGGACCCTCTCTCCGCTGGGGGTCATAGCGGTAGAGGTGCCAGTAGCCGCACTCCACCGCCTTCTTCTCCTCAAGCTGGCTCAGCCCCATGCCGCACTTCATCCCGTGCTCGATGCAAGGGCAGTAGGCGATGATAATGGAGGGGCCGGGATAGGCCTCCGCCTCCCGGATGGCCTTGAGCGTTTGGGCCGGGTCCGCGCCCATGGCCACCTGGGCCACGTACACGTAGCCGTAGCTCATAGCCATCAGCCCCAGGTCCTTCTTTTTGGTCTCCTTGCCGCCGGCGGAGAACTTGGCGATGGCCGCCGCGGCAGTGGCCTTGGAGGACTGTCCGCCGGTGTTGGAGTAGACCTCCGTGTCCAGCACCAGCACGTTGATGTCCTTTCCGGAGGCCAGCACGTGGTCCAGGCCGCCGTAGCCGATGTCGTATGCCCAGCCGTCGCCTCCAAAGGCCCACACGGACTTCTTCGTCAGGTACTCTCTGTTCTGCCGGATAAAGGCGGCCGCGTCGCTGTTGTCATTCTCAATGGCCGCCAGCAGGACGTCGCTGACCTGGCGGGTGACCGACGGGTCGTTGCCCTTTTCCAGGTAGGCGTTGCACTGGTCCACGGCGATGCCGCTCTCGGCCAGGGCCCGGACGTGCTCCACCAGCTGCCGCTTGATGGCATCCTGGCCCAGCAGGCAGCCGTAAGCGTACTCGGCGTTGTCCTCGAAGAGGCTCATAGCCCAGGCGGGACCGTGTCCCTTCTTGTCGGTGCAGTAGGGGGATGAGGGGGTGGAGCCGCCGTAGGCGGAGGAGCAGCCGGAGGCGTTGGTGATGTACATCCGCTCGCCGAAGAGCTGGGTCACCAGCTTGATGTACGGCGTCTCGCCGCACCCGGCGCAGGCGCCGGAGAACTCGAAGTAGGGCTTGGCGAACTGGGAGGCTTTCACGTTCCTGTCGCTGACGGCGTCCCGCTTGATCTCCACCGTCTCCACGCCGTAGGCCCAGTTCTCCGCCTCGGCCAGCTGGCTCTCCAGGGGGGCCATGGCGATGGCCTTGTCCTTGGCCAGACACACGTTCACGCAGCTGCCGCAGCCGGTGCAGTCGTAGGGGGAAACCTGGAGCCGATAGGTGTACTTGCCGTTCATGCCCTTGGCGGGGACGGTGGCAAACCCGGCGGGCTTGCCCGCCTCCTCGGCGTCATCCAGCAGGATGGGCCGGATGGCGGCGTGGGGGCACACTAGCGAACACTGGTTGCACTGGATGCACTTGCCCGGGTCCCAGACGGGGACCTCCACCGCCGCGCCCCGCTTTTCGTACTTGCTGGTGCCAGCGGGCCAGGTGCCGTCCTCCATGCCGTACTTCACCACCGTGGACACGGGGATGCCGTCGCCCTCCTGGCGGTTCATCACCTCCACCACGTCTTGGATGAAAGCCGGGGCCTTGTTCTCCGCGGGCACGTCCTGGGCGTTGGCCCAGCTCTCGGGAATGGCCACCTCGTGGAGCTCGTTGAGGCCGTGGTCGATAGAGGCGTTGTTCATGTCCACCACCGCCTGGCCCTTCTTCTTGTAGTAGGTCTTGTATATGGCGTCCTTCATCTCCGCAACGGCCTGGTCAATGGGGATGACTCCGCTCAGCTTGAAGAAGGCCGCCTGCAGGATGGTGTTGGTCCGGCTGCCCAGCCCCAGTTTCCGGGCAATGCCGATGGCGTCGATGGTGTAGAGCTTGGCGCCCTTGACCGCCAGGGCCCGCTTCATGGAGGCTGGCAGGTGGGTCTCCAGGGCCGCCTCGTCCCAGGGGCAGTTGAGGAGGAAGGTGCCACCCTCCTTCAGGTTCTTCACCATGTCGTACTTGTTCACATAGGACGGGGTGTGGCAGGCCACGAAGTCCGCCTGGGTGATGAGGTAGGGGGAGCGGATGGGGTCCCTGCCGAACCGCAAGTGGCTCTGGGTCAGGCCTCCGGACTTCTTGGAGTCGTAGACAAAATAGGCCTGGCAGTAGAGGTTCGTGGCGTGGCCGATGATCTTGATGGAGTTCTTGTTGGCACCCACGGTGCCGTCGGAGCCCATGCCCCAGAACTCGGCGCTGGTCTGGCCGGCGGGAGAGGTCTCAATCTCCATCACGGGCAGGGAGGTGAAGGTCACATCGTCCTCAATGCCCACGGTGAAGTTGTTCTTGGGGGTGTCGGACTTGAGGTTCTCAAACACCGCCAGGATCTGGCCCGGGGTGGTGTCCTTGGAGCTGAGGCCGTACCGGCCGCCCACCACTTCCAGGGGGAGCTTCCACTGCTGGCAGATGGTGCACACGTCCTGGTACAGGGGCTCGCCCATGCCGCCAGCCTCCTTGGTCCGGTCCAGCACGGCGATCTTTTTCGCTGTCTCCGGCAGGGCCGCCAGGAAGTGGTCCGGGGAGAAGGGACGGTACAGGTGGACGTTGACCAGGCCCACCCTTTCGCCCCGGGCGGTTAGGTAGTCCACGGTCCCCTTGGCCGTCTCGGCGGCGGAGCCCATGAGGATGATAACCCGGTCGGCGTCGGGGGCGCCGTAGTAGTTGAAGAGGTGGTATTCCCGGCCGGTGAGCCGGGAGATGGCGGCCATGTACTTCTCCGCGGCGGCGGGGATGGAGGCCACCTTGGTGTTGCAGGCCTCCCGGCACTGGAAGAAGATGTCCGGATTTACCGTGGTGCCCCGGGTGGCGGGGTGCTCCGGGTTCAGGGAGTGGGCCCGGAAGGCCCGGAGGGCGTCCATGTCCACCAGGGGACGGAGGTCGTCGTAGTCCAAGGCCTCGATCTTCTGGATCTCGTGGGAGGTGCGGAAGCCGTCGAAGAAGTGGAGGAAAGGCATCCGGCAGTGGATGGCCGCCAGGTGGGCCACCGCGCCCAGGTCCATCACCTCCTGGGGAGAGGAGGATGCCAGCAGGGAGAAGCCAGTCTGCCGGACCCCCATCACGTCGGAGTGGTCCCCGAAGATGGACAGGGCATGGGCGGACAGCGTCCGGGCGGAGACGTGGAACACCCCCGGCAGCATCTCGCCGGCGATCTTGTACATGTTGGGGATCATCAGCAGCAGGCCCTGGGAGGCGGTGTAGGTGGTGGTCAGGGCACCGGACTGGAGGGAGCCGTGGACCGTGCCGGCGGCACCGCCCTCGGACTGCATCTCCACCACCTGCACCGGCTGGCCGAACAGGTTCTTCTTTCCGTTGGCGGCCCACTCGTCCACATGCTCCGCCATGGGCGACGACGGCGTGATGGGGAAGATCCCCGCCACCTCCGTGAATGCGTAGGAGATATACGCGGCGGCCTGGTTGCCGTCCATGATCTCGATCTTCTTTGCCATCGTGGCTTCCTCCTTTTATTTCTCCGCTCAATTTCAGTGACTATCAGTCACCATATTGAGGCCATTGTATGGAACCCGCGGTTATTTGTCAAGAACCATTTTTGTTTTTTCTTCTCTGCGGAGCTAGCCTTCCCGGCAGGTGATTGACTTTTCTCTGTGATCCGATATACTTATACAGGGAAGAAATTTCATTTTTATTGAGAGGACAGAGCTTTTTCTATGGAACGTGCGCACCCGACCCAGACCAAGCGGCAGCGGCAGGCCGCCGCCACCAAGCGGAAGATCTATAACGCCGGCGTCAAGGCCATCAATGAAAAGGGCTATGATGCCGTCAGTGTGGAGGATATCACCACCGCGGCCCATGTGGCCAAGGGCAGCTTCTATACCCACTTCAAATCCAAGGAGGACCTGGTTTTCTCCACCCTGGCCTACTCCGACGAGATTTACCAGCAGGCCTATGACCAGGTCCAGGAACTGGCCTTTCTCCCCCAGGTCACCCAGTTCGTCCGTCTGACCTATATGGAGTACGAAAAGCGGGGCAAGGGCATTATCCGGGCCATGGTCTCCAATTACTTCTCTCAGTCCGGCTGGGACTTTTACGGCAAGGACCGTATCCTTCTGCAGTGCTTGGCTCATATCATCGGAAAGGGCAAGGCCGACGGGCTTCTGGACCCCGAGATTCCCACAGACGCCTATGTGGAGACACTGCTCTCCTCCATGGTGGGCGTGGAGGTCCTGTGGTGCTTTGACCAGCAGGACCAGAGCCTAGCGGATATGATGGAGCGGACAGTCCGCACCGTGGCCCGCGGTATGATCCGCTGAAGTCTCTCTCAAATCGATCCCGTATTCGCATACCGTGTGCCGCATGGGCGGCGCACGGTATTTCTGTTTCTCCGGCCACCCGCCTCCGTGAAAAACGCCAAATTTTATCCGGAACTTTGGGCAGTATTCTCTCTTTACAAATGATCCGCCCCCGAATATAATGACCGTAGGTCAATGACTTTTAGTCATTAAATGAAACTTCAGGCCTGAGAGCCGGAACACGGAGGAACGCACTATGGATATGAGCTATTTGAAGGACATGCCCATCGCGATTCTGGGCGCGGGCGCCGTCGGCAAGACCATGGCCGCGGACTGCGCCATGGGCGGCAAGGAGGTCCGCCTCTGGGATCAGCCCCGCTTTGCCAAGACCAACTTCACCAACATCGAGAAGACCGGTATCACCCTCAGCGGCAACCAGTTCAGCTTCTTCGGCTTCCAGCGCAAGGGCAACGTCAAGATCGCCCTGGCAACCGATGACATGGCCAAGGCCGTGAAGGGCGCCGGAATCATTATCGTGGCCACCGTGGCCATCGCCCATGAGGATATCTTCCGGGAGCTGATCCCCCTGCTGGAGGACGGTCAGGTCATCCACATTCTGCCCGACAACTGCGGCACGTTCGTGTTCCGCAAGCTGATGCGGGAGATGAACTGCACCAAGAAGGTCATCGTGGGTGCCTGGTACACCGCTCCCTATGGCATCCGTATCGTCCGCCGGGGCGGCGTGGTGACCAACGAGTGCAAGGTGGAGGACCGCATCACCACCATCCGGGGCTGCGCCCTGCCCGACACCGACACCGACGATTTCATGGCCTCCGCCTGGTACATCCCCGCCTTTGACGCCATCATGGACGCCGACGGTGAAGTCACTGTCTCCAAGAAAGGCGAGGTCTTCCAGCACGGCTTCGTCCGCGGCAACACAGTCCTGGACATCAACCTGTCCAATGTGAACCCGGTCATCCACGTGCCCGGCGCGGTCTTGGGCGCCGCCGTCATGCAGAACTTCGACAAGGTGCTGGATCAGGAGATGAAGAACTACTCTCTGTACGGCTTCGCCCTGTGCCCCGCCATCGCCGAGGTCCAGGCCCGCTTCTGGGAGGAGGAGAAAGCCCTGGCCGCCGCCATGCAGGTAGGCCTGTGCACCGTCAACTATGAAGACTTCTTCTCCCGCACCACCATGTACGGCAAGGAGTACATGGGCCCCGACTTCGCCGTTCCTTTCACCGAGAAGTACGAGAACTTCTTCGGCGACGGCCCCTTCGATCTGGAGAACCGCTATATCACTGAGGACGTGCCCGTGGGCTGCTACTTCATGAGCCAGCTGGGCAAGAAGTACAGCGTGGCCACGCCCATCATCGACTCCATGATCCTGCTGGCCAGCACCATGCTCAAGCGGGATCTGGCCAAGGAGAGCAAGTACACGCTGGATTACCTGGACATCGGCCACATGACCCACGAGCAGCTGCAGAAGTACCTGCGCGAGGGTGTGTACACCGCGAAATAAACCGGGCCGGCGGGACAGTGGTGCAGCTCCGCCGCTGTCCCCCTCCCGCGTAGCATACCGCCTTGGGCGGTTCCCTTTTCAGAGACAAAATCCCTTTCAGGAGGAATGGCATGAGTAAAGAACGCAGCGGATTCATGCAGGCCCTGGCCGTGGCCGGAGCCTATACGGCCTACCACATCGGCTCCGGCTTTGCCACTGGAAACGAGATCGCCCAGTTCTTCGTCTCCTGGGGCGGCGTCTGGCCTTTCATTGTCTTCGCGGTGGCGGCGCTCTTCGCGGCCGGCACCAACTACATCATGTACCAGACCGGATGTCTGGTGCGCTTCAACAAGTCCAACGAATGCTACTACTATTACTGCGGCAAATACATCGGCAAGATCTTTGACTACTATGTCTACATCACGCTGGTGGCGTTTATCATGGTGATGATCACCGGCAGCGGTGCCACCATTCGGCAGTATTATGACCTGCCGGAGTACGTGGGTACCATCGGCATGGGCATCCTTTGCGCCCTGGTGGCTTGCCTGGGTCTGCGGAAGCTGGTGGACGTACTGGGCTCCATCGGGATCATCATCATGGTGTTCACCGTGGGTTGCGGCCTCTACATGATCTTCACTGCCGATGTGACCCCCATGGAGGGCGCAAAAAACACCGCACAGTATGTGCAGGAGGGCCTGATCCTCCAGCCCACGGTCCTGGGTATCAAGAATCCCATCCTAGCGGGTCTCTCCTACGGCGGCGTGCTGATGCTGGCCCTGCCCTGGGTCACTTCCATGGGCAGCCTGCTCAAGACGAAAAAGCAGGCCGGTGCCACCGCTGTCCTCTCCGCCCTGTTCCTGTTCGCGGCTGCTTTCTCCGTGGGGCTGGCCCTGATGCTGAATCTGGACAGCGTGGCGGGCGCCCAGATCCCCATGCTGGCAGCGGTCCAGGCACACCTTCCCTTCCTGGCTGGCTTCTATTCCATCATTATCATCTGCGGCATCTTCACCACCGCCACTGGCCAGCTCTTCATCCTGGCGGACCGGTTCTCCCAGCAGGGAACTAAGAAGTTCTACGCAATTGTTTTTGGCACTGTAGCGTTCGGCATTGCTACCGGCAGTTTCATTCCTTTCACCACCATCGTGAACATTGTCTACTCGGTGCTGGGGCTGTCCGGCGTGATCCTGGCGGTCTTTCTGGTAGTCAAATTCGTGCAGGTACGCCGTGCGGGCGTCAAGCCCTCGGAGGAGACCTAAACTTCCAGCCCAACCCTTTTTCCCTATATACCTCAATCATTCCTGATGATTGTCAACCTACCCCCTATAACCGGGAGGGCGGGCCGGAGTTCCCGGCCTGCCCTCCCGGGTTGCGCTCTTCGTCCGCCGGAGCCTCTACGCGGAGTGCCCAAAAGGAGTTTCATCTAATCATGAGAGCCCATTCCACAGCCAGTCTCTTCGATACAGAAAGCATCTGGGCCATTTTGCTGAAAATCGCGCCGCCGGTGATGCTGCCCAGCTGATCCAGGCCATGTACAACATTGTGGACAGTTACTTCGTGGGCCAGTTCTCCGGGGACGGCCTGACGGCCCTCTCCATCATCTATCCGGTCCAGCTGATCATTACCGCAATCGCCGTTGGCACCGGCGTGGGTGTCAATACCCTGATGTCCCGGTACGACGGGCAGGGCAACCGCCTGCTGGCGGATCGCACAGCTGGCGCAGGCACGGTCCTGGCCCTTATCAGCTAGTTCGTTTTTGCCGTTATCAGCAGCCTTTTGATGGGGCCTTTCGCGGCGGTCTCCACAGAGTCAGCTGCTGTGGCAGCGGAAGCGGAAACCTATGGCACCATCGTCTGTGTGGGCAGCCTTGGGGTATTCCTGGAGAGCACCTGGAGCAAGGTCTACCAGGCCCGGGGCAACATGCGTCGCCCCATGGCAGCACAGATTGCCGGTGCCGCCGCCAACATCGTGCTGGATCCCATCCTGATCTTCGGCCTCGGTCCAGTACCGGAAATAGGTGTGGCCGGCGCGGCCTACGCCACAGTGGCCGGACAGGTCCTGGCGGCGGTCATCGTCTCCTCCGGCCTCCGGAAGCCGCCCTCTGCCCGGGTATTCCGCTCCTATGCGGTGAAGATCTATGCTCTGGGGTACCCTTCCATCTTCATGCGGCTGCTCTTCACCGTGTACATCATGGCTCTGAACATGATCCTGGCCGGCTTCTCCGATGAGGCCGTAACGGTGCTGGGCCTGTACTACAAGGTGCAGTCCTTTTTCTTCATCCCGCTCTCCGGCCTTCAGACCTGTATCGTGCCTCTGCTGAGCTATACCTATGCAAAGGGCTCTTATCCCCGCTGCCGCAAAATAGTAAACGACTCTGTCCTGCTGGCCATGGTCTTCATGCTCCTCGGTGTCGCCTGCTTTGAACTGATCCCTGCCCAGCTACTGAGTATCTTCACAACGGACACCCTGGTGCTGGAGATCGGCGTTCCTGCTTTCCACATCATCAGTGTCAGCTTTCTGCCTGCCGTGCTCTCTCTGATCCTGCCGGTGTTCTTCCAGGCCATCGGAGCGGCGCCGCCCAGCATTCTCCTCTCCCTGACACGGCAGATTTTCTGTCTGATCCCAGTGCTCTGGGCCTTTTCAAAAATCGGCCTCAGTTATGTCTGGCTGGCCTTTCCCATCGCGGAGACGGTCACCGGCACACTGGGCCTGATCCTCTACTTTCACCGCATCCGTATGTGGGGGTGCTACGGCGGCGCGGCTCTCAAATCTGCGCGCAAAGGAGCGACTGTCATGAAAATGATCACCGCTATCGTGAACAAGCGGGATACCGGCGAGGTCTGCGCCGCCCTGACGGATGCCGGCTACTATTTCACCCGTATGGCCTCCACCGGCGGCAATACCACGCTACTGATCGGCACAGAGGAGGACCGGGTGGTGCAGGCAATCAATATCATCCGGCAGCACTGTTCCCGTCGGACGGAAAAGATCTCCTCCAATGTGCAGCTGGCCACTCCCTCTGCCGCCTACCCCACAGAGGTCACCGTGGGCGGCGCCACGCTGTTCGTCTACGATGTGACCCAGTTTGAAAAGATCTGAGGGTTCCAGCGTTACGGCTATATGGGCGGTCTATTGCCCCCGGGTGCGTTTTGTTACGCGTTTTTATTGGCGCTTTCTGCAAATTCACGCTGGCTTTGCGTCATGAAGAGAGCGGCTGTTTCTCAGCGGAAACAGCCGCTCTTTCGTACCGCCATAACATATCAGATAGACTGCGGGTATCCTTTTCCATCGGTTCTTCTTTAATGGCTCACAAGGACTTCATATCTTTACGGAATATACTTTATTCCCCACTGCATAATGGCATAAAACACCGGTAACAGATCTTGTCCTTTCTGTGTCAGGAAGTATTCTACTCGCAGCGGCATTTCGTTGTACTGGATGCGCTGGATTAGCTCGTTGGCCTCCAGCTCCTTCAGAGCATTTGTAAGGGCGGCGTTGGTAATAGGTTTTAGCATCTTCTTCAGCTCCCCAAAACGCATCGGGGATTTGATGCACAACTCGTAGAGAATTTGTAGTTTCCATTTTCCCTGAAGCATCTGGATTACCGGCGTAACCGGGCAGTTTCCGTTCTCCGTCAGGATTACGCTGCCCACTTTCTCAGTAAATTCCTCATAGGTCATGATGATATTTTACTCCATTCTACAAGTAGTATCTTTTTTGATACCAGATATAAACGATTTGCGTACTTGAACGGATATTGCTATCAGGTATAATTAATATATCACGAGTTGGCCGTGGGGGCAATGAATGAAATTTGTCAGAAAGGTCTGAACCATATGAAGGAATTAAAGATCATGGAAGCAACCGCCTATACCTCTCCCAATCCACTGACTTTGATCTGTTCTCTGAATGAGGATGGCACCACCAACTTGGCACCCTTCTGCTTTGTTTCCTATCTCTCTTTCAATCCGCCGATGATCGGTTTGCCGCAGGAAAGCAGTCCCACACCGGCAAGCGTGTGCGGGAGACTGGTAAAGTCATCGTTACGGTCCCCGGTGAAAGTCTGGCTGGCGCGGTGATAGCCTGCGGCGGCTCCACCGGCGCCACCGCCAACAAGGTAGAAGAGAACCACATTGACATGAAGTCAATTGACGGTAGTGACATTCAGGTTCCGGCGGACACCCGGCTGGCTATGGCGGCGACCCTCCAGCAGTCCGTGGAGGTAGGCGACCACATCCTGCACATCTGCCAGGTGGACAAGTTCCTGGGCGATGAGGACAGGAAGGGTCTGTATGCCTGGGACGGTTTTGGAAAGGTCGCGCCTGCGGCAGAAGGCTGAGTCTTAAAACAGGAAGGAGGCGTCAGCGGTGGCTGTCTGCATCAAGGACTGTATTCAGAACATGAATCTGGTGATCGGCTGTACCATCGGCTGCAGCTACTGCTACGCCAGAAACAATGTCCGCCGGTTCCACATGATCGATAACTTTGAAAAGCCGGAGTTCTTTCCGGGCAAGTTGAAGCTGATGGAGAAGAAGCGTCCTCAGAATTTTCTGCTCACCGGTATGAGCGATTTTGCCCACTGGCAAACAGAGTGGCGGGATCAGGTGTTTTCCAAGATGGCTGAAAACCCACAGCACCAGTATCTGTTCCTGACTAAGCGGCCGGAGGATATGGTGTTTTCCTCCGCATTAGAGAATGCCTGGTTCGGCGTGACTGTGACTTCCAGCAAGGAGAAAAGCCGCATCCAGACTTTACGGGAGCACATCCGCGGCGGGCATTACCATGTGACCTTTGAACCCATGTTTGATGACATCGGTACAGTAGACCTCACTGGCATCGAATGGATCATCATTGGTACTGAGACCGGACGCAGGAAGGGCAAAGCCGTCTCCAAACCGGAGTGGGTGTGGAATTTGACTCATCAGGCTCACGCACTTGGTATTCCTGTGTTCATGAAGGAAGATCTGCTTCCTATCATTGGAGAGGAAAGCATGACACAAGAGCTACCCCCGGCCTTCTGCCGGGTATTGGAGGAACAGAAAGCATGGCGGAAATAGTGGAAAACGGTGTCCTCATCCGGGACATAGAAACGAAAAGCATCATGACAAAATCCACCCTGCCGGTGGGCGGCTATTCGGTGAACCCCTATGTGGGCTGCACCCACGGCTGCAAATACTGCTACGCCTCGTTTATGAAGCGATTTACCGGGCATACCGAACCATGGGGCACCTTTCTGGATGTGAAACACTGGCCTGCCATTAAAAATCCCCGGAAGTACGCCGGGCAGCGGGTGGTCATTGGCTCGGTGACGGATGGGTATCTGCCCCAGGAAGAGCAGTTCGGCAACACCCGCAAGCTGTTGGAGCAGCTCAAAGGCAGCGGCGCGGAGATCCTGATCTGCACCAAATCCGACCTGGTGGTGCGGGACATCGACCTGCTGAAAGAGATGGGAAAAGTCACGGTTTCCTGGTCGGTCAATACGCTGGACGAGGGTTTCAAAAACGATATGGACAATGCCGTCAGTATCCAGCGGCGGCTGGACGCTATGAAGCAGGTCTATGACGCTGGCATCCGCACCGTCTGCTTTATTGCTCCGGTTTTTCCGGGCATCACGGATTTCGAGGCCATCTTCCACCGGGTCAAGGGCCAGTGCGACCTAGTGTGGCTGGAAAATTTGAACCTGCGGGGCGGCTTCAAAAAAGACATCCTGGACTATATTCAGGAGAAATACCCCGACCTCATGCCGCTGTATGACGCTATCTACAACAAGGGAGACAGAAGCTACTTCCGTGGCCTGGAGGAACAGGCGGAGCGCCTTGCGAGGGAATATGGCTGTCCCTTTGTGGACAACGAACTTCCCTACGGACGGGCGGAGCCGGGGCGTCCGGTCATCGTGGATTATTTTTACCACGAGGAAGTACGCGGCTCAGAGAACACCGGGAAACGAACTCAAAAAGCATGATTTTTTATGGAGGGCTGCTAACTCATAGATAAGCCCTCAAAAGGAGATCAAACATGAAGATTCAGCAAATTCGCAACGCCACCATTCGCATTGAGTGTGCAGGCAAACATTTTTTGATCGACCCCTGGTTTCAAAAGAAGGGTACCGGTATGAGCGCGCCCTCTCCCGATCCGGAGAAGGCGAAAATTCCATCCCCTACAACGGAACTTCCTTTTCCTGTGGAGCAGATCAAGGAAGGGATCGATGCTATGATCGTCACCCATATCCATCCTGACCATTTTGACCCGGAAACAGCAGCAATGCTGGACAAAAACATTCCTGTTTTCGCTGTAAATGAAGAAACCAAATCCCAAATTGAAGGATTCGGCTACACTTCCGTCATGGTGCTCAAGGATGAAGGGGCTGACTTTGACGGCGTGGTTCTCATCCGCACGGAAGCTATGCATGGAGAGTCACCTGACCAGGCGGCCGGGCCGGTCTGCGGCATCATTCTTCAAGCGGCTGAGGAGCCTGTCCTGTATGTGGCTGGGGATACTGTGTACTATAAAGGGGTCGAACGGGTATTGGAACAGTATCGCCCGGACGTGGTAGTGCTCAATGCCTGCGGTGCGGAGCTGATGGGGCTTGGACGCCTTATCATGGGGGCCGAGGATGTTTTGAAGGTGTGCGAGGCCGCACCGGATGCCACCATCATCGCCAGTCATATGGATGCCGTCAATCATGCAACCGTCAGCCGCGCTGGACTCCGTGAATTTCTGAGGAAACACGGTAAGGATGGACGTGTCTTAATTCCAGAGGATGGAGAATGTCTGGAGTTTTCGGGAAAGTGATCGCGGCATGATCGCTTACGACCGTAATGATACTGGAAATCTTTTTCATCCAGGCCATTTATATATGGATTCACGGATTCTTTAAACAGCAATGCGGCCGGGCACATTGAACCCGACCGCATTACTCGTCTTTCTGGAAGGCTTCCGCTTGTTTGCAGAGTGCAATATACTTCCGGAGCTGTGCCCCGGTTTTCACGGCGGATGTCTGCCTCATATGTAGTAAGGGGCGATATGGATGAGAGCGCCAACACAAAGGAGGTCAAAACAAGGCGGGTTTTACCGCTTATGCGGCGGACGCCCATGCCGCTGCGAAGAATGTTCCAACAGCGCAGCAGCGAGCCATGCTCATAAAAGTGAGTTTTCCGACATTTGCGGGGATTTGAAAAGATAATCAGAAAATCGGCAGAACTTTTATCCCAAGACAAATTAAAATCATTTTATATACTTTTCCGGCGTCACTCCGCCACCGCCGCGGCCTCATCCTGTCGCGCCTTTGCCGCCTCTAGGTCGTCGAAATCTCCCAGGGCCCGCAGGTCCACATGGGAGGCGTCCACCCCCGCCCCGCTCTTGCTAAAGAGCCCTGCCAGATTACGCTGCTGGATGCCTATCGGGCGGTGGAGGGGGACAAGCCCTTGCTTCACCAGGATACCCACACCAATCCCGCCTGCGGCGTGGGAGTAAATATTCAACTGGTTCTGCGGGACTGTTACGACCTGGTACAGGCCAGAGCAGAGGAGTCCATGCGCAGCATCACCTTGCAGGAAATTTTGGATCGTTACACGGAAAAACTCACCTATTCGGCCTCCAAATTGTCTGAATGAAGCCAAAGGCGAGTTTTCTATCTAACTTGGAAAGACTCTGCAGGCAACCGCTTGCAGAGTCTTTTTTCAAGCGTGTTCATCTTAAGATTGTTTCTGTTCTCTCCAGGTCCTCTGCGGTGTGCAGTAACCGGCTTCCCCTCCGGCCTCTCTCTGTGCCTCCCGGATGGCCCGCCGGATATCCAGCCACGCTCCATAAGCTCCGCCGTGGAGATGCTGTTTCAGTTTTTGGATAGCGTTTTTGTAGGCCTTCTCCGCCCCGCTGGGGCCGTTATAGTTCAGGCGGATGGCCAGCTCCTGGAACATCATGCCCTGCTCCTCCGGCTGGCCGATCCCCAAATGACAGTGCACCAGGTTTAGCTCTCTTGGTGACAGGACCTCCTCCATGCGTTGGAAAAGAAGGCTCCTCTGCATCTGGCGGTCATAGGCTTTTGCGGGATCGCCGCCACCGCTCACTTCAAACACCCGGTCTCCCAAGTCGTAACTTTGGAACAGTGTCCGGCTCTCCAGCAACAGGGACCGTGCCACGGACTCCGAGACCTGCAACTTTTCTACGATGCATGAGATCAGTTCCGCTTCCGATGCTTTATCCTTCTCTGCCATGAACCGCAGAACCTGCCGCAGTTGGTGATACCGTCCGGTTGGGATCGTCAGCGGCAGGGCGCTCCGAGCGGCGCAGTCGCGCATCGCCGCCTGGATGGCAGGCGTGGCATACGTCAAAAAATGATTTCCCAGCGTGGGGTCGAACTGCTCAGCAACTTTCAGGACCGCCATTGCGCCCTCCTGCTTCAGGTCCTCTTCCAGAGAGGGTCCGCGCACCGTCTTGTCATACTGCTTTGCCAGTACCGTGAGATAACCGCTGTTCTGGCGGAGCAACTCCTCTGCCGCAGAGGGATCTCCCCCCTGTAGTCTTTGGACCAGTTCCTCATTTGTGGAGCGGTCCCCAACAGCAGCGTTTTTCTGCGTAGTCATGAAGACCGCTCCCCTCTCTTCATTTCAGCCGCTTCCGCGCCTCTGTATAGAGTTGTTCCTGTTCCATGTCCTGGGCGTAGCCGTTGGATGCATAGTCATTGTCTAAGAGTGCCTTGTCCCGGTACTCCTCCGCCAGCTTTAGGGTGGCCTGACGCAGTTCGTCTGAGATCTTGCCTCGCTGGTGGTGCTTGCGGATGGTGTTGGTTCGGGTGCTGAAGATACGGTAGACCGGGTGCTGTTTGTTTTGCTCCTTCTGATGCTGCATGGCCCCGTACTGCCGGCAGGTCAGACGGCTGTCCTGGGGGGCCACGCCGTCGCAGTACTTGGGCTGATGTCCACTGGTCGTCAAGAAATACCGTCCGCAGTTCTGGCACCGGCTGGGCGCGTGGACGTGATGCATCCCGTTCAATAGGTCAAAGCAGTAAAACTGCATTGGTGTGGGAAAGTTGATCCGCTGCACGAATATCATCTCTTCTTCGCTCCTGGGGCTTTGGGCAAACACATAGGAGGATGCGATCTTCGGGAAGATTGTGAATGCCTCGATATCCGCCATGAGCAGCTGCTGCATATGTGTCCAAAATTCTTCACTGGTGAAGCAGTCATGGGTGGCGATCGCAAAATACGTCTCCGTCCGCTTTTTTAAGCGGTGCAGGTATCCCGCCTCAAAATACCATCCGGCGGCCGCAAAATGAAAGATCCCCAGCGGGATACTGAACCCCGCGGTCAAATAGCGGAAGAAGAACTGCCGGATCGGGGACTCCGTCTTCAGCAGCTCGTCGACAAGTTCGGGATCGAACAGGACGTCCAGTGCCTGGAAATCCTTTCCCTTTTCCAACAAACTGTACGGCGGACACTTCCACAGGGCATCCAGCACCTTCTCCATGGAAGTACGTGTCTCCGGCAGCAGTTTGATGAACTCCTCGTGTCCGGCATTGGCCAGCGCCTCCACCTGAAAGCTGATCTCTCCGCCGTGTGTAAGGAGCTCCCGCATCGTCTCATCGCTGACATTCAGAATTTCGGCAGAAAAGTATCCAGCAGGAAACGCGGAACCATTGAAGAAGATCTGATCCTGCCAGACATCCAGTGTCAGACTCAGGATATGATTGTTCTGCTCGATCCCCAGCGGCATGGTCTCGGCCTCCTGTCCCATATCCGTTTTCGTGCTGTCTTGCGATACTCACATTTTATCAGAAACCGAAGAATAATCAAGTAGAAGGACAAGAGCTGCGAGGGGGAAGCAGCTATTGTCCTTCGGTTTTATGAAAGGGGAAGATGAAGATGAAACAGGAAAAGCTGACCGTCATTGACGGGGAGACCTTGGCGGACCTGCGTCTGCCGCCCACGCGGTTCTGCGTCCAGACCCTGCTGCCACAAGGTGTTAGTATTCTGGGCGGCGCACCAAAGGTGGGAAAGAGCTGGCTAGTGTTGGACCTCTGTATTCGGGTAGCCCAGGGAGAACCACTGTGGGGACTGCCCACTGTGCAGGGGACGACGCTGTACCTCTGCCTGGAGGATACGGTCCGCCGGGTACAGGAGCGTCTGCTTCTTGTCACCGAGGAGCCACCCGGCAGCGCCTTCTTTGCGGTAGCCGCCAGGGCGTTGGCAGACGGATTGGCAGAGCAGGTCCGTCAATTTGTGTCAGAGCATCCAGACACTGTGCTGGTAGCCGTGGACACCTTTCAGATGGTGCGCCGCGGTGAGAGCGAAGCAAGCTATGCCAACGACTATCAGGAGGTGCAGGTTCTCAAACAACTGGCTGATGAATTGGGGATTGCCCTTCTGCTGGTCCATCATCTCAGGAAGCAGGGAGACAGCGATCCGCTGAACAAGCTCTCCGGCACCACAGGACTGAGCGGGGCGGTGGACGCCGTGTTCGTTCTGGACCGGAGCCACAGGCACAGCGATAGCGCCACCCTGGTGTGTACCGGACGGGACATTGCGTACCGGGAGATGGAACTGCGGTTCTCCAGTGAAGCGCATCGGTGGGAGCTGGTAGCGGACAGCCTGCAGACACCGGACCTGCTCCTGCCGCCGGAGATGTCGGCGCTGGTAGAGTGGGCCAGGGAGGCAGGCTCTTTCTCCGGTGCGAACAGTGAGCTGGCGCAGCGGTTCAGCGCCTACATCGGTACGGAAATCTCCGCCAAGAAGCTCAAGCAGATGATGAACCGATGGCGATATATGTTGGAAGACAGAGGCGTGACCTTCCACAGCAGCCGCAGCAACGGCCAGCGGCTGGTGGAGATTTCTTTTTCTGCCCTTCCCAGTGACGCAAGTGACGCAAAAGACGCAAAAACTGGGTGTTCCAAATCTTGCGTCACTTGCGTTCCTTGCGACCCTGCTGCCGAAGGAAACGTGAAGGGGGACTGATACCAAAAAAACCTCCCATTTGGGAGGGCAAGCATCGCGTCCGGCTATACGCCGACCGCAGTTTCGGGGCCCTGTCCCGCCCCCAGCCCCTGAAGGGGAGAAAGGAGTACGAATGCCGAGAGAAAAGAAAACAGAGATCATCACGCTCCGGGTGACACCTCGGACAAAGGCAGTTATTCAGGCGCGTGCGAAAAGCGTAAACAAGACCGTCACCGATTACCTGTGTCTCTGCGGCCTGGGCAAGGAGATCGTGCAAATAGATGGTCTGGACAAGGTACTGTTCGAACTGAAAGCTCAGGGACGGAACCTGAACCAGCTCACCACTCTGTCCAACATGGGAAAGGTCACCGTGGTGTACGGGGACAGGCTGGCGAATGGCTATGCACAGGTCAGCGAGCAGCTCCGCCAACTCCTGCGGGAGGTGAACTGAGATGGCCACCTTCACCGCCATCAAAAATCGTGGCAGCGGCAGAGGTGCCTTGGGCGGTGTGCTGCGGTACACGCAGCAGGAGGAAAAGACGCTGTGGGAAGGTCAGCAGCTGGTGACCGGCTGGAACTGCACCGCCCAGTCTGCCCTCTCTGAAATGCAGCTCACCAAAGAGCGGTTCCGGAAAACAGATGGACGGCAGTATTACCACTTCGTCCAATCCTTCGCGGCAGCGGATGATCTGACGCCCCAGGAGGCACTCGCCATCGGCCTGGAGCTGGCCCAGCGGGAGTTCCCAGACTTCGAGGTGCTGGTGGCGACTCACATCGACACCGACATTCTGCACAGCCACCTGATCGTGAACAGCGTCAGCTTCCGGGACGGCCGCAAGCTCCATCAGAGTGCCGCAGACCTGCAGACCCACCGGCTGGCCAACGATAATATCTGTGCCGCCCACCATCTGTCGATCCTTCCGCCGCCGCAGAAGCAGGTCCAGCAGAAACGGATGGGCACCCGCGAGTACCGCTCCGCCGCCAAGGGCGAGAGCTGGAAGTTCCGGCTGATGAACACCATCGACCAATGCATGAGGTACGCTTCCACCAAAGGCGAGTTTATCTCTCTGATGGAGAGCGAGGGCTATCAGGTGCGGTGGACAGACAGCCGGAAGAACATCACCTACACCACACCCCAGGGCATGAGGTGCCGGGATGACCGGCTCCACGAATCGAAGTACATGAAGGAGGTCATGGAACGTGAGTTCCGAGTCCGAGCGGAGATTATCTATAGAAGAGTTAAAACAGCTGAACCGGCCGCAGACCTTGGAACCCAGTACAACGCCTCCCCCGCCGATGGCGCTGCTGCGAGAGGCGGACTGGGAGGAACTGCTGACCCGGCTGGATCGTTTGGAGGCCAGCGTCGGCGCACAGGAGGCCCTGCTGCGGGCGTTGACCCGTCAGGTGGGGCAGCACCCCACCCAGGCCCAGTTGGAGGCCCTGGCGCGGGAGGTATCCCAAATGCGGGCGGAGTTGAAACAGGCTGGGAAGAAGAGAGAGCTTTCTATCTCGCCGCCCAGTCTCCGGACCGCGCTGTCGGTCTCGATCTGGCTGGCCCTGATCCTGCCATGGTAGGCATGGTGGTCTTGCAGACGATCTGGTCCGGCTTGGCCGCACTCTGGAGGGTAATCCAGATGCTGTTTCTGTGAGGGACGCCACCACCATGCATCAGCACACTGACCGAAAAACGCTTCGGCGGAAGCGTGCGAAGAAGATCGCTCTGGGCCACAAGCCGGACGACCACGAGAATGAAATTGATTTGACTCTGAAAGGATATTAAGATATGGCAAGTATCAAACAACTGGACGACCGCAGATTCAAGATCACCGTCAGCAACGGCTACCGCCCCGACGGGAAGAAGATTTGCAAAGCCAAGACCATTCGGGTGCCGGAGAGTATTCCCAAGCGGGGCATCCGGCAGTATGTGGCTCACGAGGCGGAAGAACTGGAACGGCAGTTCAAGACTGGGTACGGCGAGGACGGGAACATGCCCTTTCAGGAGTTCGCAGAACATTGGCTGACCCGGCAAGTCCGGTACGCTCCCAGCACGTTGGAGAGCTACCGCCGGATGCTGGAGAGAGTGTACCCCTTCATTGGGACCATCCCCATTAACCGCTTGCGGCCCATCGCCCTGGAGAATATGCTGGTAGAACTGCGGAAGCGGACATACCGGGGCAGGCCTATCGGGGAGGCCACGGTGCAGAAGTACCTGACAGTGGTCTCCGCTGTTCTCAGCGATGCCAAGCGGAATGAGATCATTCAGAAGAACCCGGCCCGGATGATCGATCTGCCTCTAACACGCCGCACTACACAGTACATTCCCTCCCCCGTGGAGATTCAGAAACTGCTGGATGCTCTGGCAAAGGAGCCTCGGCACTACCGGATGTTCTATCTGCTCTCCATGTGTACCGGCTGCCGCCGGGGGGAGCTGTGCGCCCTCAAGTGGGAGGATTTCAAGTTCAGCAGAGGCGGTCTGCTCCTGACCATCAGCCGCTCCCGCAGCGTTGTCCCTGGAAAAGGTGTCGTGGAAGGCTCTACTAAGAACGGCCGCAGCCGTGAGATCGTTCTCTCATCTGATATCCGAGGAATCTTTTTGAGCTACCGCCGGCGGAAACAGCTGGAAGCCCGGAAGGCGCATCGGGAACTCGGTTCCTATCTCTTCACGGATGCCCTCGGGCAGCTCATTCACCCGGATACCTTCACCAAACGGCTGCGGAAAATCTATGAGTCTATTGGATTTCCCAAGCAATATCATCTCCACACCCTGCGGCACTACTATGTGACCTCCCTGCTCCACTCCGGCGTGGACAAGCAGACGGTTGCGGATCTGGTAGGGCACGCGGACACGGGCTTCCTGGAGCGCACCTACTGCCACCCCCAGCAGGAGCAGAAAGAGCAGGCCGCCGGGGCCATGCGCGCCATGCTCCGCCCGGAGGGCGAAGCCCTGTTCAACCTGGCCGCCGCGTGTCCCGCCAAATCCCGCAGCGCCTGATTGTTGCTTTCGTAGAAAATGTTATTTCCCGAAAGTTTCAATAGCTTTGCTTCCCCACTTGCGGTATGTTGTGTTTGCAAAATCGGCCTCAACTGGAGTGAGGCCAGCGAAAGAGAGGTCAACACAACATGGCAAGTATCCGAAAACGGGGCAGCAGCTACCTGCTGGTGGTCTCTATGGGCTATGACTACGAGGGCAATCGCATCAGGCCCAAGCAGAAAACTGTTCATCCACCAGAGGGACTGACGCCTAAGCAGAAGGAAAAGTGGCTGAAGGAACAGGCCGTCCTGTTTGAGCGGGAGTGCAGATCACTTCCTCAAGAAGAAGTGGATCGGAGCATCACACTGGCGAAGTACACGGAGCTGTGGCTCCGGGAGATCGCCCCCGGCAAGCTGGCCAAGTCCACCCTGGCCCGGGACCGGCAGGACATCGACCGCTTCCTGCCGATTCTGGGGCGCTACAAACTGACGGAACTCCGCCCCGAGCACTTCCGTAACTTCTATGCGGATCTGCGAAAGGTCATCAGCCTTGAAATTGGAAGGCCGCTCTCCAAGCATACCGTGGAGGGCGTACACGCAACGCTGTGTACGATCTTCTCCGATGCCATGGAGGGCGGCTTTCTGAATCACAACCCCGCCTGGCGGACATACCGCTATGCGGGGAGGAAAACGGAAAAGAAGATCGCAGATCCGGAAACCCTGCAAAGGATCATCTCCGCGCTGGAGGAAGAGAGTCTCAAGTACGAGACATACTTCAAACTCATCATCGCAACCGGAATGCGTCGTGGCGAGTGCTGTGGCCTGCAGTGGGGCGACATCAACTGGCACGAGCGGTCCATCCACATTCAGCGGAATGTGGTAAAGGTCACCGGCGAGGACATTATCGTCAAGGAAACAAAGACTGTGGCCGGGGACCGATACGTGTACTTCTCACTGGAGATGGAGTCCCTGCTGAAAGAGTTCCAGCGGGAGTGTGCCTGGGAAACGGAGACGTATGATGGGAGGGAATTGGAGACTTCAGACTACATCTTCCGCCGCCATGGAGAGCGGCTCCCCATGACGCCCTCCACCTTCACCTGGCGATTCAAGCTGATTCTGAAGAAGCACGGCCTGCCGGCTGCCCTGAACGTCCACTCCCTGCGGCACACCAACGCCAGCCTGCTGATCGCCGGCGGGGCCGACGTAGCCACCGTAGCGGGCCTCCTGGGCCACAGTCAGCCGTCCACCACTCTGGATATCTACACCCACGCGTTTGATAAGAACAAGAAAGCGGCCAGTCAGGTGCTGCAGGAGGGGTTGGAGATTTGATGAACAGCAGAGAAAAGAAACAGCCGCAGATCGCCGTCACTCACTGCGCCTGGTGCGGATCGTATGACCTGGGGATCGGCTGGCAGCAGAACGAGGCCATCGTGACCTTCCGGCGGAACGGACTCCTGGGCAACCGGCTGAAGTATGTGATCTGCCGGAACTGCGGAGCGGTTCTGTACCAGTGCGTGGCGGAGCCGTGGAGGTTTCCTCCGGCGGAATAGGGGGCTGTAGAGGTACCAACGCCCTACTGCAAAACACGAAACTTCTATAATACAAAAACCGCCGAAAGCAATACACTTTCGGCGGTTTCTGTCTTGTGTTGATAAAAAAGATGCATGAACTCAGGAGTTCACAGGTGACTCCAGTGGAGTTCGAATCTTGCCATTTGCACATTTTACATTTTTGTTTCACTCTGTTTGTATTTAGCGGGTGACATAGGACATCCTATATAGAAAAGCCTGAAACCTTCGCAGCGCAATGGTCTCGGACATAAAATGGACCCCCGCCCCGAACAACGATAAGCATTTGTCCAAATCAGGTGGGGTATTCATCCCGGGATCTATGGTTAAGAAAAGTTTTGTATGTCATGCTCAAGGCGCTGAATTTCTTTGAACATTGCCTCTTTGAACAGACTTTCAATCATATCGTCGTCCATAGTGTTAACACTTTTTTGACTGTAAATACCACTTAAGATTTTGCGTTTCTCTTCGCAAGAGTAGAGATCAGCATTAATTAGGTATGTTGAATGACTTACATTTTTGGTGATTTCATGATAAGTGCGTACAAAACTTTTGATGCTGTCTGGTTGATCTATTTTGAAACGCTTGAAAAAACGCTGTATCAACCAATCCAACTGAAATAGGATTTTGAGATCACTCATTTGAGAGTAATAAAATAACCACCCATATTTCTTGCTTTCAAGAATGCATCCGGAAATTCTCAAATTTAAGCGCCAAATAAATAGTGCTTGAGGTACAACTTGGTTTTTTCGCTTTCTAAAAAGTTCCTCAAGGGAACTTTCAATTTTTTGCTTTGCTGCAGGGCGGATACTGATCTTGTTGTTATAGAATACATATCCTAAAAATGGGACACCCTCATTTAGTTTGCCAGATACCGTTTTTTGAGGATTAGCTTCAAGCGCAAATTCTTGAATTAATATATTAACTGCATAGTCCTTGATTTTAGCGGCTTGATCTGCTTGGCATAAAATAAGAATGTCGTCAACATATCTAAAAAATGCTATATCAAATTTATTGCATATTAGTTCCTTGAGATCAGAAAGGTATATGTCTGCTAAAATATTGGAAATCGATAAACCCTCTGGAACCCCTTTTGTAGGGGATGTTTTCTCTGGAGCGCTTACATTGCGAGGGATTGTTTGAGTAGTAATGGCACGCGCCAAAAATTCCAGTGCTTCCTTTTTTCTGACTTTTCGCTTTATTTTTCTTAGAAGGATACTGTGATTAATGGAGGAGTAGAATTTTGTAATATCGATCTTCACATAGCCATTGTACTGACCTCTTAACACGCTTTGTGAAATACTTCCGACAATGGTATGGAGCAATGGTTCTTCAATGGTATCTGCAAATACGTTCTGCAAAAACGTATGATATGCAGCTAATGCTAATTTGTCACGAATCGTTGGGATGGAGATAACTCTCGGCTCTTTTCCACGCCCTTTACTTATCAAGATTTCTCTATATCTTGTAAAGTTGTATGTTCCAGCTAATACCTTTTTGGAGATGATCTGGATATTTTCAGTTAAATGCGCTCCAAAAACTTTCGGAGTAATATTATCCATTCCTGCAGAAGCCCGATATTGAATCTTTTCTTTGTAAATCTGATTTAGCATTTTGGGGCTATAAGCCTTATAAAAATACCGAGCAGCAGACATCAATCATCACCCCGCAAAGAAGAGATAAATTGTCCCAATAACTGGCACAGCAACCAAGAAGAGTCTCCATAGACAATCCCACAAAACGAGTAGGATATACTTTACCCACTCTATCCGATCCATTTTAAAATTTGTGTCCGAAGATGTGCTTTTTACTCTATATAGATCAATACTTAAATGATTTTCTGACAGCTTGAGCAACTCTGCATATTTGTCGCTAACAGTCAGGACTTTCTCTGTTTCGGTTGCTTCGATGTAGAATAGTTGGTCAAGCAAAACCTGTAAATCAATATAGTTTTGCTTTAATACTGTTGAACGATCTCTCAAACCGGTTGTGTTAGCGTAGACGATAGATATGGTCAAAGCTATAGAGAGGACAATGCTTGCGAAGGAAAACTGGTCATTGTGTTGTATGAGTGAAAGTAGCGAGAGTGTAATTACAAAAATGGAGTAGTAAACATTAAGAAACTCAACAAATTTTGCAGATTTAAGGAGTCGTTCAGACGCATTAATACGGCATTTGCGGGTAATCCAAATGTTTCTTTCAAGTTTTTCTTTCAAATCTCTTTCCATAAAAGTACCTCCAAAATGCCAGAGAGGCATTTCATAAACACAACAACGTCCATTATAGACTTCCTCGTAAGGAACAAGGATTAATTAGTCAGCTTATCCTTGTGCGTGACAAGGACCATGTAAAAATACATAAATGCCCCTCTGGCGCTTACATTTTAACAAAATATCCCTTTATTTGCAATCCGTTATTATCAGTCATCCCCCATACAATAACTACTATTTTGGGACAAATTGTCCCAAAGCTTTTTCCATCCAACCAGGCTCGGACGATATATCCCCCGTCGCCGCATATTGTTCAGAACAGCCGGGAGCTGTCTGTCAAGGATGCACAGCACCTCCGTCTTACGTCGGCTTGCCCTTTTCTGACCACCCCAACTGCTCTATTTTCTGGTGGCATATCCTCTAGAGCTGCCCCTTCCCCAATCTTGGGGAAGGACGGGGAGATGGGGTTGAATATCAGGGAGGTCTTACTTATGAATTTTATCAACAGCCTCTTTGAGCGTATGATGAACATATAATGAAAGAAGCTCCCATTATGAGAAGGCCGCCCCGCAGGACGCACCGGAAGGCTCGCCTGAACAGGTCCAGTAAAAATGGACAGTGACAAAGTACCCCCTGATATAAGAAAATATCAAAGTGATAGTAGACCGCTCTGCAAAGGTGGTGGAAGGTGACCGGGCACGCAAAATGCGGGAACTAGACTGGCTGCTGGCCCGGGACAAGATGCTGGACATGCTCTTTGAACGGATCTATAAGGTCAATGTGTCCGGGAAGACTGACGATGTTCGTTTTTCCAAAATATCCAAGCGGTATGAGCAGGAGCAAGGTGAGAATGTCGGACGGATGAAGGTGCTGCGTCTGGAGTTGAAAAAGTCGGAAGATAAGCGGATGGATGTAGACACCTCTCTAGAAACGGTGCGTTGCTGCACCGACGCTACAACTATCACTAAGCGCATGGTTGCCGAGCTCATTCAGTACATTGAGGTTTATCCTACAGTCAAGGCGGACGGTGTTACCAGTCATCGGGTGACGATCCATTATAACTGTATCGGTGCTTTTGAGGTGCCGAATCGCCGGAAAATCTCCGAACGGGACATCCTACTATAAACAAGAAAATGCAGCATTAAGATGCACCCCCGCACAGATTGCTATATGGATGGATTTGGAAATACAAAATGTGGGTATCATCAAAAGAACTTTTCAGGTCCTTTAATGATACTCCACATGGAAGGGACAGTTAAAATCGATATTTTGAAATGCGGATTATAGAGTGGAAACGCAGAAAAAATTTCCCCCCGGTCTTCTGCTCGGCGGTGCATATATTCTATACAGGTGTTTTGCCAATAGGAAGAACCTTGGTGGAATTGGTTGAAGGGCAGTTTTAACATTCTGAGTATTGAAATACCGAAGGGTGAAGCATGTCAGCACTTGCAGAACCCAAAGAGAGAGACATCTGTTTACAGCAGATGTCTCCCTCTTTGGAACTTCGAAGCAATATAGATATCAATTCCATATTCTCAAATTTATAGTCCTCGAATAATTTCTTACAGATTATAATTATCAAAGGCCGATGCTAATCTGCCATACAACTCGTTGAACTTATTAAATATATCTCTTATTCGTTCTATTTCCTTAGTGGTGAACGGAATGTTGTGCTCTAATAACCAGTTTTTTTCTGGCCCCTTGATGATGCTTCGAAAAATAGTGTGATAAGGTGCATTAAAAACTGAAGGTGAATTTTGAAATCTATCATAATCCGATGATGACCACTCGGTGGGTTGATAATTGCTTGGAATTGATGTGGTATATCCTAAAATAAAACAATCTGGATGAATACGTGTGACTTGAATTCCGGAGATTAACAGAGCTAATATTAGTTTTTCGTAAAAGTTCAGTAAGCTTTCCTGAGATTTAATATCATCCAGATGTGTTAAGTCAAAAACTTGATACCGTACAACATCAAATGTCGCTGGGCGCATTTTTTCTTTTTCTAAAAAATATTGACTGAACTCTTTAAAATAGGCTGTAGATTTAATTTTTGAGTCAATATCAGAATCTAAGTGAGTAGACAAAAACGCCATATCCGCTGGTTCAGACATGGGATCGAAATTAAAGTACATCGTGAGCTCTTCATCAGCTAAAACAAGACTGATGGGATCGACTACTATGTACAGAATAATTACCAAGCAGATGGTATCAGTTACAAATTCGACAAAAAACTGGTTCTCCTTTTCTTTATCAATTTTTATACCGCACATTGGGTTTTGATGTGGTAAATAAAATGTGTCAAATCCTTGCTTGTGGATAATCTTGTTGCTTTTTGATGTTGCCTTTTCATATGCATCAAAAAACTCAGGAACGTTTGCTTTAACCTGCGAGTAAAATGTATCGATTTGTGACAATTGAGATATTAGCTTACTATTCATGGGAAAGTAGTTTTTTTCATCCCACCGTTTTAACGCGGAAACTCCCTTATTGGCAATATAAAGCATACTGTTGCATGTTTCAGCGGCTTGTCTAACAGAATAAAATGCGCAATCAAAATATCCATCTTCATACAAAAAGATGGCGTTGATTAGTAGACGTATAGCCTCACTAATAAATGAATTGCAAAAAATACGATCACTCTGGCCTATTGCCATAGCCTCTAAATTATTGAGTGTATCCAGCAATTCATTATGTTGGGGCAATACAGTTCGCATTTGCTCGTTAAGTTTCATGTTAGATCGTATTTTCTCTCGAAATGCTCTTTCATCCATAAATTATACCCTACTTTGCAAAGCTAATATCCTCATTTGTTCTTTACTGGCTATCTTGGCCATTCTATCCGTATTGCGGGATCTAACCAAAGGTGAAAATCCAGCGCAACTACCGTTGCTTTGTTTCACCAGTATCCCTGTAGCATGGATTCTCTTGGTTCAAAAATTGCATCTCTAAATACAAATATTGGTTTAGAAGGAATAATATATTTTACACCATTTTACAGGAGGAATCAAATTATGCGCATCAGCACAGAAGCAAAGCAATCTTTGGTCGCCCGCTACCGGGCCGGTGAATCTGTCGTCGAGATTTGCGCCGACTCCGGCGTGCCCAGGAGTACGTTCTACACATGGATCAAACCGTACACTGTGACCACAACAGACTCCGGTCATGCTGTCAGCCAGCAGGCGTTTATCAAAATGAAACAGAAACTTCAAAAGTTAGAGCAGAAGATTGAGATTCTTCAAAGGGTCAACTGCACGGTTTTAGCGCCGCTTCAGGAAAAGCTGCAAGAGCTTGCCAAACTGCATGGTCAGTACAGTGTCCATGCCTTATGCGAGGCACTTTGTGTATCCCGCGGTACCTTCTACAACCATATCTTCCGGCGGAAAGATGTAACAGCCTATGATAAACGAAGAGCCGAGATGAAAGAGCATATCCAAGCAGCTTTCGATGAGAGCCAGCAGCGGTTTGGCGCAAACAAAATCGCTGCTGTGTTAGCAGATCGAGGCGTTCGTACTTCGCCCAAGTATGTGGCTGAACTGATGAGAGAAATGGGATTACAAAGTGTTTCTATCTACTCCAAACACGATTATCAGAAAAGTGAGCGGCTGGCAAAAAAGCAGAACATGTTACAGCGGCAATTCAAAGTGGATGAACCGAACCATGTTTGGGTCAGCGACATCACTTGCTTTAAAGTCAATGGCAAGTATCTTTATGTCTGTGTCATTCTGGACCTATTCTCACGTAAAGTAGTGGCCCACAGAGTATCGCCAAAGAATAGCACCTATCTGGTCACCTCTACCTTTCGTCAGGCATATCGGAACAGAAACGAGCCCCAGCAGCTGATGTTTCACAGCGACCAGGGCCCACAATATACATCCAACACATTCCGGAAACTGCTTCGTATGAACAAGGTTGTCCAGTCTTTCTCGAAGTCTGGCCGCCCTCATGACAATGCTGTGGCCGAGTCCTTCTTTGCCTCCATGAAACGGGAGGAGGTTTATCGGACACAATATTGCTCCGAGCACCAGTTCATGAGAAGTGTTGATACCTACATAGAATTTTACAACACGAAACGTCCTCACAGCACACTCAACTATAAGACACCGGATGGGTTTGAATTGCTCCATGAGCAAAGGAGAGAGCGGACAGGCTGATCTGGGCAAAGGGTTCAAAACTTGGTATTTTTCGTTTTTCAACCACCAAGCTTGCGACTTTCATCTTTGCGATAAAATGGGCGGGCCACACATGAAAAGAGAGAAAGCCTGAAATATCAGGCTTTCTTCCATAAAATGAGGGTAGGCGTATTGGACAGTCTAAGAAAACTGTTCAATACGCCTACCCTCATCCACAGCACGTTGAGATCGTCAATATTTGCGACCGGCTCATCCAACAGTAGAAAATTGGGAACGAATGGCGTTGCCAGATTCATCCAGAAAAAGACAGAAATCACCAGAGCGGTACGCTGCCCGGTACTCATATGGTTGATAGAAACCTTTTCTCCATTGCGAAAGGCGACCAACTGCCCATCCGTATCAATAGCCACCTTGGAAAATTCCTGTGGGGAGTGCAGGGCCAGAAAGATTCGGCTGATCTGTTCGATGTTTTGGCCGATAAACTTATCTGCATAGAAGTCTGGAGACTGGAGACATTCCAGTTCATTGCGCAGTTTCCCGCAACGGTCCAGCTTTGTCCGGATATCATTAATTTCTCGCTGATAAGCCTCTTTTTTGTCCTTATTTTTTGCGGATACGGTGATTTCACGTGCTTTCTGATGGAGATTTTCGCAAAGAACACGGATAGCTGCCCCGTTCAGTTCTTGGTCTGCCGCTACATCTCCCACGGCATCCCAAAAGGTAGAATATTGATCCAGTCGCGCAGTCTCTTCATGAAACTGCTCCAACTGTTGTTCTGTTCGACAATGATCCTGCCTGATTTGTTGCAGTTCTTTTTGGACTCGTTCCCACTCGGACTTCTTTTGCAAAAGGGCTGTAGTAAGTTCTCCTCGCGTATTCTCCCAATGTTGCAAAAGAGCTGAAAACGTTGTGATCAACGTTTCGTCTGCTTCCTCCGGGTCAAATCGTTCGGCAAATTGGGAGGGGATCGTCTCAAAAAAGTTCTGCCGGCTTTTGAAAATTTCATCCAGCGTCCCGCCAATAGAGACCTGCTCCTTTTCCGCAAGTAGATATCGCTCTATCTCCTCAAGTCCATGTTTCGCCTTGAAACAATCCTTTTTTGTGTCGCTAATGGCCTTTTGGAGATCGTCAATATTTTGAATGCTCGGGAAATCCAGATGGATCCTCCGCAAGGCCTCGTGATAGTCCTCTGCGGCAATTTTTTGGTTTCCCAACTGTTTCAGTGCGGATTTCACGGTCTCATATTCATCGGAAACATTTTGTTTTTCTTGATAAAGTGCCTGCAACTGCTGATCGACCAAGGCCGACTCTTGCTGCAAGTGTTCCCGAAGGACCTGCTCTGTGATCCCCTCCGTTCCACATAGAGGGCAGGTATGGCGAGTTGCATTCATTTGATAAAGCTCTAATCCCGCAGATCTCAAAGCGGAAAAGAGCGTGGCCTGTTTTGCCTGATCAAGCGTCTTTTCTTCAATCTGAGCATCCAGATCATCCAGCCGCCTCTGTAAACTGGACCGCTGCTGATGCATCTGCCGCATCTGCTCCTGGAGCTGTTGGGGCGTAGCCTCAACTACTACCTCCAAAATAGCGCCGTACTCCTCTTTCAACAGTTGTAAACGATTGGAGGTAGTCTCAAGTGTCTTTATCTGTTCGATACGATCCTGGTACGCATTAAACCAATCCAGATGATTTGTGCGGAATTGCAGTTGCTTTACCAAGGGCTCCAGCGCACGCAAAGAAGAAACAGTCTCTTCGGAATCTTTACACCGCTTTGTCTGCTCCTCCACTTCTCGTATTAGGTCACGTTCCTTCCCCTCGAGCAATGCGACGTTTTCTTTCAGTTGCGCACAATTTTTCAACATGACGGGGAGCTGCTCTTGCTGGATGCTTCGCTTTTTTGCCAGTTGTGCCCTGGAAGGAACGGGGCCAAGACTTATCACCTTGTCGTATTCCGCCTGAAGCCTCTGGGTTTCTACCAGAATCTTCTCTGGTTCCGTATCCCGTCCGAAGTTCAGACCGGATGCGGTGAGATATGCCTTAAAGGACTCGATATCCACCGATGGTATGACGAGGGCATCGATCTGCATTTGCAGCCGTTTCGCCTCTTCTTCGTATTTTGCGGCCTGTTCAGCGCATTTGCTCTTGTAGCTCTGCACATTTCGCCACATCTCTTGTATCTCTGGTCCATACAGGATCTTAGCAAAAAGCTCTTTCAGTTTTGGCTGGTCGCTCGTAAACAGGAACGTCTCCTCTGCCGACAAATAATTGAGGCGGTGGAACAAGTTTTGTAACTGGGGCTGTGTGCGATTGGTCCCCCGCATTCTGTAAAACTGCTGTTCTCGTTCTTTCTTCTTTGCAGGCTTCAAGGGTGGCGGGAGTGCCACCGATCGTCCATCCACCTCTGCTAACAGTATGGGATATGCGTGTATGGAATCTGATTGCAAAGCATCTCTCTGAAGGCTCCTAACCTCTCCCGTCAAAGCCAACTCGATTGCTGAGAGCAGAGAGGTTTTTCCAGAACCGTTGAACCCATAGAGCAGATTGACCTTTTGGAACGGAATATTCCAATTTTTTTGGTAGCAGTGGGAGCGGTATCCTTGAGGAATGAAAACAGAACATACCTTAGTAAGGCGTTGACCAGCCACGTCATCGCTTGAAGAAATTGCAGCCTTCTGTTCTTCCGGTTCTCCGGCCAAATAGGCATCCAGTTTCCTTTTCGCATACTCGTCCAGGCAAAAGCCCAGGCCCTTATCCTCCAGCTGCTTCAGCCAGATATCGCCGGGCTGTTGCAATTCCTCCTGCATAGTATCCACTGTGATCCGTCCAATCGGGATAGCGTCTGACAGATGCTCCAGAGAAAGAAGCAGGTTCCTTGTGTACTCTGTATTGCTGGTGAAGGCGATCCGTTGCCTGGGATCTACTTTTTTCAGTTCCTCTTCTTTTAGGACACTGATCCAGTAGATGTTCCAGCTGATATCATTGGCCAGACGGAAATAAACCGGCTCGATCACGTCAGAAACAAAGTGATCCCCCCATTCACTCCATGTACGCCATTGCTCTGCCGTCTCATGGTAGGTAAAGAGATACTTTGCAAAGGCCCTGGATGGATCTCCATACTGTTGTTCTGCCCAAACGTAGGGAATATCCTCCCGCCAATTTTGAATAGGGTCCGCTGTAAGCCCTGTGGACAGAATGGCCTCAAGCATCAGATTCGATCCCGCCATCCGTAATATCCCCTTTCACGATCGTACCGCGCCCCTGTGTGATCTCGGCAGACAGCACAGGTTCACAAGCAAGTCTACGTCCTTTCGTCTCGAAATAAAACACGCGGATGAACTGACGGAGCAGATCTTCATCCCCGTTGCACTCTGTATCTCTTAAAAATTTGGCGTACTGACGGGCCTCGTGCGGCGTCTGTGCATAGGCCACCAGGGCCTCCTGTTCCGCAGCCCGCAAATTGATGCTGGGCCTGCCGGATTTGTTCGTTTGGTAGCAAAAGCTGTGCGGAGCTTTTAATGGAGCACACTGAGCGGGCAGTTCTCCCTGAAGTATGTCGATCAGATACAAAAAATGGTCGAACTGAGTGGCGGCGCTTTTTCGATCTTCCTCATCCAGAAGCAACGTCCAAGCGCTCAGGTTTTCCGTTTCATCGATCTCCAGGATATTGTTTGGGAATGCTTCCAGTGCCAACGCAAAAAACCGGTCGGCATCCCATCGTTCTTCGGTATCCAGAGGGAAACGGTATGCATCCTCTACGTCACAGCTGCTTTGGTAGAGGGCTGGGTTTTTTTTGGCGATCCGATCGATCCTCTGCTGGAGCGTTTTGGTGGAGGGTGCCTGTTCCACCCAGCTCTGAGTGTCCTGGTCATAGCAACAGCGCACCTGAGCATGGACGTCCGACACACTCGTCTTCCCATAGCCATCTTGGTCAAAGTTTGGCACGATAAGCTCCAAGGCCTCCTCCTGAGACTGGCTGAACCAAACTTCCGTCCGTTTTGGCTTCATGATGGCGCCAAATAATCCGTGTTGTTCATTCTCTCTGTGCAAGGAAGTCTTTTTCTCCCATTTCTCCGAAATATCGTCTGCGTGTTTTAGATAAACGCAGGACCAGGACAGGGCGAGCGTTTCTTCTGCCTCCTGACGGCCAGAACGAGATAGTGTGGTACCTGCCGCCCAGTTGCAGGTGATGTAAGTACCGGCCTTTCCGTGCTCGAATAATTCCCAGCGGAGACGGGAGAACACCGCATCTTTCGGGTGGCCGTTCAACTGAGGATGCAGGATGGTGAGGCCGGACATTTGCAGCCCTTCATTCTGCAATGCCTGCCAGGTAAGTTCGTTATTCATGGAGTCTGCACAGAGCAAGGTCAAGAGGCGATTTCCCAGCGTGAATATCATATTTCCAATGGTCATGCCTGCCTGTTCGCAGAGGCAGTTACGGTCTCCCATAGGCTGCGTTTTCAGTTGGGGAACCAGACAAAGGGTGGGCTTACCATCCCGACAGGCAAGGAAGCAGTAAAACAGGGCGTTGACAAAGCGATTGGAGAGCACCCCCCAGGAATTGCAGGCTGTATCCAGCAGAAATACGCCGTCAAGGTCTGAGAGCTTTTTGATCAATGAATCAAATTTTTCCTTTTCCATTCCCTGACACGGCAAGACCCAGAGTTTATGGTTTTCGGGCCATAGGGACTCGTCTTCGATAATATTCACAATCACCTGTTCGGAGATGCAATACTCCGGAAACAGAACCAAATCACAGTATCGTTTCTTTGCAAGGCGCAATAGACGAAGGCATTTTTCGTCGTGCTCGGCGTCTTCGATCCAAACACCCTTCTCGCGGTGAAACGAAAAATCCCCCCGCATCTGTACGCGCAGAAATGAGTAGTTGCTTTTTTGGCTATCGCAACAAATAGGCAAATCCCAGTCGATACCCTTGTCCTTCAGTTCATGCTGCAAATCGACAAATTCAAGACGACCACCCATGATCAACCGTCACTCCATCGTTATTTTCTTTCATCATATCACAGCAAGCAAATTCTTACAAGGTTCGCTCGATTTCTATTGTTTCTATAAAACAAACTATGACTTTAAAGGAGGATTCAACCCCATGTTCTACAACACAGAAGCAAAGCAATCTTTGGTCGCCCGCTACCACGCTGGCGAATCCGTTGCCGCGATCTGCGCCGACACCGGCGTACCAAGAAGTACATTCTACACATGGACCAAGCCATATATGGTAACCGCGACAAACTCCGGTCATGCGGTCAGCCAGCAGGAGTTTATCAAACTGAAACAGAAACTCCGGAAGTTAGAGGAAAAGATCGAGATATTGCAGAAGGTCAACTGCACAGTCTCATCGCCACTTCAGGAAAAGCTGCAAGAGCTCGCCAAACTGTATGGACAGCACAGCGTCCATGCTTTATGCGAGGTCCTCTGCGTATCCCGTGGGACCTTTTACAACCATATCTTCCGGCGGAAAGAGGTAACAGCCTATGATAAACGCAGAGCCGAAATGAAGGAACATATCCAGACAGTTTTTGATGAAAGCCAGCAGAGATTTGGCGCAAACAAAAACGCCGCTGTGCTGATGGAGCAGGGCGTTCGGACTTCACCCAAGTACGTGGCTGAACTGATGCGGGAGATGGGTTTGCAGAGCATTTCCACCTATTCCAAGCAGGATCATCAGAAGCGTGAACGGCTACTGAAAAAGCAAAACCTCCTGCAGCGACAGTTCAAAGCAGACGCACCGAACCGCGTCTGGGTCAGCGACATCACCTGTTTCAAAGTAGATGGCAACTACCTCTATGTCTGCGCGATCCTTGACCTGTTTTCCCGAAAGGTCGTGGCCCACAGGGTATCACCCAAGAACAGCACCTACCTGGTCACTTCCACCTTTCGGCAGGCATATCAGAATAGAAATGAGCCCCGGCAGCTGACGTTTCACAGTGACCAGGGCTCGCAATATACATCCAACGCTTTTCGGAAACTGCTTCGCATGAACAAGGTCATCCAGTCCTTTTCCAAGTCCGGGCGCCCACACGACAATGCCGTAGCCGAGTCCTTCTTCGCCTCCATGAAACGGGAGGAGATCTATCGGAGACAGTACCATTCTCAGCGGCAGTTTGCGGAAAGCATTGCTGATTACATTGATTTCTACAACACCAAGCGTCCTCACAGTACACTCAACTACAAGACTCCAGATAGGTTCGAATCGCTCCATGCGCAGAAAAAAGAGCAGGTAGGCTGACCTGGACACTGGGGTTCAAATCAGAGGAATTTTCATTTTTCGTCTATCTATTTTCACTTTTTGTCCTCTTCACGCCAAACGGGAGAGCAGAAAATAGAAAGGGAGAAAGCCTGTCATTTCAAGGTTTTCTCCCATAAAGCACAAGCAGGAGCATTAGACAGTCCAAGAAAACTGTTCGGTACTCCTGCTTGTGTTCAGTCCAAAATATCTACGCCAATTCAGTTATCAGCCCGCTCATTCATCTATAAAGATGCTAAAATTATCGGAGCCGAGAATCATCATACAACCCGGGAGGCAATTCTCACGATTATAGTCGACAATTGCTTTATGCAACTTTACATCGTCCGCACTTCTCTTAGTATTGGCACTGGGGTGGGAGTGCCACTCGCCAATGTAAGTAAGATTGTCTAAAGCAGTCTTATAAATATCGTCAAGACGCTCAGGCAGATTAGCGCAGCCTCTGATAAAAGAAGTTGGAGAGGAAATGCTATCATCTGGTGCCTTCACTTGGCAAACAACATAAACACGCTTTCTTGCTATATCATATGCTCCAATAAGAACGCCACCAGTTTCGTTAGGTAAAGCTCTTCTTCGATCCGCCTGCATTTCATTAAGCAACGATAATGACAACTCTACTTGCCAACCATTATATTCACGTGTAATCCATTTCTCTGCCATAAAAGACTCTTTTTCAACAGAATCAGAGACGTGAGTCCATATAATTATTTTCCCATCGGCATTACTTGTATGCAATTTGATTGCTTTGCAACATAATGCTGCGCTTAGAGAAACATTATCCTGTGATATGCGGCTTGAAATGCTGCGGCATGTCCCAGAATATATCATAGTCTCTGGTAATGACATGTGATCCGAGTACTTTTCATTCTTCAGCAGCTCCCGGTAATACTGCATTTCCAACAAATCCAACCGAGCCGTCCTGTCGGCGCTTTCAAGCAGCATGATTGTTGCTGTTCCTTGCGGGTTCAAGAAGCAGGAAATTCTTCGCGCATCGGATTGAACATCCAATGCAAGATGGCGTTCAACGGCAATGGATGCCGATGCATCCAATATGATATCTGATTGGCCAAAAGCCATACTTACAGAGTTATCTTTGCCAAAAACATCTGATGCAATAGCAACGAGGTCAGAATCAGACTGGATGTGGTTCGCAACTTTTTCCAATGACTCTACTTTAGAATAGCCGATATCGTTGCTTGTTAACACGTGCCGCGCAATATTATGCGGCCAGAAATAATCATGATCGATAATCGTCCATTTACCATACCCGGACCGCAAACAGTTGTTGAGAATATGCGATCCAATTGCCCCCACGCCAACAAGCGAAAAAATTTTTTCTCCGTCAGTTTCATCAACTTGGTTTGCCCACCTGCATTCGCGCTTTGATTGTGCCAGATGAACATTAAACGGGGTGATAGCAATATTGGCACCATTTCCGCCTGGATGTTTACTGAGTCCTATTCTGCTTCCGTTTAAGTGAAATCCATAATCAGTCAGTATATCTTTTAAAGAATTGTCAATAACAAAAGACCTCAAATCAAAGGTTTCAATCTCAGCCTCTTTGATCCGTTGTTTTGGAATAGCTAGGTTTATCAAGACTTTACAAGCAAGCAGTTTATTCCTCTCTTGCCTAAAATAGCTATAATAAATTCGCGGATTTTGTACAATAGTAAAAAGATCGGTCAACCAAGCTCGAATGGTATCACAGTTTTTGAATGAACAGAGCAACTCCAACAATGTTTGGGGCATATTATGTATTAAGTTTGAAAAATCCGGAGGGACAGGAAGGGAGAATACTGCGAAGTAATTCCCGTCGCTGGATTGATACATCAGTTTTCCAAATTCACGATCCTCTACAATGTACTTGTCAAAATACGGTTTCCCCAACTGTCCGTTCCAAACAATGACGTTACTTACATACGGGAAAAATGGCTCTAACGGTTGGTCCGGACGATGAAGCTGATTCATGGAGGTTTTTCGGAACCAGTTTTCAATGCACGTAAACAAGAAACGCCCATTCAGCTTGTGCTGTATTTCATGATAACCCAAATCTGAGTAACACAAAGATTTATGGACGTTATCCTCATGGACATTTAGGTGGGGAACAATCGGGAAGTCATCCCTAACAGTGACAACAGGAAGGGTCTCTGTATTACTGATATAGATTGTTATCGGTTCGATGTTCCGAACAGGAATCAATCGATGCTGGGGCAAACCAATCACTTCAAAATCGAGTTCAAGTTCATCGCATCGGGAAACCGTATCATCATGACTTCTTATGGCATTCAGAGAAGCGCGAAAACGCTCGTGTTCTTCCACGAGCGTCTTCACCTCCATTGTCAAATTGAAAAAGGCTCCCATTGTTAACCCCCTGCCCGCGGCGCAGGAGTATGAATGAATGCGGCATTGAACCCCGTGTCTTCCCGTATGCCCGTACGATCAATTTTGAATCGCAGAGGTTTTGGATTCGTTTTCCCGCCATACTCCGATGTTATAAGCAAAGTTTTGCTAGAACCGTCGGCATTTTTGCAATATTTCCTATATGCCTTTTTTGCCTGGACATGGGGCGGTTGCGTATCACCGTCTCCGACATCAGAAAATGCGCGGCACGATGCCACAAGGAATGCGTTCTCCTGGCCGTATTCCTGAAGCAAACGTTTTATGTCTTCCGAAGGTTCTGTGATGTCTTCCCCCTTTTCATCAGAAAGTCCTGTATAGCTGCAGTGGTGCGGTATATCATATAGGTCCCACTTCAAATTATCGGCATTTCCCGAAGATTCGGAGCGCTTCACAATCTTGTCGAGCACATCATGTGGGGTGTCCCCTGTAATGAACAGATTTGTAGTTTGGTCTGCGTTTTCAAGCGCAATCTGGATTACGATGGACGGGTCATTGCGATTATCCACATCCTCGGCATCTTCAGAAAATGGGGCATGAACAAAGATGGAAATCTCGTCACCCAAGTTATGCTGTGGGCCTTCTAATAGAGTCCCAGCATGGATAATCGGATAGTCATTTTCTTCGGTTGACAATTCATTCTCTTCCAGCCACGAGGCAAGAGCTCCTGGGGCGGCAAAGATTTTTACCCCTTTCCCCCCACATTCTTTTAGACGATAGCGCGCCTCCTGCCGAATGACCCGTGCATCCTCACACAGGTTGACATCCAAGAGGAACGCAGCGGATATCCACAGTTCCTTGATTTTGGCTCGTTTCCCCGTTTGGTATTTTACCGCATGGTCAAAACAGAAAAAGTCCGCCGCCCCCTTGACATGGTCATCGTGCGGGTGGGTAAACATCACGACATCAAACGTATCGATGTCCTTCAGCGATTCAGTCAAATCCGTATACTTTGACTCGTTGCTGTGCATATTTGCATAGTCCATCAGCATCCGCTTTCCGTTGTCTAGTTCGAGGAAGATGCATTCTGCGTTGCCTTCTGGAAAAAATGTAATTGTCTGGCCCATAATGGCTCCTTTCTTCCAATAGATATTCTTGGTCCAAGATTATTTTTGATAGCAAAGATAAGTGCAGTTTGCCACTTCGTATCCATGACGCAGCAATAGTCGGTAATCGGATTCTTTGGGCTTCCGGAGGGTCGTTTTGTAATTCATAGCTTTTTCTGAGTCTGAGGTTGACAGGCATTCCTGCAATAAATGCGTTCTCAAGTCATCAGGGCATTTGCTGGCCGAAGTAATCTTTTCCGCGCTACCGCCTATTTTCAAATACATTCCCTGGTTGGTCCGTTTAATGAAATCCATCACCATACGGTTCCGCAAGGATGTGACTTGATCCATAGAAATATCCAACAAACGCTTCAGATTAGAATAGGTGAAGCCTGCATGACGTCGATAAGGGCCAATTGACGCAGAGGCGTTGCTGACAATCATGTAGTCCAAGCCGTCTTTCAAAGTGCCTGCGTTTTCCGGTGTAAATATTGACTCCAGCCCCAAATTATCGTAGACGCCGCCGTCCCATAAGTGAATGATTTTATCGGGGGCAGAATAATCCACATCGGAATATCTGGGGGGACTCCACTGATATTCACTTGTGGGCAAGCAATAAGGGCCTATCAAAATAGGGAATCCGGCTGATGCAGCCATGACAAGGGACAAAGGAATGTCAGGATTCTCAACATACCCAATTTTGTAATCGCCCATGTTGTTCTTGCAAAGTCGGAAGCGCTTTCCTGTTTCATAAGTAGTGCAGTTGGTATACCAGATAACATCCCCAGAGAGGTCGGCTAAGGACCCGTGTATTCCCCATTGGCGCTCCAACTGTTTCGCAATGACGTTGGGCTTTTTGTTCCAGTAGTATGGGGAACAGATGAGTCGCAGTACGGCAGATATTTGTATATCGTTGGCCAATATAACCCTCTCGATCGAGGGCAGGACAGAGGAAAGGAACGTCTTGCTTGATGGCCATGTCAAATCATTATGTGAATAAATCAAGCCGACACAGAGGCTAGCACCGGAAACCGAGGAAACCCGTTTTACTTCTTCCAGCAATTCGTTCTCGGCCAGCCACTTAAATAGGCCAAGGTGAAAAATTGTAGCCCGGATACCTCCACCAGATAGTGCGATGCCAATATTATGTAGTTCCATACTAGAACATATCGCCATCTTGACCATTATCATCGCGAACCGAAAAAGATTTTATTATGATGCTCATTTTATCCTCCTAAAATCATTTGTTAACACTCTCTGCAAAATACTGAAAAGGCATGGCCTGCGAAGCGTTCCAGTCGCACAGCAAACAAAATATAGCGAAAAGATTGGATTGGCACATTCTCTACCGCCCTCTGGTTTCAATTCTCCAAATTCAAAAACTGTTCTATTGAAAGAAGATGGTTTCTTCCACTTTGCTGGCAATGTCCTCTAAATACACTGTGGCAGGAACTCGACCCACTTTGTTGTAAATAAACACTGCAGCCACCCCCAATGCGATTCGCTATTTTTAGCATTATACCATTTTCTGTCTATTTTGTATAGCTCAAATCGCGCCGATATTGAAACTCACCTCTCTTGGTTTAGCAGATTGAAATAGAGCAAGGGGGACGAGTTCACACATCGTCCCCCTTGCTCTATTTCAATCGCAGAATCTGTCGTACAGCAGCACGAATTGTTTCTGGATGATTCCGTCTCCATGGTAATGCCCGAAGAAGTGATACTGGAACCGGCATCGCTGTAGCACCTCCTCCTGGAAATCTGTGAGCTCGTCCGGCTTAGGCATTTCCCGGAGCAGTTCATTCTGGATGCTGGTAGGGGCGCAATGGGTGATGATGTAGTCGACTTTCCAACCTGCCTCGCCTAGATTCCGCCGCGCTTCCAGATATTCTTCTTTGCTGGGCAGTTCCTCTTTCCACCAGGACTGGTGGTTGATTCGAAAGGCCGCACCTTTGGCGTTGAGCACATGGAACTTCTGGAGGAACCAGGGATCGTCCGTCTCCAGGACGCCGCCCTGAATATCGTGGCTGCTACCCCCGCCCATAGTAAAGACCCGTTTACCGCACAGTTCAAATATCTGACCGCGCTCCACAGGAGTACAGAGGGGTGGATGCACCGGATCATCCAGGCTGTCTCCATACACTGATATGTATATCATAGGAAGGGAGCAAACACCATGACCTACACAGATCAAGAGAAGAACTGTATCGGAAGGATTATACATCTGAAGCTGATTTTCAGCGCGGCCTGTCCTCTTACATCGGATTTTACAACGATCAGCGTCCGCATCGGACGCTGAAAAATCGGACACCCCGTCAGATAGAGGAGACATTCAAAACCGCAAACACCTGAGTGTGTCAGCAGGGGTTCGAATCTCGCTGTTTACGCGTTTTGTACCTCGATTTTGCCCAGTTTGCAGATTTCCGATGATATAACTCCGAAAAACAGAAAAACCAGAAAGCCTTGCAGCGCAAGGCTTTCTGGCATAAGATGACCCCACCTGACGTGAACAGTGACAACTATCTGTTCAAATCGGGTGGGGTCATTCAAAAGCAGAGGTTGCACATCTTAGCAATCGACAGATGATCAACTCGTTCCCCTGATTGCATTTAGTAAAGAGGAAAATTTTTCAATCTTCTGATTTTCCAGATATGCTTGAATACATTGGACTTCAATTGTTGGTATATCTATATCGCATTGATGTGAGATTTTGTCTGCGTAGTAGTGATGATCTTTTGCAGTCCGTCTTATATCCATAAAATCAACATGGTATTGATTGAATAAGAATTCTGCTACGATCGGATTAGAAAATACCTCTTTTTCCGGGGGAAGATCGGTGGGATATGCAAAGATAAATTCAGCTGCATTTGCTGTACTTTGTTCATCTCTGATTCCAATGGCTTTGATGCCTTTGTGTTCGCGCGTATACCTAACCGCGTTTAATACATCTCCCTTATCGCCTACAGCAGCAACGGATACAGCCCGCGACAATTCGGGTGAAAATTTCCGTATAATTTCTCGTAATAGCTTTTTTGAAAACTCATCTTCTACATAGACCAAAATGGTTTTCTGATGTCCGTTTGTTAAATCCGCAATAACCTCCGCTATAGTGGGATTATCTTCCACTGTCGTGCCGGATGAAGTTCGCTCTGTTTTCTTTCGTGCTTCTATAGGCATCACATCGATGATTGTCGGTGAATGGGTGGTGACAATAATTTGATGGCGCTTACGCTTACAGACTTGCAAAAAGTACACCGCAAGATTGTGCTGTGCATCTTGATGTAAAGCAGTTTCAGGTTCTTCGATTACAATCAGACTTTTTTCCGGGGCACTTTCAATGGAATCGATCATCCGAATAAGTCGAGCCTCGCCACATCCCATATGGTTTTCCGAGTAGTTCGCCCCGTATTTGGAGGCAAATCCCATTTCTGCCTCTTTCGATTGGTTTATAATTTTAGCCACTTCGACGGAATTGTAGGGACAATCAAGTATGTTTGCGGAAATATCTAAACTTTCTTTGCTGAATGTTCTCCTATCTCCAATCCATGTCTTGGGATCTAAATAAATTCGATCGCCCATTTCGTGATGCGGAACGAAAAAGCCCATTCCAAAATAAATACATTTCCTGTCAGGACGATGTTTATAACCGCCCCAGTCAGAATGGATTTTTCTGATGATATTTTCTCGTGCATGACAAGAAGCCTCTGGAGTGGTCATAAACAATGACATTTGCTCAAATCCTCGTGATTCCGGTGAAATGGCATATGAATATTTCAAGTAGGCATCTGCAGTATACGGATTAGGGTCCAAATTGGATTTAATAAAAAAATTTCCTAAATTGTAGTAATTTTTCATATTATGATGTGCTTCCTCTGGCAACTTGTAGCGATAACAGCATAGCGCCAGTTGGGCTAAGGTACTCTTCCCCGATCCATTCTTTCCAATAATAACTGTGATTGGAAATTCCATGCTCATTGATGCGGACATACCTCTGATTCCATTCACATCTAATGTAAGAAGGACATTCCCAAAATTCGCAAATCGGTTTTGAGGTAGATACATTTTTTTCAGGTCATGCACTAATTGCTCTGTTGCTTTCATGGCCAATATCTCCTTTGGAATGGCACAGATGCTAGAATTATTTATAACAATCTTAGCACATAATCGACAGAATGTCACTATAATACCGTTGCATTTTATCCGTATCGATTTCTTGCCGTGATATGATAATTCATATCACACGAAAGGAGCAAACACCATGACCTACACAGATCAAGAGAAAACCGCTATCATCATACAGTACAGACAGGGCAGGCCAATCCAGCAATTATGCGCAGAATGCGGCGTCCGCGCACGGACGATCTACCGCCGGGCAAGGACATACTGCCCAGTGGTTCCGGACGAAAAGCGCCCCTGTACCATCAAAGAGTATGATGCACTTCTGCGTAGAGTTGCCAAATTGGAAAATATGGTCGCTGTTTTGCAAACCGTCGGCTGCACAGTCCACGCTCCGTTGAAAGAACGGCTGTGAGAGCTGGAGTTGTTATATGGTTAGTACGACGTTCACACTCTTTGTGAAGCTATGAATGTCTTCCGTGGAACCTTCTATAACCATATTCTCCGAAATAAGCGGAGCAATGCTTGGTTCGAAAAACGCAGAGAGGAATATTGCGGATTGATCCGTGAAGTATTTGATGAGTATCGTCAGGTGCTGGGTGCTGAAAAGATCCGTACCATTCTTGTTCAACGCGGTCAACAGATTAGCAAAGAATATGTGGCAAGACTGATGAAGGAGATGGGTTTATCCAGTATTCGCACCACTGCAAAACAGGATTACATGAAACTTCATGAGCCAGAAAAGAAACGGAATGTCCTGCGTCAACAGTTCCAGGCGGACAAGCCCAATCAAATCTGGGTCAGTGATGTTACCTGCTTTAAACTGGGGGAACTTTATCTTTATACCTGCGTAATTCTAGACCTGTTTTCACGCAGGGTTGTTGCCTATAAAGTGTCCAGGAAGAATAGCACCCAGTTGATTACCTCCACATTTAAGGCCGCATGGGAGCAGAGAGCTCCCGATGCCGGCCTCATTTTCCACAGTGACCGAGGGGCCCAATACACCTCACATCGGTTCCGACAACTACTTCATGAGCGCGCAGTGGTGCAATCTTTCTCCAATTCTGGGAAACCTCATGACAACGCTGTTGCGGAGTCTTTCTTCGCTACCCTAAAGAAGGAAGATCTGTATCGGAAGGATTACACCTCAGCGGTGGCTTTCAAGCGTGGCCTTGCCTCCTACATCGACTTTTACAATACACAGCGCCCACATCGTACCTTGAAAAATCTGACGCCATGCCAGGTTGAAGATGCGTTCATGAGTGACAAATCATGAATCCGTATCCCAGTGACACAGCAGGGGTTCAAATCCCTCCGATTACACGTTTTACGTTTTGATTTTGCCCTGTTTGTATTTATTGGGTGACATAGGGTCTCTATAATAGGAGAGCCAGAAACCATTGTGCCACAATGGTTTCTGGCATAAAATGACCCTACCTATTCTGAACATTGACATCTTTTTGTTCAGATCAGGTAGGGTCATTCAATAGCCGTCCGAACAATCAATATGAGATTGTTTAAGCCTTCTGTAGTAAGGACAATTGTAAGAATGACACCAAATGTTCCAAGAAAAATAGATGCCTTATTATCACAGTTCCTAACAAAATCAATGGTCCTGTCCAGTATATCTAGAGCATCAGCCTTATCCATACACTGTGATTGATTTTTAGTATCCATGCATTAGTACCCCACGATATTTTTGATTTTGTCCGACGCCTTAGTGAAGTTTTCTCTATTGTACTGTGTAATTTCTATACAACACGCTGATTCTTCGCTTATAGAATCTTTTCTAAAACATTATACCATTTTTTGCCCGCTTTGTATAGCGCAGATCACGCCAGTATGAATCTTATTTCTCCTGGTTTGGAAGGCTGAAATAGAGCAAGGGGGGCGATACATAAGATCGTCCCCCTTGCTCTATTTCAACCGTAGGATTTTCCGGTGCAGTAACACGAATTTTTTCTGTATGATTCCGTCACCATGGTAATGCCCGAAGAAGTGATATCGGAACCGGCATCGCTGCCGCACCTCCTCCAGGAAGTCCGTAAGCTCATCCGGTTTTGACCTTTCCCGGAGCAGATCATTCTGGATGCTGGTGGGAGCACAATGCGTGATGATATAGTCCACCTCCCAGCCCGCCTTGTCTAGGTTTCTTCGCGCTTCGAGATACTCTTCCGGGCTTGGCAGTTCCTCCTTCCACCAGGACCGGTGGTTGACCCGAAAAGGTGTTCCTTTGGCTTCCAGCGTGTGGAATTTCTGGAGAAACAAGGGATCATCCGGCTCCAGGATGCCACCCTGGATATCGTGGCTGCTGGCCCCGCCCATGGTGAAAATCCGTTTCCCATTTAAGTCAAACACCTGTCCACGCTCCAGCAAGAGCACAGATGGACGGATACGGCGAATCTTCCCGCCGCGCCAATCCTCCAGCGGATAGGTTCCCAGGGCGTCATAGTTTTCGTGGTTCCCGACCACGAACAGGGTGGTAAAGGGCCGGCGCTCCAGGAAGTCCAGCCCATCGTCATCCCGGCAGTCTCCATACCACACGCCGCCCATGTCTCCGCAAATCAGGACGAGATCCTCCTTGGTCAAACCTTCTTGTTCATAGAAGTTCTCCGGCAGAAATCTTCTGAAATCCCCGTGCGTATCGCCTGTTAGAAATAGTGCCATGTTTCCGTATTCTCCTCTCAGCTTAGCTTCTTGTCCATTTCCAATCCCGGATACCGAAACTTGATGTGGATTGTCTCCGCGTCCACCACCGTGATCCGCTCCACCGCCATGCGTACCTGCTCGTCGTTGTATTCCGTGTTGACCTCCAGCTTGGCCATCCATTCCCGCAGTTCCGCCATGCGGGACATCCGGTTCTCGCTTTGAGCGGTCTCCTGCTCCATAGCCTGGATCTGCTCCTGCACCGCCTGCTTTTCGTCCATCAGGGCCTTGAGCTGGGCGTTGAGGTCCGGGTCATCCATGTTTTCCAGCACCCTGTCCAGCAGTAACGCCTGTTCCGCCGTGATGTCCCCCAGACGCTGTTTCAGGGAGATCAGGCTGGTACCATCCGCCTCCTGTCCCGCCCAAACCAGACGGGTAAAGTTCAACATATCTTCCTTGACCTCACCGTCCGCCTGGGCAAACTCATTCAGGGCTTCCAGGATCGCCTGATGCAGTTTTTCCTCATCCAAGGTCGGAGAGCCATGGCAGTATTTCGTTCCAAATTCCAGGCGGGAGACACATCGCCACACGATACGCTTCTTTCCGTTTCTGGCCCAGGTACACCGTTTATAGGGCGTATCGCACTCCCCACATACCAGGAGTTCGGAGAGGGCGTATTTGGCGGAGTATTTGCCCAACTCTGTCTTGCCGTGCCGCTGCATGACCTTCCGTTTGCTGGCCCTGCGAGTCATTTCCTCCTTTACTCGTTGGAACCACTCTCTTGGAATGATTGCCGGATGATTGTTCTCCACATAGTATTGTGGACGCTCTCCATTGTTTTTCCGCACCTCTTTGCTGATACAATCCAGAACGTAGGTTTTTCCAAGCAGGGCATCCCCGATGTAACGCTCATTGGTGAGAATATTATGGATCACCTGATAGGACCACCGCTGGATACCCCGTGCGGTGGGGACATGGTCTGCTTCCAATTCCCGTTGAATCTGGGATAAGCTGCATCCGTCCAGGTAGCGGCGGTAAATCCGGCGCACCGTCTTTGCCTCCCCGGGGTCGATCTCCGGCTTGCCGTCCTCCCCCTCGCGGTAGCCCAGCAGCTTCTTGTATTGGAAGGGCACATTGCCAGCCTGCATACTCATCATTTTCCCTCTGGCAATGTTTCCGCTGAGGGACTCACTTTCCGCTTGGGCAAATCCGCTGAACAAGGTGATGAGGAACTCATTGGACTCTGTGAGCGTATTGATGTTCTCCTTCTCAAAGATGACCCCGATCCCACGCGCCCGCAGCATCCGAACCGTCTCCAGGCAGTCCACAGTGTTCCGGGCAAACCGGGAGAGGGACTTGGTAAGAATGGTGTCGATCCTTCCACGTTTACAGGCGGCAATCATCTTGTTGAAATCATCCCGCTTTTTTAAGCTGGTGCCGGAGAGACCTTTGTCGGCAAAGATGCCGGCCAACTCCCAATCCGGGTTTTCCTCGATTTTCTGGGTATAGTAGACTTTCTGGGCCTCGTAGCTGTTGATTTGTTCCTTATTGTTGGTACTCACTCTGCAGTAAGCCGCTACTCTCTGTTTGCCATGATGTGAGGATCGTGGATCGGTAATTGTCTTGGTTGCCGGGATAATATGGACTCGTCGTTCCAATGCCTGTTCCATGTATTTTCCTTTCCTGGCGGCTTATCGGAAGGTGACAGCCACCATATTTTCTGCCGAGATGGTAATATGAGAAACCACCTGCCGGATGCGGTTCCAATCCACATCCAGCAGGTGGTTTTTTTGTTCAGTTGGAATAGCTGCGGGGCAGCAGTCATAGCGGGCCGCGGCATTCTGCAAGATGAGGGAGACCAGCTCCTCCGGGTGGTCCGGGTGCTCCAGTCCGCGGTTGATGGCGTTGGTCAGGCGGATCGCCTCTCCGGAGGGCTGATAGGGCTCCCGGTCAGCGGTATCATGCTCTGTGACTTGGCAGGCAATCTCCGAGAGCAGGGTATCGTCTGGAATGGTGACCATGGCGCCACAGCTTCCACATTTGAGATACAAAGTATCTGCCCTGCGGTTCTTTCCGGCCAGCCGGTGCAATGTGCCGCCGCAGTGGGCACAGTGCATCAGGTTTTTCAGACGGAGCGCCGGACGCTTCACCTTGTGAGCATATCCGGCGGTTTTCTTGTGAATGTGCTCCTGTGCCTTCTGGAACACCCCGCTGTCCAGGATGGAGGGGTATCCATCTTGGCCTGTATAGCGGGGGTTCTCCAGCAGCCGCTTGACCTTGTGCTTATCCCAGGCTGGCGCTTCCTGGCTGTACGGGACCTCCTCCCTATTGAGAAGATCTGAAATTTTCTGATAGGACAGACCGCCGGTGTAGAGGGAGAATACCCTTCGCACGAGGATCGCCTCCTCCTGCACAATGGCGATCTCGCCATCCCGGATCTGATATCCATACAATGTTTTCCGATGGTTCATTTTCCAGTCTCCTTCACCAGCTCTTTCAGTTCAATGCCTCCCTGCAGCCGGAAGCGGACGCAGGTCTGGGATTCCACGACGATCTGCTCCACCAAGTCGTGGAACAGGCCCTCGTCGAATTCCTCCAGACGCTCCGGCCCATGCCGGATAAGGTCAACCGTCTGTTGAAGGGCATCGATTGCGTCGTCTATGTCCTCATTTTCCAACAATCTGCGCCGTTCCGCCCGCAGCTTCGCCAGCTGTGCGCTGATCTCATTAAACTTAGCAGTGCAGGCATCGGTGTCCAAGAGCCCAGCTGTCTGGAGCTTGCTGATGTTATAGCTCTGCTCACTTGCCTTGGCAATGGCCTTGTTCACGGCCAGCATAGCAGGATTGCCCCTTTGGATCACGTCCCTGAGTTCTTCCATCTGTTTTATGGCCGGCAGCAGGACAACTCCCGTATTGCGCTTCAGCTTGTTGTACATCCGCACGAAGACCGCATAGAGCTCCGCCTCCGGGATTCTCCCTATAGGGCAATTCTCTGTTCCACTGCCATGCTTCCAGCACATCCAGACGTCTCGCCCGTTTCGCCCCTTCTTTCGAACAAAGCTCCTTCCGCAGTTTCCGCAGGTTATCTTTTTCGAAAGGGGGTAGGCTTTGTGTGACACGTCTCGATGGCCTGCTTTTCGGTGAAGCAGGTCTTGTACTTTGTTGAAAACATCTTTCGCAATGATCATTGGATGACTGTTTTCAATATAGTATTGATCCTCATCGTCATGGTTTCTGGATTTTACATAGGGAAAACTTGAAGTAACGGTTTTCCGCACGAGGGCATCACCGATATACTTTTCATTCGTCAAAATGTAGAGGACCGCAGTGTGTTGCCAGTGGGGCTTCCCTTCTCTTGTTAGAAACCCTCGTTTGGTCATCTCATCAGCGATCCAATATAAGCTGTTTCCGCTCAGATAAGACGCAAACATCCATCTCACCTGCTCTGCTTCCTCCGGAACAATCTCCAATCTTTTTCCATCAACCAATTTGTACCCAAACGGCGCTGTATTCGTAATAAACTCCCCCCGCTCCATCCTCCTCTGATAGCTCATCCGTTGGTTTTGGGAGATGGAGACGGACTCCTGCTGGGCCAGAGAGCTGGAAACGCTCACCATCAGTTCGGTGGTGAGCGTTCCGGTATCAATGTTCTCTTTTTCAAACAGGATGGACACGCCCAACCGGAACAGCTCTCGGAGAGACGCCAGGCAGTCTCGGGTATTGCGGGCAAATCGGGAGATGGATTTGACAAACACCTTGTCGATCTTCCCCTTGCGGCAGTCTGCCAGCAGGCGGTTGAAATCCTCCCGTTTGTCCATCCGGGTGCCAGTAATGCCCTCGTCGGCATACACGTCTACCAAGTCCCAGCCATCATGGTTCTGGATCAGGTCCGTATAGTATTGAATCTGGGCCGCATAGGAGTGGAGTTGATCAGCGGAGTCAGAGCTGACTCGACAATAGGCCGCTACGCGCAAGGTATCTGGACGCACTGCTCTGGGTGGAATTTCCGTCACATTTGCTGCCATGCTGTCTGCTCCTCCTTTTATCAGTCTTTCTGCTGCCTATTATTGGAGTGCAGGAACAATATCTGATGTTTCTGCCGCCCTTATCTCTTCATGCCCTATAGCACTCAATGCGCTGTAGAAATTCAGGAACTCCATCCACTGGCTGTCGGTCTCCGTATCGATGTTCTCATCCATAAACCGGATGGTAACGCCAAGCGCGGAGAGTTCCCGCAGGACTTTCATACAGCTCCAGACGTCCCGTGCCAGTGTGGATATAGACCTGACCAGGATTTTGTCGATCAGTCCTTTCCTGCAGTCGGCCATCATCATTTGGAAGCTGGGTCTCCTGTTGAACTGAGGACCTGTGCCGAAGTCTGTATATATGGTCGCAAGGTTCCAATCATCATGCTCCCGGATGACCGCCGCGGCCCGCTGCTTTTGGATTTGCAGAGCGTATTCGCTGCACCCGACTCTACAGTATATTGCCACATTCAATGGCGCGTTTTTCGGTCCGTCCATTCTATTCCATCCTTTCTATTCTTTGGCAGCGACAACACTACCACTCCCTCCGGACAATAGCCAGTACGATTCCCGAACAGTCATCGGTTGATTGTAATACTGGCTCAAGCCGTATCCAATTCCCTAATTTTGTCAATTTATGATATGGCAGTCTGTTAAATCTTCCAAATGTCTGCGTACAGCCATTTCGCTGTCAAAGCCATCCACATAGACCTTACAGTTATCTCTGGATTCAACATAGTCGTCCTCGTAACCAAGGATTTCTGCCTCTTGAGCAGTCAAGATCCTGGCCTCTACATATCCTGCATACATATACTTTTGCTCGGCATAGTAGAGATACTCCATGTAGTTTCCCGCCTTTCTGCAAATATCTCTGGTCCTGTAGCGACAACACTACCACACCTTTCAGACAATATCCAACACTATTCCCGAACAGTTATAGGGCGGTATTTTTCCATAGCCAGACGCCGGATGCTCTCTGCCTCATCCTCTGTTACGAAGCCCGCCGCTTTCATCCGCATCAAGATGTCCAGAGCGATCTGATACTGCAGTTCTGTTTTGGCGTTGATCATGCCGCCCCCTCCTGGAAGTAGCTGTCCGGCTTGACGCTGCGGATAAACGCCTCCACACGATGGATGTCCTGAGTGACTGGCATCTCCGGTAGGGCGGCCAGTACGTCCTTCCAATAACGCTGGTCTCTGGCGGCCCGCTCATCCAGAATGGCCACCACGCAGGTATCTGTCTCCAGGCGGATGGCCCGGCCAAAGCCCTGCTTCAATTTGATCTGCATCTCCGGCACTACAATGCCCCGCAGAAAAGAATGGAGGGTTGGGTATTGCTCCCGCTCCTTCTCCTTCAGTGCGTCCGGGATCGGGAATGGCAGCCTGGGGATCACCAGGAGAGACACGCAGTCCCCAGGGAAGTCAAACCCCTCCCAGGCGGCTCCTGTAGCTAGTAGGACGCCCCCAGGTGTATTCTTGAATTGCTTTGTGGTGTGTACCGCGTTGCGCCCCAGGGTGAACAGCTGATAGGCCAGATCCTGCTCCCGCAGGCGCTCCTTCACGGCGGACATGGCGGCGTAGGATGTAAACAGCACCAGGGCATGACCGTGGGCCGCGTCCAGCAGGGCGGCGATCTCCGCCGTCAGGCTGTCATAGTATTGTCCGGCCCCCTGATGGGCGGGTAAGCGGGAAACATACATCAGGCAGTTCCTGCTGTATGCGAAGGGCGAGGGGCTGACAGACTCCCGCACACGGCTGTCTGTCAGTAGGCCCGTCGCTTCCTTGAACCGACGGAAGTCCTCCCCAACTGCCAGGGTACCGGAGGTCAGGATCATGGGCTTTTGCTGCCGCCAGAGCGTCTGGCGAAGCTGGTCGGTCAGATTCGGCGCGGTGGCACACAGCATCGTGCCACCATGCGAATCCTCTGCTGTATAGAAGATCATGTCCCTCTGCTCCTGTAGGAACAGGGCCGTCTTATCCCGCAGCTGATCCAGTTGCCGCTGTGTCCTGTGGGGCAGTATGGTTCCGATCTGCTTTTGGATCAGCTCCAGAGTATGGTTCGGCCGGTTTAGGAACGGGGCGAAATGAGAAAAGGTCCCATCCTCATCCCAGGGCCGGGCCAGTTCCCGAAGCACCGGTCCTGCCGCCTCCTCCAGGTTCTCCGAGGCGAGGAGATACCGTTCTCTCCGCAGTACCCGAATCAGTTCATGTATCTCCGCTGCTGTCAGCGTGATACCAAACATCTGGCGGGCGGCCTCCGGCAGCTTGTGGGCCTCGTCCAAAATCAGGGTACTCCACTCTGGAAGCAGAGACCGGCGTCCCAGGTTCCGGTGGATGGCGTCTGCCAGCAGCAGATTGTGGTTGCAGATCTGCACTTGATACCAATTCGAGGCACATACCTCCATGAAGCACTGGTACCGACAGCTCTCCCGTCCACAGTCACAGACCTTGGGCACACCGACACGCGCCCGGTCGTAGCCGCTGAGGTGCTCGGCCATGTCCAGGTCCAGATGATCCCGGAGAGACAGCAGGGCGTCTCTTGCCCGCGGGCTTTTCCGTGTCAGATCCACAGCTTGCAGGCGCCGTTTCAGACGCTCGTCGCATACATAGTGGCTTTTCCCCTTTCGAAGCACTGCCCGGATGGGGTTCCTTGTCATCTGATCCTCTATCAGCACAGAGGAAAGAAAGGGCAGGTATTCCTCCAGCACCGCGTTCTGCAAGGCGATGCTGGAGGTGGAAATGAGCACTGGCTGATTTGCCAGCCCTCTGGCGGCGCGGCTCCGACTGAACACGATGCCGGCCACCAGGTAGGCATAGGTTTTTCCGATCCCCGTCCCGGCATCGCATAGGGCAATGCTGTCATCCAGCATCGCGTCGAGCATCCGATGGCTCAGGGCCACCTGAACTGGACGCTCTGCCATACCGCGGGCGGGGAGAAGTTCTTTGAAAATGTGATCGATCTCTTGATGGGCATTTTGCCTGTTATTCTCTATCATCCGTATAGTCCCCTTCTTGTTTCATTTGTCCTCACCGCATTTGCAGCTCGCCCCCCGGTGAGGGATTGGGAACAGTACGGATAAGGTTTGGCGGACCTTCACGGGCACATTCCAAAGGTCTCTACTGCTTTCAACCCTGGGAATGATGGACAGCTTTGCCAATGCTGCCCCGCACAGGCCGGATCGCTCTCCGGAGAGAATGATTCTCCCCGGGTCATGGCGGGCGCTGAACGCCTGTCCGTGTGGTGATCCGCACTGCTGGTATGAACTTGTCAAAGAGCAGCGGAGCCCATAGGGACTCCTTTAGAAAGCAAACTGAGCCAGAATCTGTTTCATGTCCTCCAGGTCCTCGCCCTGGAGTCCCGCGGCCAAGCGCCGCAGCAGGGCCGTTTGTCTCGGCGTCAGCCGCCGGCGGCCTTGTTGATACCAGTCCGCCATCCTGACGCCACCGCCGTACCGGCCGCAGACCGTCTCGATGGGGTAGCGAAGCGTGAGCATTTCGATGTCGCGGCGAATGGTCCTCTCGCTCACCCCCAGCTCTGCTGCTAGGTTCGGGATAGTCTCCTTTCGCCGCTGGCAGAGCAGGTCCAGTATTAGTTGTCGCCGCTCCGCCGCGCCCACATCTTCACCCCTCTTTCGCTTCCATGCCCTGACTCTACAGGCTAATGCGGACAGTTCTTGTCCGGGT
>OGIE01000629.1_pt1 | contig 52368 bp, 73 predicted proteins | sample 1571581 | NCBI WGS metagenome assembly OGIE01 (sample SAMEA2582021, study PRJEB24529) | metagenome | biome: Human gut stool | place: China | collected 2011 | reverse complement strand
AACACATATCGGTCGAAGCATTAGACGATTTTGAACATTTATATAATGCGTATCACGCATTAGGTGGAAATGGGACAGGAACAGAAATTCACGAAAGAGTAATGGCATTACCAATAAGGTAGGAAGGAGTTTTAAAATGAACAAAAAATGGTTTAAGGCCGCTGTTATTCGAGCTGTTAAGACAATGGCTCAGACAGCAGTATCACTTATTACAGTAGGAAATCTTATTACAGAATTAGACTGGATTTCAATTATTAGTATTTCGGCTACAGCAGGCGTTGTAAGCATTTTAACATCAATTGCTGGTTTGCCAGAAGTAGAAAGCGAGGGATAGTTATGAGCAAAAAAAAATTCAAAGCATCTAACAGAGTCAAATACATGTTTAATAGAATATGGGCATATGCTAACAAGTTCTTTTGCGACAAAGGAAAACAAAAAAAATCAAATGTTAAGTATATTGTAATTCATAATACGGGCAATAAAGGGCGTGATACAGCTTTAGCTAATGCAATGTATTTTAAGAACAAAAAAGGAACTTATGCAGGAGCACATTTCGTAATTGACTTGGAAGGAAAAATCTATCAGTGTGCAAGATTACAAGATGCTTGTTACTCCGTAGGCGGGGTAAAATACCCTAACTGTACAAGCACTGGCGGTGGTAAATACTATGGTAAGTGCACTAATTATAATCAGGTATCCATTGAGCTTGCCGGCATTGTTGACCACAAACCAACAGACAAGCAGATTGCGGCAACGAAGGCTGTTATAGAATACATTCAGAAGAATTGTAAGAATGCAAAGAAAGTTATTCGCCACTTTGATGTAACAGGAAAAGACTGCCCACATAGATTTTCAGGAAAGGCAAATGAAAAGGCTTGGCTCGACTTCAAAAAGAAAGTTGAATAAATCATAGGTGTTTAGAACATCTTATCGTTGCTTTTTGATGGTAAGGTGTTCTATTATGCTTCAAAATGTGATAAAATTTTTATAGGTTTAAATAATAAGGAGGTAGCCTATGAAAAAACAATATGATTTATTAAAAATTTGTTGTAACTTATTAATCATCATATCTTTGATAACAATTTGTACGTTATTTCTTCCTTTTGCTAGTGCGAAAGATGAGTATATAAAGTATCTGAATAACAATCCGACAGAGATGTATTCGAACGAAATAAATATGAAAAATAGCGAGGCTGTTAATATTTCATTGTGTAAATTCGGAAAGATGTTCTATAAAAGTATCGGTATTAGTACGGATTCTGACATGAAAGGTATTACTATTACACGCCTTGCAATGGTTATTATATTTTCGATCATATTAATACTAATGTTATTCCTAATTACAAAGAGAAAGCCAATAGCGACAATAATATTTTCGATTTTATCGTTTGGCGTTTTTAGACTTTTTGTTTGGGATTTAAAAGCTACAGGAGCTTTGCCTAATACTCGATATGGATATGGTGTGGCATATTATATGTATTATGTACTAGAAGCAATAATTATTCTATTGAGTATTTGCGTTTTGGTAGGAAAGAGAAAAAATAAGGAGGTAGCCTATGAAAACAAGAATTAAAGGATTATTAATTTTATGTACAATATTATGTATGGGATTTATTTTAAGTGCATGCGGAGGAGTAAGTAACACTGAGAACGCAACGGCTAAAAAGACAGTTTTAAACGAGAGCATAGATATTAAAGATATTGATTGGAATGTTGATGAACGATTAATTTTCAATGGTTATGATAAAGATAGACGTTTATCTTTAAATTATACTAATAACTCAAAATACAAAATAATAGATGTAAAAATTAAGTTTGTTCAGAAGCAAGGAATAACAAAGAAACAAAGAAAAGTTTATAATCGTATATTAAAAGAAGGAATGTACGGAAAAGCAGAAGATATTTACATTATAGGTGAGAATATGAAACAGGCTAATCCGGGTGAAACGGTAACGGATTCGGTTTGTAATTTTAATAACACATCTGGATATTTTCCGAATAGCATGAAAGAATATGAATTAATGGAACCAGAAGAAATGCAGATTGCATTCATTGGAAGTGATGGCTTAATACATTCATGTGGATATGATTTTGAAAGCAAAAACGTAATAAAATCTAACGATACAACGGAAGCTTACACGTGGGAAGATAACGAATATAGCAAGGAATTACCAAAACCACAGGCAGACGTGGTGACGGACGCAGGGATGCTGAAGAATAAGAAAGTTTATTATTTTGAAATAAGGGGCGCTGACGAAAGCATTTATAAAAATTACATAAAGCAGTGCAAAGATAAAGGATTCACAATTAAATCAAAAGATTATTGGAACGGATGGGATGCTGAAAATAAAAACGGTTACAAAATGAATATATATTACGATTGTACAGAAGAATTAATGATATGTAAATTAGAGAAACTCAAAAACTAAATAATTCAAAATAGGAGTAGTATAGTGTACGTACAAGTTGTACAAGTCTATATTACTCCTACATTTTTGTTTAAATACCCCAAAAATAAAGGCTTTCCAGTTAGCGTACAGCAGGCTGCTGATGAAGGTAAGTTTTAATATTGCCGATAAATAAAGGATGTTTGAGGGCGGTTAAGAGTAAGTAGAAGTAGTGAAATTAGGGTTATTCCTACACTAATCCTACATTACTCTTACACCACACTCCTACACCGAAGAAAGCAAGAATTACAAGTTATTTTATTTTTTGCATTTCTTCTATAAGCCAACTGATTTCACGTTTGGTGTATACCTTTTCAGTTATGTCAGTAATTGCGTGTCCGACAATATACTTTAAAGCGTATTCATCAACGTGAAATTTTTTTGCTCTTGTGATAAAGGTGACTCTGCCATCATGAGCTCTATGTTCGGGATTAAGATTTAATCTCTTTATTATTTTTTCAAAGCGATGTCGATATTTGTCATAAGTCAGTTTTATGTTATTTAAATGAGTTGCACCGTCAGTACAATTAAGTAAATATTCGCTATTGAGCTCGATTGCTTCATTATAACGTTGAACAATTAGATCTTTTATCTTTGGATGAATCGGAACTATACGATTTTCACCAGCATCTGTTTTCATTCCGCCCTTTAATAAACCATTTTCAAAGTCTATATCTGAAATTTTTAATAAGCCAAGCTCTTGAGGACGCCAACCTGTATAGCATTGTATGAGTATGATATCAACATATGCCATATCATTTACGTGTTTCCATAATGTATCCAATTCTGAATCGGAAAATGTTATATGACAATTCTTAGCTTTTTCCTGTTCAATGAAAATGTCTTTGGAAAGTTTGAATGTACGTGCATAATTTTTTTCAACTATTTCATATTCCAGTGCATAATCAAACATTAAATTAAACATGGATTTGATTCTCTCTTTTGTTCCTGCTGAAGCGATACGTTTTTCTCCGTTAATTATTGCTTCGCCATCTTCCATACACTGTTTTATGTGTCTGGCTCGAATATCTTTGGCTCTCATATCGTACAGAGGAGTGCAATATTGCCAAGCAGATTTGATGGACCTTACACTGGACGCTTTAATCTCTTCAAAGTATTGATTCGTCCACTTTTCATATAATTGAGCAACGGTTATGTCTGAATCTAGGTCATAAGGGTTTTTGTTGTACTCAACCAAAGCCATGTAAGCCTCATTATAGGTTTTAAAATAGCCTTTTGGCTTTAGAATTTTTGTAATACATTTACCGGTTGAAGTTTTTCCGACTGTTACCATAACTCTGAACCGTTCACGTAAATTTTTGTTTTTGATTTCGCTTATTTGACCGAATCCGTTAGGCAATCGTCGCTTTTTTGTCGGTGAATGGTTTGCGGGTTTACTGAGTGATTTATTTTGCATGGGATAGCCACAATGTGGACAAACCATTGCTTTATCACTAACTTGTAGTTTGCATTCTTTGCATGTTATTAACATACTAATACCTCCTTTGTAATTTGTAAAAACGATTATATTACTAGGTTTTTATGTCGTCAATGACTTTTAAATCTAGAATAGATATTTTTTGCAAAATTTTTAACTTAGATTAATAATATAGGAATTTATACGGATGCTGGGGACAATTATTAAATAAATTTAGAATAAATATTGAGGTGAAAAATGATAAGAAAAGGGGTTACAAAATGTCCATTATGTTATGGGGATTTAAAATACTATGATAGGGTTAAACGATTGATAAAGAAAGAATACGGCGTGAAAAATTATGTAAATATACGAAGATTCAAATGCTCAAAATGTAAAAGAATTCATAGAGAACTTCCAAGATATATGCTTCCTTACAGACAATATACTTCGGATATTATATTAGATGTTTTAAACGGTTTAATTTCTAGCGATATGATTGAATACGAGGATTTTCCGAACGAAATGACAATGAAACGTTGGATTATGTTCTATTTAAAAAGTGAGTTTACGCAAGATATACACTTTCTGTTATGGAATAAATAATTTTATATTTTTGGAGGTATTCATATGATAAAAAAACATGTAAAAGATTCATCTAAAAAATGGGGATTAGTTTTCAAAATTAAAAACTCAGAGAATAAAAGGTATGTGGAAAGATATGCAAAAAGACACGATATTGAAATGCAAAAAGGGAAAGACCCTGCGACGGGTATCGCGTATTACTGTATACTTAGTTTACCAGGATATTCGATAGAAGAAAAAAGAAAACTTTTTGGAGATTTTATAGGTGAAATATCAGAGAAGTGTAACAAATTAACTTTATCAGTAGAATATGATAAAACGAATAAACCATTATTTATTGTAGAAGAATCAGAGTCCTAACAAGGGCTCTTTCTTTTTACGCAATTTTTACAAGCGATTTTATGAAAGGAGTGATTAAATATGAAGAATTATTGTAACTTACTTAAAGTGTATTATGGGCTTATAGTGGTATGCGGTTTAATTTTAGGAACTGTACTTGAAATGAAGGAGTCCTAACAAGGGCTCTTTCTTTTTACGCAATTTTTACACATAGTATTATGAAAGGAGGTATAATGCAATGGTATTTTTAGCATTTTTAATAGCGTTAATGGTTGTATTATTAATATTATTCTTTGTTATTATAGCAAGTGGAATATCATTAATAGCAGCATTTAGCGATGTTATAATATGTGGTTTGATAGTTATGCTTATATACAAACTTATACAACGTATTAAAAATAGAAGGGGACTATAAAAAGTCCCTTTTCTTTTTCACCGACTTTGTTTTTATAAATGTAATAGGATGTACTAAAATGCAGAGCATAGGAGGTAAAAGACAATGAACGAACAAAATATTGTATTTGCAAAGGGTTCAGTACCCATATCAGTTGCAGCACAAGTATATGGTAAAGATGCATCATGGGTTAGAGCAGGAATTATCGCAGGATGGTTGCCTATAGGTAAGGCGACTAGAGGTGGAAAAGAGATTAAAGACGTTAATGAAATGGATTCAAAATTAGGGAGGATTAGCTATTATATCTCACCAAAACTTCTATGGGAGCACACAGGATATATTTGGAAAGGAGAAAGAAGATGACGGATATACGACCAGAGGTTTCAAGAAAGAATAAATATTGGATAAGTAATCATAAATACTATGAACTTAAGCATTTCTGCTTACAATTTCCAGAATGGGTTAATTCATACAATGCATTAAATGATTTGACTGTAAGTTCAATAGATTTAAGTGAAAAAATGTCAAAGACAAATAATATTACAGATCCAACCGCAGACATTGCTATAGCTAAGGAAGAAATGCTTCGCAAAATCAATTTAATAAAGGAAGTAGCCAAGAATGCTGACGAATCATTGTGTGATTATATTTTGATTGCTGTTACGAAGGGATATTCTTATAAATATTTAAAAACTGTTATGAATATTCCTTGCAGTAAGGATATGTATTACGACAGATATAGAAAATTTTTCTATTTACTAAGCAAGGAAAGATGAGGGTATAAAACATGAATAGAAATAAACAAATTACAGTTGCTATATTAGCAGGAACTTTTGTGGGGATGTCCTATAGATATGTATTCAAAGCAGGTGTTTGGCTTGGGAAAATCATGACTTACAAAGATATAATTAACTATGTGGATGGAATTAAAAAGGGGGGAGAATAACAGATGGGATTACTTATTATATTTTTCATTTTAGGTTTTATGGTTGGAATACTAATTAGTAAGGTTAGTCGTAAAGAAGGGAATTTATTACTTACAAAAGATGAAGAAGGAATTTATGCTTTTATGGAATTGAATGAGGACATAAGTAAAATATGGAATAGCAACAATATCACCTTGCGTGTTAAACGTACAGAGCCATCAATTAATGAAACGCAAGAATAGCAAATGCTGTTATGGAACTATAAATTTCTAAAATGAGAGGAGATAATTATATGGAAGAAAGAAATGAAACTACAGTAGATGAGATAATTGATGATTTGTTAGACGAATTAAATACCACTGACCCAACAACAGAAGAATATAAAAAGGTTTCAGAGCAATTAACAGTCTTATCTAAAGTCAAGAATGAGCAAAAAAAGTTAAAGCTTGAAATGGATGAAGCTAAGCGAGAAGATTTAATGCGAAAAGTTAGACTTGGGATTGATTGTGCAAGCTTGGTATTACCTTTAATGTTTTATGGTGTATGGATGAAACGTGGATTTGAATTTGAGAAAGAAGGAACATTTACATCAACTACATTTAGGGGATTATTTAACCGTTTTAGACCAACAAAATAGAAATGTAATAGTTATAGATTGAGTCCTAACAAGGACTCTTTCTTTTTACTAATTAATATGATAATATTATCTTTACAGTGACGTCACAACAAGTAACAAGTAAACTCAAACAACAATAAGGAGGTAATTTATGGAATTATTTGGTTTGGGTAAAAAAGAAGAATACGAGGATATCTATGGTTGGGACGAGGACGACCCTAGAAATTACGAGGATTTAAGTGAGGAGGAAGATGTAGAAGCAAGAATCGAAGAACTACGAGGAACTATTGGCAGAGGAACTTGTTTATATTGTGGTGTACGTAATGCAATGCGATATGAAGCAGGAACATGTTTTATTTGTACGAAATGTGGAAAATCGGTGCATGAAGACGTATACTACAGATGGATTGCAGGAGAAGATATAGAAACGGAGGATTAATACGCAATATAAACAACCCCTTCTATGAAAGGAGGTAGTTGAATATGAACAATAAGAATAAGAATAACAACTACAGCAGTTTAGAAGAAGGGAGAAAGGAGTTATTAGTTTTAAGAACAGTAATGGAAGCTCAATTGGAACGTCTCAGAGCGAAAGACGAACTGACGGCGATGGAAATTGATGGAATATATACTGAACTTGAGGCAATGTGTAAGGAAAGTCTCGCAACTACATATAAACTGACAGTAGCAAACGCAAAATATACGGAAGAAATTCTTAAATTAAAGCAGAAGTAAACTACACATTGATTTAATTGGAGAGAGTCCTAACAAGGGCTCTTTCTTTTTGCAAAAAAAAATCCGTACGCAGGTGTCAATTTAGTGTGATATTTTTGTATTTGTGTAAAAATAAAGGAGAATTTGCAATGCGATATCACTATGAGAAACCAAATTTTTTTTCTAAAATGTATGGAGTAGTTTATGAGTGTAATCATCCAGTTTATAGTAAATGCACCTTATATAAAATTGGAGATAGGGGATTGGCTGTAATACAACAGCATTATGATTCCAAAATGAAAGTTACATGGTGGGAAAATATAGACCCTTGGCTTACGGACGAGTTATATTTACATCCTAATTTCAAAGAATTTTTTGAAAAAAGGAGTTCAAAAGTAGATAAGAATGGCTTTTATCCAACAGTCACAATTAGACAAATCATGTGGGCTTTAAAAATGAAACCATTATCAAAACAACGTTGGGAAACAGTGTTCGACCGACAATTAATATGATTATGTACGCAATTTTCACAAATCCCTTTATGAAACAATAAACTATTATTTTAAAGGAGAGAATTATTATGAAACAGAAAGTATTTATTAAAAAAGTTATGGTATTAGTTTTTATTATTACTTTAGGGATTATTGGCTGTACATTTTTGAACAATGGTAAATCAAAAACAACTACAGAAACAAAGCCTGAAATGACAATTTATAGAATAACAAACGAATTCTTAAAACAAACGGGTTGCGAATTAAAAGTAACTGATTACAATAAGGAAGACAATATGTTATCTTATGAAATTATTAATAAAAAAGGTCAAGTTTGTAGAGTTGGTGATATTGATAGAGACTATTTGGAACAATTAATAGAAAGCAATAGTGCTTCAGTTAATTAAACTAAACAGATGAATTAATGAACACAGAAAGGGTCAGCAATGACTCTTTCCTTTTTTTTTTCGCAATATATACAAGGCATATTATGAAAAAAATTGCTAGCTCAAGTGGTAGAGCGGTAGACATTAGTCTACAGGTTATGGGTCCGAATCCCATGCGTTCTTTTTTTTGCGCAACTTCTACAACTCCTATTGTGAAAAGACAGATGTTTATATAGGAGGTATTAATATGATTAAAAGATTTAATTTATTAGTTTTAAACGATGAAAAAAATGTAGATGAAATAACTAAAATAGCTGCAAATTACAATTTAACATGTACCTATAAGGTAGGAATATATGGAAAAGAAAAACAGCATGAGTTATATATCTGCGGAAATTATTTAAAATACATTAAATTCATAGGTGAATTAAGACCGGGAATGTATAAATGTAGATTTTAGAAATTTAAAGGGTCTGTAACAAGACCTTTTATTTTATTTTTCGCAATTTATACAGATGCTATTATGAAAGGAGTGTATTTTATGGATAGTATTTGTAAGGTGATTAAGATGCTTATAATGGTATGCGGTTTAATCTTAGCATTAGGAATGATTATGTTCGGCGTATTACTAGGCATTATGATTGTGTAATTTTTAACAAATAGAAGCGTGTCCAAACAGGCACTCTTCTTTTTTAAGGAGGTAAAAAAAAATGGTTATTTATGAATTGTGTATAATAATTAATCAAGTATCGGAATTATTCGATATGGTACAGAAAATAAAAATAGAAAATGAAAAAAATCTTATGAATTATCAACATATTTTGGAATTATTCAACAAAGTCGATAGTTTGGATGCAAGGTTAAAAGACATTATAAATAATGATGAAAATATTTTTGATAATGTATTGATGGGACATATTGTAGAATTGCATAACATATTAAATGATTTTGAATCTCAAAAAAATTTATTACTTCTTTATGCGGCATGTATAGAGACTTTGGATAGAGAGGAGGTAAAAAGCAAATGAGAAACATTACGGCTATAGTGAAAAAGCATTCTAGTGACATTCTGACATTGTTGTCTATATGCGGAATGGTTACAACTACCATTTTAGTTGCAAAAGAATCGCCAAAGGTTTCCAAAATAATAAAAGAAGCAAAGAATGAAGAAACAGATGATAAAAAAGAATTAATGAAAAAAACTTTACCTAAGGTTTTACCTATAGTAGCCCCGTCGATAGCTTTTGGCACAATGACAATTACATGTATTATAAGTGCCAATGTGCTTAATAAGCATAAGCAAGCATCGTTAGCTAGTGCATATGCTTTAGTTAATAATTACCATACAAAATATAAAAACAAATTAAAAGAACTTTATGGAGCGGAAGTTCATAATAGAATCATTAATGAATTGGCTGTAGAAAAGGCGAAAGACGTACCAATAAGTGCGGTAGGCTTGGTCAGATATAATAATTTAGATTTTGAAGATGAAATTACAGATGAACCAAAACTATTTTATGATTTATTTTCTGAAAGATATTTTGAAAGCACAGTTCCACGTGTATTACAGGCGGAATATCATTTGAACAGGAACTATTGTTTGTCGGGGCATCTGCCACTAAATGAATTTTATAATTTTTTAGGATTAGAACCTGTAGATGGCGGAGATGATATTGGTTGGTCTTGGGAAGACGGTCTATATTGGATAGATTTCGATCATGGAAAAACAGTATTAGACGATGGACTTGAAGTTTATACAATATCAATGGAATGGACCCCTACGGAAAACTATGATGAAAAATGGTAAATAATTCGCATAAATAACAAGTGGTATTATGAGAGGAGGTATAAATATGCAGAAGTTTAAGAAAAAAATCGACGTTGTTTCGATTGTAGGTTTTGCAGGAGCTGCACTTGCATTTGTAGCAACACAAATTAGCAGTTGGTCACAGCAAAAAGAAATGGAAAGAACTGTTGAGGAAAAAGTAAACGAAGCTTTAGAAAGCATTAATACTTATGAAAATGAAGAGTCCTAAGCGGGCTCTTTTCTTTTTAGAAAAAAAAAGGAGGTAAAGTTCACAATGAAAAAAATCAAATTTGTAAATGTTGGAACTAATATTAAAGAAACATTAATTAAAAAGAGTCCTGAAATATTGATTGGATTAGGCGTTACAGGAATGATTTCAACAACTGTAATGGCTGTTAAAGCAACACCCAAAGCTTTACAAATAGTTAAGAAAAAAGAAGAAGAGGAGAATAGAGAATTATCTAAAAAAGAAGTTGTACAGACCGTATGGAAATGCTATATACCTACAGTGGTAACTGGTATTATATCTATTTCTTGTATTGTTGGTGCTAGCAGGGTTAATGCCAAAAGAAATGCGGCACTAGCAACGGCTTATTCTTTATCGGAAACAGCATTTTCCGATTATAAAGAACAGGTTATTGAAACCATCGGAGAAAAGAAAGAGAGTGAGGTACAGGATAAAGTAGCAAAAAAGAAACTTGAAAATGAATCAGTAGTTAATAAGGAAGTATTTATTACTGATAAGGGTAATTCACTATGTTATGATTCGGTGTCTGGTAGATATTTCTATTCTGATGTAGAAGCTATTAAAAAAGCAGAAAACGAACTTAATAAGCGAATGATGTCTGAAATGTATTTATCTTTAAATGAATTTTATTACGCATTAGGACTAAGGTCAACAGTATTAGGTAATGAATTAGGATGGAATATATCAGACGGTTTACTAGATATTCACTATAGTTCACAGATTGCTGATGATGGAAGACCTTGTCTTGTATTGGAATATCGAATAGCACCACGTTATGATTATGCAAAGAACTATTAAACACGCAAAAAATGCAGAGCATATTATGGAACTAAAATTAATAATTTTTATAATTGGAGGTATTTAACAATGGAAAAAGATTTAAAAACAACAGAAGTTATGGAAACAAATTCAGAAGAAATTATGGAACAGAAAGACACAAATGATATTGTAGAAAGTTCAGGAATGGGTTCTGGTGTTGCAATGCTTATTGGAGGAGCATTAGCTCTAAGCGCAGTAGCAGGAGTTAAGAAACTTAAAAAAGTATGGAATAAACACAAGAGCAAAAAAGAACTTTCTCAGAACGAAATTGTGGATGACGAATTCTATGATGACGAAATTGAAGAAATATTTGAAGATGCTAAATCTGAAGACAAAAAAGAATAAAACATTATGATTAATTCCAAAGATGAGAGTCCTAAACGGGCTCTTTTCTTTTTGGAGAGGAGCAAACAATATGGAAAATTATGAACCAAATTCGAATAAATATAAAGAATCCCAAGAAAAAAAGAAGTTGGAAAAAGCGGTTTCTGGTTCTGTAACTACAAAGAAGAAAACAGAGGCTAGGAAAATTGCAAATGCTTTTCTATCAGATGATATATCAGATGTAAAGACGTATATTTTAATGGACGTACTTATTCCTTCTGCCAAAAAAGCAATTTCAGATATTGTATCCAACGGCATAAATATGATTCTTTATGGCAAAAAAAGCGTCAAAAATAACACGAACAAAAACACATCCAAAATATCCTATAGGGATTATTATGACGAGAAGCGTACATCGGCAAGAACGGTGAAATCGACATTTGATTTTGACGACATAATACTTGATAATCGAGGCGAAGCAGAGAATGTGTTGGATTTGCTAGATGAATTAATAAGTGAATACGGTCAGGCATCTGTTGCAGACTTGTATCAGTTGGTCGGTATTAGTTGTAATTATGCATATTATAACTATGGTTGGACTGACATTACAAAAGCATATGTAGACCCTATAAGAGAAGGCTATTTATTGAGAATGCCAAAAGCAAAAAAGATAAAATAAGGAGCAATAAAAAATGGTATATATTCAAGAAGAAAACGAGGATGTTGTAAATCATCCAAAACATTATAAATCAGATGCTGGTTTGGAAGTAATTGATGTGATTGGGGCATTCACAAAAGACTTAAAAGGCATCGAAGCTACAGATACGGGAAATATTATCAAATATGTTTTACGCTGGAAAAAGAAGAACGGCGTTGAAGATTTAAAAAAACTTGTTTGGTATGCTGAGCATTTAATTAAATATTTAGAAAATAAGGAGAATAAAGAAAATGTTTAATGAGAATTTAAATAGAAAAATTAATAAAGTTGGATTATTGCTAAAAAAACATAGTCCTGAAATACTTGCAGTAGCAGGCGTTATCGGAACTGTAACAAGCGGTGTCCTAGCATGTAAAGCTACTACAAAAATTAGTAAAGTCTTGGAAGAACCTAAAGAAACCATTGATAAAATACATAAATTACGTGATGGTGAATTAGAATCCACAGAACCATATACTGAAGAAGATGCTAAAAAGGATTTAGCTATAACTTACACACAGGCTGGAGGAAAATTAATTAAGTTATATGCTCCATCAGTAGCACTTGCATCGTTATCTATCGGTTGTATGTTGACTTCAAACAGAATTCTTAAGAAACGTAATGTAGCTTTGGCAGCGGCATACGCAACTGTGGAAAAGGGCTTTAAAGAATACAGAGGCAGAGTTGTAGAAAAACTAGGTAAAGATGTTGACCGCGAATTAAAATATAACATTAAAGCAAAAGAAATTCAGGAAACAATCACAGACGAAAATGGTAAAAAGAAAAAAGTAAAGAAAAAGATTGAGACTATTGACCATGTGGACGAGCATAGCGAATATGCGAAATTCTTTGATAGTTCTTGTACACAATGGGAAGATAACCCGGAGTATAATTTAGCATTTTTAAAAATGACTCAGGAATTTGCAAATGAGAAATTAAGATTGAAAGGACATTTGTTCCTAAACGATGTCTATGATATGTTAGATATTCCAAGAACTAAAGCGGGTCAGATTGTAGGTTGGGTTTACGATGAAAAGAATCCGGTTGGAGATAATTATGTAGACTTTGGAATTTACGAATTATATTCAGATGCAAATAGAAGATTCGTTAATGGATTAGAACCTGTAATTTTATTAGATTTCAATGTCGATGGAAATATTCTTGATTTGATTTGATTTAGTGGTCTGAATGGTATCGGTACCGGGGACCCTAAACAAAATATGTTTGATTACCCTTGGTTATATGATGTATAATCAGGGGCTTTTTTAGGAGGTAATGAAATGAAGAATAAAGTTTTGTTTACGTCATATACACTTGCCGCAATGGCGGGCATTTGTTTTATTCAAGGTTTGGTTTTTTTAACATACGGAAGGAGTTAGTATGTACGACTTTGATGAACTTGTATCTCTAATTGATTATACATTAGATACAGGAAAAAAGAGGCACATTGTAGGTGGCGTTTTATTGAGTGTTTCATTACTGTTCGGTGGTTTAGCCTTTACAGTAATTACCATTCAAAGTGAGGAGGACAAACAATGAAGAAATTTTTAACTAGCACAATTATATTTTGCGGTGGCTTAGCGTTGGGTAGTTTTGTAACTTGGAAAACATTATCTGACCATTATAAGAAGAAAGTCCAAAATGAAGTAAACTCAGTAAAAGATTATTACAGAAATAAATATGATGAAAATGTAGTATCAAATTCTATGGACGAAAAAAAAAACTCAAATGATATGAAAGATATCATCGAAAATGAAGAGTACATTGATTATACCGATTTCTTTAATTCCGGATTAAAAGAAGAGGAAGAAGTTGTAACAACTAATGTTCCATATGTGATTTCGCCTGAAGAATTTGGAGAATTCGAAGATTATGGAAAAGTTGACTTAATTTATTATAACGATGGCATTCTCGTCGAAGATGGAACCGACGAAGTTATAGAAGACATAAATGAAGTTATTGGTTTAGAATCATTAAAGCATTTTGGAGAGCATGAAGAGGAAACTGTGCATGTAAGAAATGATGAACTAAAAACCGATTACGAGGTATTACTTGATGCTAGGAACTATGCAGAATTGGAGGAATAATGGATGAAGCTTTAATTAATCAGTATTTCGATTGGATGTACGACATGGTATGTGATGGTGTGCCATATCGAAAATTATTAATGGAGTTATTCAACACAGAGTTCTATAGCATTATTGAAAATGATAACAACCGAGCAGCAGACGGATTAAATTTACGTTATCGGTTTTCATGTGAGTATCACTGTAGTAAAGATTTTTTAACTGATGAATGTAGTGTCTTAGAAATGATGATTGCATTGGCTATTAGATGCGAAGAGGATTTTATGGACGACCCTGCAGCTGGAAATAGAGTTGGTCAATGGTTTTGGACTATGATTGTAAATTTAGGACTAGGACAGATGAACGATGCGAATTATAATTCAAGACTTACCAAAATAAAAATTCGTAAATTTCTTAATCGAGAGTATCAGCCAAACGGAAAAGGTGGATTATTTACAATTGAAAATTGCGATGAAGATTTACGAGAAATAGAAATATGGTATCAGCTTTGCTGGTATATTGACACAATTATGGAGAAAGGAGATTAACATGAAATGTTAGATTTTTTTATTATTTCCACGAGGAGTGTAAAAAAAGACCTTGTAGAAATATATCCGAAATTCATCATTAAGAAAAGCTCCGATCTCATGATACGCGGTGGAGATTTCTATGCCATATGGAATGAAGAAACTAAATTGTGGTCTACAGACGAACAAGATGCAGTTAGACTTATAGATCGTGAAATAAAAAAATATTACGAAGAAAATAAGAACAAATTCAACTGTAATGTTAGAGCTTTATACTTATGGGATGCAGATAGCGGAATGATAGACAAATGGCATAAGTATTGTCAAAAACAGATGCGAGATGATTTTCATATGTTAGATGAAAAAATAATATTCTCTAATTATGAAACTAAAAAAGACGATTATGCAAGTAAAAAACTTCAGTATCCGTTAGAAAAATGCGATATATCTTCATACGACAAAATAATGTCAACTTTATATGATGAGGACGAACGACAAAAATTGGAATGGGCAATTGGTTCTATCGTATCAGGGGAATCTAAACATCTTCAAAAATTTATAGTTCTTTATGGCGATGCGGGAACTGGCAAATCAACAATTCTAAATATAATTCAAAAATTATTTAGTGGATATGATGCGGTTTTTGATGCGAAAGCCTTAGGTTCGACAAATAATGTGTTTGCATTAGAGGCATTTAAAGGCAATCCATTAGTAGGAATACAGCATGATGGCGATTTATCACGCATAGAAGATAATACGAGACTTAACAGTTTAGTTTCACATGAAAAAATGACTGTAAACGAAAAGTTTAAATCAACTTATGCTAATGATTTTAAATGTTTTCTATTTATGGGTACTAATAAACCTGTAAAAATTACCGATGCTAAATCTGGACTTATCAGACGTTTGATAGACGTAGCACCATCTGGTAATAAATTACCGTCAAAAGAATATAAAACACTTGTAAAACAAGTTGATTTTGAATTGGGAGGAATCGCATATCATTGCAAAGAAGTATTTGAGTCTAAACCGAATAGGTATGACGATTATATTCCAAGAGCAATGATGGGGGCATCTAATGATTTCTATAACTTTGTACTTGATTCATATTTTGTTTTTAAAAAAGAAGATAGTACAACTCTAACCGCGGCATGGAGCATGTATAAAGAATACTGTGAAGATGCAAAAGTCCCATTTCCTTTATCGAGAAGAATATTTAAAGAAGAGCTTAAAAGCTATTTCAAAGAATATAAAGACCGTTTTAACTTGGAAAATGGAACAAGAGTAAGAAGTTACTATGAGGGATTTATTACTGAAAAGTTCGAAGAAACTATTATCGAAACAGATAATAAAGAAGTATCAAACGATTGGATTGCATTCTCCCAAAATGAATCTGTATTCGATGAGTTTTGTTCAGATTGTCCAGCTCAATACGCGTCTTCAAAAGAAACACCATTGAAAAAGTGGGAAGATGTAACAAATACACTTAATGATTTAGATACTAAAAAACTCCATTATGTAAAAGTGCCGGAGAATCATATTGTAATAGACTTTGATATTCCGGATGAAAATGGAAATAAATCATTAGAAAAAAATTTAGAGGCAGCAAATAAGTTTCCTAAAACATACGCTGAATTAAGTAAAAGCGGACAGGGAATACATTTGCATTACATTTATAACGGCAATGTTAATGAATTGAATCGGGTATACGCCGAACATATAGAAGTAAAAATATTTACTGGTAAGGCTTCATTACGAAGAAAACTTACAAAATGTAATGATATTTCAATAGCAATTATTAATTCTGGATTGCCGATGAAAGGAGAAAAGAAAGTGATCAACTTTGACACTGTAAAAAGTGAAATGGGGTTGCGTGCGCTTATAAAAAGAAATCTCAATAAGGAGATACACCCAGGAACAAAACCAAGCATCGATTTTATATATAAAATTCTCACAGATGCATACGAGGATGGTTTAAAATACGATGTAACGGACATGAGAAATGCAATCTTAGCATTTGCTGCGGGAAGCACTCATAAGGCTGAATACTGTATTAAGCTGGTAAATGAAATGCCGTTTAAATCAGAAGAGCCTTCCGAGTCCGTTGATGATAGTGATGCTAAGATGGTTTTTTATGATGTAGAGGTTTTTCCTAATCTGTTTTTAATCAACTGGAAGATGGAGGGACCTGATAAAAAGATTGTAAGGATGATTAATCCAACACCAGCAGAAGTGGAAGAATTAATGAGATTTAAACTTGTTGGTTTTAACTGTAGAAGATATGATAATCATATTTTGTACGCGAGATTAATGGGTTATACGAACGAACAACTTTATAATTTATCACAAAAAATAATAAAAGGAAGTCCAAATTGCTTTTTCGGTAAGGCATATAACATTTCTTATACAGATGTGTATGACTTTTCATCTAAAAAGCAGTCGCTTAAAAAGTTTGAAATAGACTTAGGAATACATCATCAGGAATTAGGATTACCATGGGACAAACCTGTACCTGAAGAGTTATGGATTAAAGTTGCAGAGTATTGCGATAATGATGTTTTAGCTACGGAGGCAGTCTTCAACGCGAGAAAAGCAGACTTTGTGGCTAGACAAATCCTAGCTAAATTGGCAGGTGGAACAGTAAATGATACCACTAATAGTCTGACAACCAAAATCATTTTCGGAAATGAAAGACATCCGCAGCATGAATTTAATTACAGAGATTTAGGAGAAGTAAGCTCTTCGGATTATATTCCAGATGGTTTTGATGACTATACAAGATTTAATGGTAAAAAGCCAATATCAGATGATTTTATGCCTTATGGACAACCAGTGTTTCCGGGATATGAATATGAAGCAGGTAAATCTACATATCGTGGAATTGAAGTAGGAGAAGGCGGTTATGCCGAAGGTGAACCCGGAATGTATGGATATGTGGCATTATTAGATGTAGAGTCAATGCATCCGCATAGTGCAACAGACGAAAGATTATTCGGAAGTTATACTAAACGTTTCGAAGATATTCTTAACGCTCGTTTAGCAATAAAACATGGTGATTTTAAAAAAGCCAGAACTATGCTAAATGGAGCATTAGAGGAATTTCTTAATGGCGACTATAATCCAGACGATTTAGCTTATGCTTTGAAAATAGCAATAAATTCTGTATATGGTTTAACATCAGCAGGATTTGAAAACGCATTTAGAGATATTAGAAATGTAGACAACATTGTCGCTAAACGTGGAGCATTATTTATGATTAATCTTAAATTTGAAGTTGCTAAAAGAGGTTTTATTGCAGCTCATATTAAGACAGATTCTATTAAAATACCAGATGCAACACCAGAAATAATTGATTTTGTCATGGAATACGGAAGAATGTACGGTTATAAATTCGAACATGAGGCTACATATGACAGAATGTGTTTAGTCAATGACGCCGTTTATATTGCAAAATATGCATCAAAGGAATTTTGTGAAAATCGTTATGGATACGTTCCAGAGAAAAATCAAAAGAAAGAAAACGAGTGGACTGCTACAGGAACACAGTTTGCTGTGCCTTATGTGTTTAAAACTCTTTTCAGTGGTGAAGAAATATTATTCGAGGATATGTGTGAAACTAAATCTGTCACATCAAGTTTATATTTGGATATGAATGAAGGTTTACCAGATGTTACCGAATATGAAAAGGTGAAACAATTGCGTATTAAAATGCCAGATTGGAACTCGAACAATTTAGAACCGGCTAAAAAAGATGAAAAATTGCTATTAAAGTATAGTGATTTATCTGATGAAGAATTGGAAACCAAAATAAATGAAGGTCATAAATATAAATTCATCGGAAGAGTTGGTCAGTTCTGCCCTATAAAAGCAGGTAGCGGCGGAGGACAACTTGTACGTGAAAAGAATGGTAAATATTATGCAGCCACAGGAACTAAAGGGTATAGATGGCTTGAGTCTGAAATGGTTAAGGAATTAAATAAGGAAGACTGTATAGACCGTTTATACTACGATAACTTAGTAACAGATGCCGCTAACACAATTATTACTTATGGTGACATAGAATGGTTTAGGTCCGACGAACCATATGTTGAACCAGAGTTTAAAGACGGACGTCCAGTTTATACTGATTACAAAATAATTAATAAATAAATAAATAGATTGAATAAAGGAGAAAAGATATGAAACAACCAAATAATATAGTAATTGAAGATGCAAAAATTTTATTTAGAAATTTCTCAGGAAGAGAAACAAAATTCAACAGAGCAGGATCAAGAAATTTTAGCGTAATTATTGGGGACGAAAATGATGCCAAAATGTTAAAAGAAGACGGATGGAACATCAGAACATTAAGCCCAAGAGATGAAGATGATGACGAAAGTTATATATTAGATGTAGCAGTTGCTTATAATGGACGTCCACCTAGAGTAGTTCTTGTAACTGGGTCTAATAAGACACCTTTAGGAGAAGAATCTATTAGCGTTTTGGATTTTGCAGAAATTAAAAACGTTGATTTATCAATAAGACCTTACTGCTGGGAAGTAAACGGTAAAGAAGGAGTTAAAGCATATTTAAAGACAATGTATGTGACTATTGAAGAGGATGAATTTGCTGATAAGTATGCGGATGAAGAATCACCAGAAGAATAAAATATCTTCAGAGCGTTAGTCTTTCAAAAGATTAGCGCTCTTTTATATGAAAGGAGAATGTTATGGAATTTGAATTCGGAAATTTGTATGTAACTAATGATGTGGCAGAAAGAGCAGAGAACGATGAAGATTTTATGGCGTTCATTAATAAAGCATTTTGTAAACGATACTGTAAGTGTGATTGGGGCGATATTTGTGAGGAAGATGCTAAACAAAATGATGAAGCTGTGCAAAATGGAGAACGTATTTTAGCAGTCTATAAATATGATGAAGATACAACTATTTGGATAATTACAGAGGCAGACAGAAGTTGTACTACGATACTTTTTCCAGAGAATTATTAAAAATAAGGAGGAGATAAAATGCCAAAACCATATGCGCATATAGATTTATTTTCTGAGAATGAATATATCGGGACTTTCAAGTCCGAAACTTTGGCTAAATATTTTGATAGAACTCCGGAAGGAATAATGCGAAGTGTTCGTGGTGGACATAAACTACATAATCATTATTATTTGATACGGTCGAACAAACCATTTTCAAATCCAGAAATACTTGAAAAATTATTAAGTCAAACAACAGATAATAAGAAAGTAAAAGTTTTCAAAAATAATAAAGGATCTATTTGCAGTTCAGGAAGAACGTTTAAATTATACGATTGGGATTAAGGAGGAAATACCAAAATGGCAGTTAAGTTATATGATTATCAAGAGGAAGCAGTAAAAAAAATGAAAAACGGTTGCATTCTCTGTGGTGGTGTTGGTTCGGGAAAATCAATTACTGCATTAGCGTATTATTTCACACTTAATGGTGGAGAATTAAATCCTTATGTACCGATGGACGACTGTAATCCTGTTGATTTATATATAATAACTACTGCTAAAAAACGAGATAGTCTTGAATGGGAAGAAGACATGAATCGATTGTTGCTATCAACAAAATCTGAAAACAACATTGGCTCTCAAAATGTAATAGTGGATTCATGGAATAACATAAAAAAATATGAAAATGTAAAAGACGCATTTTTTATATTTGACGAACAGAGAGTCGTTGGTTATGGGGCTTGGGTAAAAGCTTTTCTTAAAATAGCAAAAAATAATAAATGGGTTTTACTTTCTGCAACTCCGGGAGATACTTGGATGGATTATGTTCCTGTATTCATAGCCAATGGCTTTTATAAAAATAAAACAGAATTCACAAGAGAGCATGTTATATATAGTAGGTTTTCTAAATATCCCAAAATAGATAGATTCATTAATACTGGCAGATTAGTAAGATTAAGAAATTCAATACTAATAAAAATGGATTTTAAAAGAAAAACCATTGCTCATCACGAAAATGTAATAGTTAAATATGATAAAACAACGTATAAGGAGGTGTCTAAAGAACGTTGGAATATTTGGGATAACGAACCAATAAATAGTGCAAGTGAATTATGTTATGCATTACGAAAAATTATCAATTCTGACGACTCAAGACAGGTTGCTGTTTTAGAAATTTTTGAAAAACATCCTAGAGTAATTATTTTCTATAACTTTGACTACGAGTTGGAGTTATTAAAAAATATATATTATAGCAAGGATGTGGAGATAGCCGAATGGAATGGTCATAAGCACCAACCAGTCCCAAAATGTGATAGCTGGGTGTATTTAGTCCAATATAATGCCGGTGCAGAGGGATGGAATTGTATCACAACGGATACAATTATATTCTTCTCGCAAAACTATAGTTATAAAGTTTTAGCTCAAGCTTGTGGCAGAATAGACAGATTGAATACACCTTTTTTGGACTTGTATTACTATCATTTAAAAAGTAATTCAAGTATTGATTTATCTATAAGTAGAGCTATAAAAAATAAAAAGAAATTCAACGAGGGTGCATTCGCAAAGAAAGGAAACTATGAAGTAATTGATAATGCTATACAGAAGTTGGCTATGTATGAAGATAAGGAGCGAAAAGATGTTTAAATCAATAAATAAGCAGATTAAAGAATTAGGCTTTAAAGCAATCGAAGAAAACGAGTATGTATGCGAGTATGAACGAACTGCTTCCTTAGGTTGGCAAGTTGTAACTCTATCAAAAAGAAATGATGGTAGACATACAATATTGACGTTTCTATATTTAGACGATGACAATTCACGTCATTTATTTCCACTTACAGCCTATGAAACGGATGTGTTTATAAAGAAGATGAAAAAAATAGGATGGTACAAAGATACAAAAACATTAGCACAATTTGACGCTAAATTAAGAAGGAGCAAGAAAAAATATGAGTACACAATACACAAATTATATAAACGAACATGTAACTAACGTAAAACGAGCATACGATTGGATGGAGAAAAACTTACCCGATATTATATCTAAAGCAAAGCAGAGCGCTTGTGATGAAGGATTACAATTAGACCGTATTATCACAGAACACGATATTAGTAAATGGTCTAATGAAGAATATTATGCCTATGACGAATATTTTTATGGAAATAATAAGTCTTATAAATGTATTGATGATTTTAATAAAGCTTGGTTACATCATATACATAATAACCAACACCATTGGCAGCACTGGGTATTAATTAACGATGAAGAAAAAGAGGGAACTATTGTTTTAGATATGCCAACTTATTACATCATCGAAATGATTTGCGATTGGTGGTCATTCAGTTGGAAAACTGGAGATTTATATGAAATATTTAACTGGTATGAAAAGCGAAAAGACTATATTCAGTTAAGTGAATCAACCAGAAAGATTGTTGAGGACATTTTAACAAAAATAAGAGATATACTTGAAAGTGAGGAAAATAGCCAAAATGATTTCAAAAAGTGATATAAAACGTGAGAAAGCATACAGACGTAAGCAAGAGAAGAAAAAAATAGAGACTGATAGGGTTATTCAATCATTTAGAGAATTAGAAAATGCAGCTAATAAAGTTGTTGAATCGTTAGGAGGTTTCAAGAATGTTTAATTTAGTAGACAGAAAGTTAAAAAAGAATGGGTGGCTCAAAAAAGAGGAGTCAGAATTTGGAGCTTTGTATATTAGAAGAAATGAAAAATATAATTATATGCAATGTCTTTCTATTATGCATAAAAAGAATAAAAATCATATAATTCAGTCATATCAGCAGGATATTAATTCAGATGGCTACAATAATTGTGTAGGGTTGACCTATACAGAAACAAAATTAGCCATGAGAAAATATCGTCAGCTTGAGCGTAAATATAGATGGTAATTTAAGGAGGAGTAAAGATGGGAACAAATGTATCAAAAATAAGTGATTTAGAAAATTGGAATGAAATAACGAAAGGTTTATATCGTTATGTGATTAGTTCAAATGCTGCATACGAGATTCAGGTTTTATATTGGAATCGTAAGACAGACATTTTATCATCTAATTGTAATTTATATATAATAGGTGATTGGATTACGAACGAAGGAGATGATATTAGAGAAAGAGAACTTCTTCTTGAACACGCACCGTTATCAGCATGTATCGCTAAGGCTATAGAAGACGATAAAATGAATAATTAAAAATAAAAGGGAGAAATAAAGATGAGTGATTTATTATATTTTCTATTAGGAGTAGTAGTTGGGGTGTTTTTAATGATTTCAGGATTAACATTAGTACATTTAACTAAAAACGATGTTAAATTTTACAGTGAGGAGGATGAAATACATGGATGATCCAAATTTGAACGAAGTAGACTATAGTGAATTTTGCAGCACTTGTAAGAATGAGAAGACAAATGAAAATTGTGAACCATGTGCTGAATGTTTATCTAATCCAGTAAATTCAAGTTCCAAAATGCCTATCAGATGGAGTGGGAACGGTATTATATCTGAAAGTACAATGAAAAAGATTGTTGCTAGAGTTCTTACAGAATGCAAAGAGTATTTTCCAACTATTGATGATAGGACAACATCAAAAGAAAAAGTGTACTCTTCTGAAAAAATAGAGCAGAGAGTGTCCGAACGTATAAAGGAAGAACTCGAGAAAAATGACGAAAGAGTTATCAGTAATTTAGTAAACGAATATGTTGGAGGTGATGAAAATGACTAATATGTGGGATTTAGAAAGTTTGGTTAAAATAAAAGAAAAATTGAAAAATACTTTAATTGACAGACATATAGAGGTGAATAAAGAAGACACATTATCGGATTTAGTGGATAAAGTAGCTAAGATTGGAGAAGATACTCTAGTTAATAAGCTTATTAACGACGAATTAACGGCATATGAAAATGATAAGATTACAGTTATATCACCGTATGCTTTTTATAGTAAGAAGTCATTACAAAAAATAAATACTCCTAATGTTACTACTATTGGCAGCGGAGCATTTTCGTATTGTTCAATAAGAGAGTTTGTATGTTTTCAGCATGGTGTTTTTACAGGTGCGCCAGTATTTAACGGTGTATCAAATATTAAAAAACTAATTGTCCCCTTTTTTAATACCTTATCAAGTTATCAGTTTATAGCTAACTGTTCCAGATTGGAAATTGTAGATGTGAATTGGAATGCTTCTTTAGCAGATAGTGCTTTTTATGGATGCAGTGTTTTAAAAACCGTTATATTAAGAGCAAATTCATTATGCGCTATGTCACACTCAAACGCGCTTGGTAGTACTCCAATTAGATTAAATAAATATGGTTATATATACGTTCCTGAAATTATAGTAGAACAATATAGAATTGCAACTAACTGGTCGGTAATGGCTAACAGAATTATTAAAATAGAAGGAACCATATATGAAGATCCATATTGGAGCAAAAAAGAGAGTGCATATATTTATGTGGATTCAGTGGAGTATGAACTACCAAAAGATACAACAGTATTACAATTTAAGAACACGTATCAGATTGAAAATATGTATTCTGACGGACAGATTATGAATGACGAAGACGTGTTATACGATTTTAAAGATACAGAAATAACTACGGAGGTAAAGTAATGATTGTACAGAAAGAAGAAGTAATTAATGGTGTTAAGTTTATTCATACATATTCAGATGCTGGATACAAAATAGAAAGAGATGGAGAAGTCTACGGAGACGCATATGACCCGTCTGAATATAATAGAGAATATACAGAGACGGATGAATTAATTAAAGATAGAGATAGAGAGGTATAGGAAATGAGAGAAACCATATCAATGATGGGTGCGAGATGTGATGTCATAATGGACTTGAAAAAATGTTCTGGTTGTGCTGCTCGTAAATTTGTTGAGGGTTGCAATAAAAAATGTCCGAACTTATCTGGTCCATATCTTGTATTAGGTTTTAAATACGGGTTAGTAGGAAAGCATCCAAAATGGGTTTACGTTCTAAGAGGTGACGATGTTAAGAAAGTTAAATATGAAAAAATATATAACGTACGCCCATAAATGTAGAAAAATTTAGCCCACTTTTGGATTTTTAAAACTGGGTTTTGCCCACTTTTTCTGGGCTTACTATAAAAATTTATGAAAATTCTTGTCGGTTTGCCCACTTTTTCTGGGCTTTTGCCCACTTTTGAAAATGAAAGTGGGCGCCGGAAACCCCGATAAATAAAGGGATTGCAGGAATTTTGCCCACTTTCCCACTTTTATTTCTATTTAATTGTGAATTAAAAAATTATAAATATATATAAATAGACAGAAAAAAGTGGGTTTCTGGGCAAGACTTAAAAGGAGGATAAAAAAATATGTGGTTTATTTTAATGGTGATTTCATTTGCTGAATATGTGAATACCAAGGAATCAGCGTTTATTGTTGTTTGTGGATTATGTGTTATCGCATCTGCAATTCATAGATTATGTAATGCTATCGAAAGAATGGAAGGAAACAAAACTAATGAAAATGTTGAATGATAAAGAATTGAACAGAGTTTGTAAAATATTATCAAGAGTGGATAAGGAAAAGAAAATTAAAGAAATATTATCAAGAGCCAATGCTGTTTATACGGATGATAACATACAGAAAATAAGATATGTAAAAAGTCTTAATGAAGAGGAACCATTGGATGAAGACGAGCAGAAGTTAATTGTCGAGCATTGGAACGCTCAAGGTTTTACTTATGACGTAATTTTTAAATAAATAAAAAAAATCGGCCATTTTTAAGTACGCGAAAAAAACAAGCCCTTTTATGAAGAGAGAGTGAAAATATGCATTTTAGCATAAACTTTCTCTTTTTTATTTGCAGAAAAATAATTAGGAGAGAGACGTATGTTAGAAAGTAAATTTCAATCGGATTTAAAAAAAGAGCTAAAGAGAATGTTTCCCGGATGCATAATAACCAAAATGGATTCAGGCGACATTCAAGGGATTCCCGATTTGCTTATTTTATACAATGACAAATGGGCAACTTTGGAATGTAAGAAAAGTGCGGAAGCTTCAAAACGACCGAATCAAGAATACTACGTTAATAAAATGAACGACATGTCATTTTCGAGATTTATATATCCCGGAAATAAAGAGGAGGTACTTGATGAACTTCAAAGAACATTCAAATCTTAAAGGGTGTCATTCTTTTCTTGGGGCAAGCAAATATCATTGGATTAATTATGATGCTGAAAAGATTGCATCTGCGTACACAAATCATTTAGCTGTACAAAGAGGAACGATATTACATGATTTTGCTGCACAATGTATTTCTTTAAAACAGAAATTGCCAAGAAACAATCAGACATTAAATATGTATGTCAATGACGCAATAGGATTCCAAATGATACCGGAGCAGGTATTGTATTATTCTGATAATTGCTTTGGAACAGCCGATGCAATTAAATTCAGTAATAATCTTTTAAGAATTCATGATTTAAAAACAGGAAATACGCCAGCTAAAATTGAACAACTTTTAGTCTATACTGCACTATTTTGCTTAGAGTACGATGTAAAACCGTCAGATATTAATATTGAACTTCGAATCTATCAGTTTGATAAAAGAATATTCTATAAGCCTAGAACTGATGAAATCGTGCCAATCATGGATAAGATTGTTACTTTCGATAAAATAATCGATCAAATTAAGATGGAGGAAATGTAGGTATGGATGAGAAAGAACTTAAACACTACGGAACTCCCAGACATTCAGGCAGATATCCTTGGGGTTCGGGTGACAGTCCGTATCAACATAGCGGAACTTTCTTAAGTAGAATTGATTCCTTAAAAAATAAAGGACTTAATGAAAAAGAAATAGCGGAAAGTTTTGGACTAAACACATCGCAGTTGAGAATTCAAAAAGCATTAGCCAGAGAAGCTATCAGAACAGAAGAAGTTGCAAAAGTTAAATCTTTAAGAGCTAAGGGATATAGTTTGAATGCTATAGCTAAAGAAATGGGATTTAAGAATGACTCTTCTGTAAGAACTCTGTTAAATAAAGAATCAGAAGCAAGGATGAATGCAGCAAGAAAAACCGCTGATTTTCTAAAAGAACAAATCAATAAAAAGGGAATGATTGACGTTGGTACAGGAGTTGAAAGAGAACTTGGAGTATCTTCGACCAAACTTAATCAGGCTCTCTATATATTAGAATTAGAGGGTTATCCTACTTATGGTGGTGGTGTCCCACAGGTAACAAATCCGGGAAAGCAAACAAATTTAAAAGTAGTGTGTCCCCCTGGAACAGAACATAAAGAAATATACAATTTTGACAAGATTAATACGGTTACAGAATACCAGTCAAGAGACGGTGGAGATACATTTGACAAGTTTGAATATCCCAAAAGTATGGATTCTAAACGACTCAAGATAAGATATGCCGAAGAAGGTGGACTACAGAAAGATGGTGTTGTCGAAATAAGAAGAGGAGTAGATGATTTATCTCTTGGAAATTCACACTATGCACAGGTTCGTATATTAGTGGATGGAAAGAAATATATCAAAGGAATGGCTGTATATTCCGATGATATGCCTGATGGCGTAGATGTAATCTTTAATACCAATAAGAAAAAAGGCACACCTAAATTAGATGTTCTTAAGAATATAAAAGATGACCCTGAAAATCCATTTGGTTCACTAATCAAAGCTGGAGGTCAGTATAAATATATCGATAAGAATGGTAAAGAACAGTTAGGGCTAATTAACAAAAGAGCAGAAGAGGGAGATTGGGCAGACTGGAGTGATAAATTACCATCACAGTTCCTATCCAAACAACCTATAAGTTTAATCAAAAAACAATTGAAATTAACAGCAGCAGATAAAGTGGCTGAATTTGATGAAATATGCTCATTGACAAATCCGACTGTTAAAAAAACTTTACTTGCATCATTTGCGGATGATTGTGATGCGGCAGCAGTTCATTTGAAAGCGGCATCTTTACCAAGACAAAAATATCAGGTTTTATTACCGCTTACATCTATTAGAGATAATGAAGTGTATGCTCCTAACTATAATAATGGAGAACAGGTAGCATTAATAAGATATCCTCATGGTGGAACTTTTGAGATTCCTATATTGACTGTAAATAATAAAATACCGGAAGCAAAGAAAGTTATAGGTGTAAACAGTAAGGATGCTATAGGAATTAATAGTAAGGTTGCTGAAAGACTATCAGGTGCAGACTTTGATGGTGATGCAGTTACAGTCATACCGACAGGCGGCAAGATAAAAATTACTTCGACACCCGCTTTACAGGGATTAGAGGGATTTGATCCTAAATTAGAATATGGTGGAAAACCAAAAGGAACATTTAAGGCTATGAAGAATACTCAAACTGAAATGGGTATAATCTCTAACCTTATAACTGATATGACACTTAAGGGTGCAACTTCGGATGAATTAGCCAGAGCTGTTAGACATAGTATGGTGGTCATTGATGCTGAGAAGCATGGGCTAGACTATAAACAAAGCGAAGCAGATAATAATATCACCGCCCTTAAGAAAAAGTACCAGTCCCATTTGGATGACAATGGGTATGGTGGGGCATCAACCCTCATATCTAAGGCAAAGTCTACCGAGTATGTACTTAAACGTAAAGGGTCCCCTAAGATCGATAAAGATACCGGGGAGAAGATATATAACGAGGTCAAAGAAACATATGTCGATAAGAATGGCAAGACCCAGTATAGAACAATAAAGAGTACCAAGATGGCAGAAGCAAAGGATGCCATGGATTTAGTGTCAGATTTTAAGAATGCTAAAGAGGTAGCATATGCAGAATATGCCAATGCCATGAAGACCTTAGGTAATAAAGCCCGTAAAGAAATGATATCAACTAAAGAGATTGAACGTTCACCATCAGCAGCGATTACATATGCTAAAGAAGTAGCTTCGCTTGACAGTAAGTTAAACACTGCATTAAAGAATAAACCTAAAGAACGAAAGGCTCAAACAATTGCAAATGCGACAATAAAAGCTAAGCAACAGGAATATCCAAACATGTCAAAAGAAGAACTGAAGAAAGCAAAACAAATGGCATTGAATGACGCAAGGAATCAAGTTGGTGCTGATAGTAAAGGAAGCAAGATTGTTATAGATGATAAAGAATGGGAAGCAATTCAATCAGGTGCAATTAGCAAAACTAAACTATCGCAAATACTTAGCAACACAAACATTGACGATGTAAGACAGAGAGCAACTCCAAGAACGACAACAAAACTTAGTAATGCAAAAATTAGTAAGATTGCTGCTATGAACTCATCTGGTTATACAATAGCCGAAATAGCTAAAGCTCTTGGAATTTCTACATCAACAGTGCATAAATATCTTTAAAGGAAGGAGTGAATATCAATGAATAATACAAATAAAGGCACAAGATTTTGTATAACAACAACCGATAATCCATACAATCCGTTCACTCAGTTTCCTGAATGGGATGCATATGATAGAGAAAAAGGCTACAATTCAAGCGAATATTTGGCAAGAATTGTGAAAATCTCAGACCAAATGACAGATGAAGAAAATAATAAAGAGATTGAAAGAGCAATTGACGAAATAATCAAATATGATATTTTCAACATTTACAAGAAAGTTCAAGCACCAGCTTAACATAGGGGGAGGGGTACACAAAAAACACCCCCCCCTCACATCGCGGCGGTCTTAAATTTTCCTCCGGCGGGATTTTTGAAAAAGCCAAAATGGATTTAGTCATAGTTGTTCCTTATGCTCACAAGACAACGCAGAGTTTTTAGTGTGCCTCCTTTCTCTGCAACTTTGAGAGTAAAACATTAATCGATGTAATATATATTCTCCTTTCATCTCGTAAAAAAGTCTTGTGGGTGTAAGGAACAACTATGACTAAAATACATCAAATGTCATTAAAAAGAAGTATATAAGGAGGTGCGAAATAATGGCGGTCAGTAGGAAACCGGCTACCACGCCGGAAGAAAGAGAAAACATATGTATTGCGTTAGCTATGGATTGTGCAGAAGAACAGCTTAGAAATGGAACGGCATCCTCACAGGTGATTACTCATTTTTTAAGTCTTGCTTCATCGAAAGAAAGATTAGCACAAGAGATTAAAGAAAAAGAAAAAGAGTTACTTGTGGCTAAAACTGAAAACCTTCAATCCAATACCAAATTAGAGCAAACATATATGGAAGCTATAGAAGCAATGAAAACCTATAGCGGTAACGAAGAAGTATATGAGGAATACGAAGAAGACGACGATGATGATTAGAACATATTCAGAACTAATAAAAAAAACTTCTTATGAAGAACGTTTTAAATATTTAAAGTTGGATGGTTTAGTTGGTGTTGAAACTTTTGGACACGATAGATACATTAATCAAATTTTCTATTCTTCGGATGAATGGAAAGAAATTAGAAACGCTTGCATCGAAAGGGATAATGGGTGTGACCTTGCTATGGAAGGATTAAGCATATCCAAGAAAAGTATTTTAGTAGTACATCATATGAATCCAATAACGGTAAAAGATATTTTAAATCGAAATCCTTTAGCGTACGACATTGAATATATGGTGTGTGTTACGGATGCAACACACAAGGCGATACATTATGGAAATGAAAATTTATTATTAATGGAACATCAAGAAAGAACACCTTTCGATACTTGTCCATGGAAAAAATCAGGAGGAATTATTAATGGGAAACAATTATAAAAATTATTCAAACAAAAACAACGAACAGGTTAAACAGGAATCAGTTGTAACAAAAATTGCCGATGATAAAATCGTTGATGACGAATTTTATGATGACGAATTTTTAGAAACTACAACTACTACTCAGGAAACGGAAGTTAGAAAAAATGCAAAAGTAGTTAATTGTGTTTTGCTAAATGTAAGAAAAGAAGCGTCTCCAAAAGCAGAAGTTATTGATGTTTTAAAAGAAGGTTGTGATTTAGTAATTATTGAGCGTGAAGACTGCTCGGAGGAGTTTTTCGAAGTTGAAGTTCCAAGCAAGAACAATCTTCATGGCTTCTGTATGAAACAGTTTGTTCGAATTGAACAGTAAGGAGAAATATGTATAGTACATTGATTAATGAACAGGCAAACACAATAGACGATGAAAGTATATTATTGTCTATAAAGCAGTTAATAGGTGGGATTGCCGAAGATGACACATTTGATGATGACATAACAATGCACATTAATACAATTTTTTCAATTCTAACTCAACTAGGTGTTGGACCAGAGGATGGTTTCTATATAACAGGAAAAGATGAAAAGTGGCGTGATTTCATTACAGGACCAAATCAGCTAAGTGCAAAAACTTATATCTTTCTTAGAGTAAAATTAATATTTGATCCACCACAAAGTTCATACGTGGCAGACCTAATGAAATCACAAGCAGATGAGTTAGAGTGGAGACTGACTAACTAGGAGGAAATTCAAAATGGAAAGTAACGAGCTTACACATTATGGAACCCCCAAACACTCAGGGAGATATCCATGGGGTTCGGGAGATAATCCATATCACCACAAAGGAAAACTTCTTGGTCGACTTACTAAAAATAAGAGTTCGGATAAAAAAGATACAAACTCGAATAATAGTAGCTCAGATAAAAAGAACATAGATATTAAATCTTTGTCGGATGAAGAACTACGTAATAAGATTAATCGATTGGATTTGGAAAATAGATACAACAATCTTATGAAAACTTCTTATCCGCCAGAAAAAGTCCATGCCGGCAAGAAATTTGTAACTGATGTTTTAAAACGTTCAGGTCAGAATATTGCTGAGCAGACAGCTACATATATTTTAGGAACAGCAGTAAATAAAATGGCTGGAAAAGAAATTGTAAATCCGAAAAAAGGACAGAAGAAGTAGGTGAAGGAATATGGAGTTGAGTAATACGGCTGTTCCAAAATACTATAAGAAATTTAGAGATTCGGTCATAGCAGGAGAAATACCTGTAAATAAAGAAATTTCTATGGAAATGAATCGAATAGATGACCTTATAGAAAATCTCGGGATTTATTATGACGGTGCTGTAGTAGAGGGATGGATTAAATACTGCGAAAATGAAATGACCCTTACTGATGGTTCAGATGTCAAACTTCTTGACACTTTTAAAGTTTGGGGTGAGCAGGTATTTGGATGGTATTACTTCGAGGAACGTAGAATATGGGAGCCGTTACCTAATGGCGGTAGATATGTTATTAAACGTTTTAAACGAAGATTACGTCATAAACAATTTTTAATTATAGGTAGAGGTGCTGCTAAGAGTCTATATGATTCATATATTCACTCATACGGTTTAAATGTAGACACTACAACAACTCACCAAATAACAACAGCACCAACAATGAAATTATCAGAAGAAGTAATGGCACCAATTAAAACAGCCATAACAAGAGCAAAAGGTCCATTATTTCGATTTCTAACAGAAGGTTCTCTTCAAAACACAACAGGTCCGAAAATAAATAGGATGAAACTCATGGCTACGAAAAAAGGTATAGAAAATACACTTACAAATTCTTATTTGGAAGTTCGAGCCATGTCTATAGACAAACTCCAAGGTTTAAGATGTAAATATGCGTCAGTAGATGAATGGTTATCAGGAGATACAAGAGAAGATGTAATCGGTGCAATAGAGCAGGGTGCATCTAAGGTTGACGATTATCTCATCATCGCAACAAGTTCAGAAGGAACAGTTCGAAATGGCGTAGGCGATACTATGAAGATGGAATTGATGGATATTCTTAAGGGCGAATATGACAATCCGCATGTTTCTATATTTTGGTACAAATTAGATAGTATTGATGAAGTTAGTATGCCAGAAATGTGGTTAAAAGCAAACCCAAATCTAGGTCATACTGTCAGCTTTGAAACATATCAATTGGATGTTGAAAGGGCTGAAAAAGCACCAGCAGCAAGAAACGATATTCTGGCAAAAAGATTTGGTATTCCATTGGCTGGGTATACGTACTATTTCCCTTATGAAGAAACAATACCACATAGGAAGAGAAGTTATGATGATATGCCTTGTGCATTGGGCATTGACCTTTCACAAGGAGATGATTTCTGTTCATTCACTTTTCTATTTCCACTTTCTAATGGATTCTTTGGAATTAAAACTATTAATTATATAACAGAGGATACGTTAGGAAAACTTCCAGCAGCAATGAGAATTAAGTATGACGAATTTATTCGGGAAGGAAGTCTTGTTGTTCTTAACGGAATTGTTTTAAAAATGGATGATGTTTACGATGATTTGGATAATTTTATTATTAAGCATAGATATGATGTAAATGCGGTTGGATATGACCCTTATAATGCAGACGAATTCATTGCACGTTATAAGATGGAAAATGGACCATTCGGTGTTGATAAGGTAATCCAAGGTAAAAAAACAGAAACAGTTCCATTGGGCGAACTGAAAAAATTGTCAGAAAAAAGAATGCTTTTATTTGATGAAGAATTAGTTTCATATACTATGGGAAATTGTATTGTTGAAGAGGATACTAATGGACAAAGAAAACTATTTAAGAAAAGATATGAAGATAAGATTGACGCAGTAGCAGCTTTAATGGATGCTTATGTAGCATATAAATTAAATAGTGATGCTTTCGAATAACAGATGAATTTATACTCATCTGTATTTTTTATTTTAGGAGGAAATAATCAAAATGGAAATAAGACTTGGTAATAGGCTTAAACATGCCTTTAATGCCTTTATGAACAGAGATCCTACATATAAGAGTATTGGCGGTGGGTACGGATATAGACAAGACAAGATAAGGTTGTCTACCGGAACAGAGCGTTCCATCATAACGTCTATTTATAATAGAATATCGGTTGATGTAGCTTCAAATGAAATAAGCCACGTTAAAGTAGATGATGAAAATAGATTTAAGTCTTTAATGAAATCATCTCTCAATGACTGTTTACATGTAGAAGCAAATATAGACCAAACAGGAAGATCATTTATTCAAGATGCTGTACTTTCAATGCTCGATGAAGGGGTTGTAGCGTTAGTTCCGATAGACACTGACTTCGACCCAAAAGATACATCGTTTAAGATTAACAGTCTGCGAACTGGAAAAATCATCGAGTGGTATGCTAATGCAGTAAGAGTAAGAGCATATAATGAATTGACAGGAAGGCAGGAAGAAATTATTGTTCCTAAAAAAACAACGGCAATAATAGAAAATCCATTTTATTCAGTAATGAATGCACCGAATTCCACTATGCAACGATTAATAAGAAAACTTAATCTTTTAGATGCCATAGATGAGCAAAGTGGCAGTGGAAAAATGGATTTAATTATTCAGCTTCCGTACTCAGTAAAGACTAACCTTAAGCGAGAACGTGCGAATGCAAGAAAAGCCGATATAGAAGACCAGTTAATGAATTCTAAATATGGTATTGCCTACATTGATTCAACCGAACGAGTTACACAATTGAATCGTTCAGTTGATAATAACTTGATGAGTCAAATCGAGTATCTTACAAAAATGGTATATAGTCAAATAGGAATAACACAATCAATACTCGATGGAACCGCCAATGAAGATACAATGAACAACTATTATGTTAGAATATGCAAACCTATTTTAACAGTATTAGTTGAAGAAATGAAAAGAAAGTTTTTAACAAAGACTGCCAGAACACAAGGGCAGTCTATTTTATTCTTTAGAGATCCGTTTGAACTTATACCGGTTTCTAAGATTGCCAACATATCTGACAGCCTTACAAGAAATGAGATAATTTCTACTAATGAAGTTCGTCAGTCTCTAGGCAAGAAGCCAAGCGATGACCCTAATGCCGATAAGTTGAAAAACAAGAATATAAAAAAAGAATCAACAGAAGTGGCGCCTCAAACGGAGCAGGAACAAATAGATGATAACACGGAGGAAAATCAAAATGAGTAGTAATTATGACTTTGCTGGATGGGCTACTAAAAATGACATCTTATGTAGTGATGGTAGAACAATCCGCAAAAATGCTTTCATTGAAGATGACGGAAAAGTCGTTCCATTAGTTTGGAACCACCAGCATGATAGCCCATCAAATGTAATTGGACACGCATTACTTAAAAATTGTGATGACGGTGTTAGAGCATATTGTACTTTAAACGATACTGAAAATGGAAAGAACGCAAGACTTCAGATTGAAAACGGAGATATTAATGCACTTTCAATTTTTGCTAACAACCTTAAGCATAAGATGCATGACGTCATACATGGAAGTATTAAAGAAGTCAGCCTTGTTTTAGCAGGAGCAAATCCAGGAGCATGCATTGACTCTATTTCAATGGCTCATGGTGAAGACTCTGATGAAAATGAAGGAATTGTTTACACAGACGAAGTGATTACTTTATGTCATTCCGATGACAAAGAAGACAAGACTGATAAAAAAAAAGATAAGGAAGAATCTGAAAAAACTAATACAGATGAAACCAAGAACAAAGAAAATAAAACAGAAGCAGAAGCAGAAGATGACAAAGGAGAAGAAAACAAAAAAGATGATAAAGAGAAAAAAGAAACTCCTGAAGACATCTTTAATTCAATGAGTGAAAAACAACAGAATCTTTTACTAGGAATGGTAGGAGAAGCGTTGTCTGATGACGATAAAAAAGCGTCAGAAGAAAAAAATAAAAAAAATAAGAAATCCGAAGGAGGAGACGAAACTATGAAACAGAATGCATTCGATAAGAATAGTGCACCAGCAGCAGAAACTCTTAGTCATAGCGACATTAAAGAAATAATGAAAGACATTAAGAGATACGGTACTTTGAAAGATTCAATGTTACAGCATGGTGTTACAATGGAAAAAATTGACAACACATTTTTAGCTCATGCAGAAGACTATGGAATGAAAAATATCAATTATTTATTCCCAGATGCAAAGAACTTAACACAGGAACCTACTTTTATTAGTAGAGATATGGAATGGGTTAGCTACGTTATGAGTCATGTACATCGTACACCATTTTCACGTGTTAAATCAATTCATGCTAACATCACAGCAGATGAAGCAAGAGCTAAGGGTTACATTAAAGGAAAGTTAAAGAAAGAAGAAGTATTTACTTTATTAAAGAGAACAACAGAACCTACAACTGTGTATAAAAAGCAGAAAATCGACAGAGATGATTTAGTGGATATTACGGACTTTGACGCATTATTATTTATGAAAAATGAAATGCGTGTAATGCTTAATGAAGAATTAGCAAGAGCGTTTTTCATTGGCGACGGACGTTCAACATCATCAGATGATAAAATTAACGAACAGAATATCAGACCTATTTACAAAGACGCTGATTTATATACTGTTAAATTTGCTTTAGAAGATGTGACATCTAAATCAACAAGTGCTGAGCGTGCAAAGGCATTTATCAGAGGTGTGATTAAATCAAGAAAACTGTACAAGGGTTCAGGTAATCCAGCATTATTTGTAACAGAAGATATACTTACAGATTGTCTTTTACTTGAAGATAAGAATGAAAGAGTTATCTATGATACTATGGAGAAACTTAAAACTGCTCTTCGCGCATCAGATATCATTACTGTTCCAGTATTTGAAAATCAGAAAAGAGAAGATAAAGACGGAAATAGCTATGATTTACAGGGTATCCTTGTAAACCTTAGAGATTATAATGTCGGTGCGGATAAGCTTGGGGAAATCAACACATTTGAACAGTTTGATATTGATTATAACCAGCAGAAGTATCTTATGGAAACAAGATGCTCAGGAGCAATGACAGTACCTTATGGTGCTATTGTATACGAAGTTAAAACTCCTAAAGCAGAAGTAAATGGTATTGCTGGATAAGCAACAGGAGAATTCAAAATGGCAAAATATAGTGGAATAATAGGGTTTGGAATTATACAGGAAACAAATCCTAGTGTTTATGAAGAGACAATAGTAGAAAAAAAGTGTCGTGGTGATGTGCTATCGAATTATAGGAAATTCAAAAGCGTTGATAAAATCAATAGCGATATAGAGATTTCCAACAAGCTTAGTATTCTATGTGACCCATTTATAAGTACAAATATTAATAATATAAGATATGCAACTTATATGGGCGTAAAATGGAAAGTAAGTAGTGTTGAGGTACTATATCCAAGATTAATATTAACTTTAGGAGAGGTGTATAATGAACAGCAGTAGAGAAAAATTAGATTCGATTCTAAAACAAATATGCAAAAATGTTTATTTTCAACCTCCCGATAATCTTCATATGGAGTATCCGGCAATAATTTATTCACGTTCGGATATAAACAACAATTTTGCCGATGACACGGTCTACGGTCAATCACATAAATATATGATTACAGTAGTAGACAAAAATCCCGATAGTGAACTTGTCGATAAAATATCTCGGCTTCCGGGTTGTAGATATAATCGACAGTTTAAATCGGATAATCTTAATCATGATGTATTTATTATAAACATATAGGAGGAAGAATATATGGGTAAACAGTTAGTATGGGATGCAGATGGAACACGCCAGTATGAAACAGGTGTAGATAAAGGTGTTCTTTTCCCTATGAAAGATGAAGGCGGTTATGACAAAGGTGTAGCATGGAGTGGTTTAACATCCATAAACGAAACACCATCAGGCGGAGAAACAACGAAGAATTATGCCGATAATATGGTATATGCTGAAATGGAATCAGACGAAGAATATGGTTTATCTATTGAGTGCTTTTACTATCCAGATGAATTTGAAGAATGTCAGGGTTCAACAGAAATTGCAGCAGGTGTTATTGCTGGACAGCAGAGCCATAGAAAATTCGGACTTTCTTGGAGAAATAAAATCGGTAATGATTTAAAAGGAACAGACGCAGGATATAAAATTCATCTTGCTTATGGTTGCAAAGCAGGAGTTGCAGAGAAAGATCACGCAACAATTAACGAGAACACAGAAGCAGCTACAATGTCATATGAAGTTTCAACAACAAAGGTTGAAGTTCCGGGATTTAAGCCTATTGCTCACATCGCAATTAACTCAATGAAAGTTGATGCTACTAAACTTAAGCAATTAGAAGATATGATTTATGGTACAACAGACGCGGATCCAAAGATGCCTACAATTCAGGAAGTAATTACACTTTTTGGAACAAAAGAATTAGCACAGGGCTAATTAACCAATTAAACATTTTTAGGGGCGCTTAATGCGCCTCTTTTTTTTTTATTTGAAAGGAGACAAATTATGTATAAGGATACAAGAACATTTGAAGATTATGATGGAAAAAAAGTTACAAAGACTTTTTACTTTAATTTAAACAAAGCAGAAATTGCTGAAATGGAATTAACTACAGATGGTGGATTGGGTGATAGATTAGATAGAATAATCAAAGCTCAGGATACACCTTCAATCATTAAAGAGTTTAAGAGTTTGATTCTAAAGTCTTATGGTGAAAAGAGTGAGGATGGATTGCACTTTAATAAATCGGAAGAAATTTCAAAGGCTTTCGAATCCACACAGGCATATTCTGACTTATTTATGGAACTTATTGAAAGTCCAGAAAAAGCATCTGCTTTCATTAATGGTATTGTTCCTCAGGAGGCAACTGCAAAGATACAGGAATTACCTAAGCAGCATACAAATCCAGTGCCAATGCCTTAAGAGCATTGTAGGTGATAAAAATGCTAATAATAGAAAATCCTGATGTCGAAATATATGACGAAAATAAGGAGCGGTTTATCCAAGTTAAAAAGACAACGCTGCATTTAGAGCATAGTCTTCGTTCAATTTCAAAATGGGAAGAAAAGTTTGAGAAACCATTTTTAGTTAAAGAGGAGCGTACGACTGAAGAGACCGCTTATTATATAAAATGCATGACATTAGATAACAATATATCCGATGATGTATACAAATATATAACCGCTGAAAATATAAATAAAATCAATGATTATATATCTAGTAAAAGGTCTGCGACCATGTTTTCAGACACTAATAATGGTCAGGGCAGTGGTAATTCATCGTTTTTATCATCAGAATATATTTATTTTTTAATGTCGACATATGGAATACCATATGAATGCGACAAATGGTTTTTTAATAGGCTTATTAATTTAATAAAAATTTGCCAGATTAAAAATGAGACACCTAAGAAGATGTCTAAAAATGAAATAATAAGTCGTAATTCAGCATTGAATAAAGCCAGACGAGCAAAATTTAACAGTAAAGGATAACGAAAACAAAAGGATGCAATAAACATGATTTCTTTTAAACAAAAAGGTGAATTTTCTAAACTAACGGGATTTCTTGAAAGAGCTAGAGATGTTGTTCATTTAGGAGAATTGGATAAATATGGTAAAGCGGGGGTTAGAGCCTTATCCTCTGCTACGCCTATAGATTCGGGTAATACCGCAGATTCTTGGTATTATCGTATAGAACATAAAAAAGGGTCAGCTACAATTGCATTCTATAATTCGAATGTACAAAACGGAGTACCGATAGCAATTATACTTCAATACGGACATGGAACAAGAAATGGTGGCTGGGTAGAAGGAAGAGATTATATCAATCCTGCTATTCAGCCTATTTTTGATGCAATTGTAAATGAAGCATGGAAGGAGGTTACAAAGCGATGAGTAAAGAAATAGATGAACGTGTAGTCGAAATGCGATTTGACAATAAACAATTCGAGAAGAATGTAGCGACCACAATGAACACCGTAGACAAACTGAAAGAAAAATTGAAGTTTTCAAATTCATCAAGCGGTTTCGAAAAACTACAGAATGCAGCATCTAAAGTTTCTTTTAATTCAATGACTAAAAGCATAGATACTGTAAAAGTAAAGCTGTCATCCTTGCAAGTCGCTGGAATGACCGTAATTTCTAATATCACAAATACTTTATTAAGCACTGCTAAAAAATTCACATCCACGATTCCAACCCTTATTAGCGAAGGTGGTAAAGCAAGAGCATTAAACATTGAACAGGCTAAATTCCAGTTTAAAGGACTTGGAATGAGCGTTGAAAAATCAATGGCTAGTGCTAATGAGGCTGTAAAGGGAACAGCATATGGTCTTGATTCCGCGGCAAAAGTAGCTTCTCAGTTGGGAGCTTCTGGTATGAAAGCCGGCAAGGATATGACAAAATCACTTAGAGCTGTTGCCGGTGTAGCAGCGATGACTGGAAGTTCGTATGATGAAATAGGACAAATTTTTACAACAGTATCCGGTAATGGTCGACTAATGACCGAACAGCTTCAGCAAATGTCCGGAAGAGGACTTAATGCGGCGGCATCATTAGCAAAATATTTTAATAGTAGTAAAGATAGAATGGATGAATTCTATAAACTATATACAGAAAGTGCAAAAAAAAGTAACGCTAAAATATCTAAAGGAGCTAAAGCAACAGAAGCAAATATTCGAACAATGGTTACGAATGGTGCTATTGATTTTCAGACATTTTCTGATGCAATGGACTATGCATTTGGTGACCATGCGAAAGACGCAGATAAAACCTTTACCGGTGCAATGAGTAATGTTAAGGCTGCACTTTCACGTATTGGTGCCGAATTTGCAAGTCCAGCATATGAAAATTTCAGAAAAGTATTTAATTCATTAATTCCGGTGATAGATGACGTGCATGTAGCATTAATGCCCGTAATAAAAGACATTACCAAGGTTATGAAACAGGCTCGAAAATTTACAGTAAAAAATTTAAAAGGATTGAAAATAGATTCAAGTAAAAATACAGTAAATTCTAAAGCTTGGAAAGAATTAACCAAATCAGGCGTAACAAGTAAAACATTTAGGAAAGCGTTAATTAATGCGGCGAAAGAACATGATATAAACGTCAATAAGATGATTAAGAAAGAAGGTTCTTTTCGTAAGACTTTGAAAAATGGCTGGCTTTCCATGGAGATCTTAAAAGATGCGTTAAGTAAATACAATACAAAGAGTAGCAAAGTTACAAAGACGGCTACAATTAATCTGGAAAAGTATAAAAAAGTTGCTAACGATGTTATTAGCGGTAAATACGGAAATGGTGAAGCTAGAATAAAAGCGCTTACTAAGGCTGGATACAAATATGCAACAGTCCAGAGTATTGTTAATAATAAGCTGACGGGCTCAAAAATCAAAATAGAAAAGCTTTCAAAAGTTCAGGTTAAGCATAATAAATATACAAAAAAACAAGTTAAAGAACTTAAAAAACTTCAAAAGCAAGCTAAAGCTACAGGGACACCATTAAACAAACTAATACAAAACCTAAATAAGCCAACAACATTTGAACTATTTATAGATACATTAAGAAATATTCCAAAAGTTTTAAAGTCTATGGGAAAGGCTGTTAAAAAAGCATATGACAGTATATTTCCAGAAAAGTCATCAATTCAAATTTATGGAATTATCGAAGCCGTACATGATTTCTCAGAAGATTTAATAAATAACGCTGATGTAATAGATAAGGTAAAACGTACATTTGCTGGTTTATTTGCTGCAATAGATATTGTAAGGACTATAGTTTCAGGCGGATTAAGATTTGCATTTAATATATTAGCTAATATATTAGGAATAACAAATGTTGATATTTTAAGTATTACGGCTAGTATCGGTGACGCAATTGTAGCATTTAGAAAATGGCTGTATAACGACAGTAAGTTTGCTAAAGCTATAAAAACAGTCGCAAAGTTACTTGAATCAGCAACTAAAAAAATTGGTGAATGGATACAAAAAGTAAAGGACGCATCTATAGTTCAGGAAATAGTAAAAGATATAAAAAATATAGTTACAAAAGCTTTTTCAGGAATAAAGAAGGGTGCTGAAAATTGTAAAGATGTAATTGATAAACTCGTTGATTCAATCGGCAATCTTAAATTATCATCTATTTCAGATTTGAAAAATAACATAGGTGATGCAATTAAATATATAGGTAACTATTTTGGAAAAGGGAAAAATTTAGTTTCTGGTTTTATTGATTTCTGTAATGATAAATTAGGTATTGATTTAGGAAGAATTATCGAATTTGGTGCAGTTTTAGGTGCCGCTAAAGCAATAAAAAAACTTGTAAAAAGTATATCAGGATTGTTCTCTATAGGTGATAGCGTAAAAGGTGTTCTAGGAGGAGTAAAAAATGTTTTAGTTGAATATCAGAAAAATATTAAAACAGATAGAATAACAAAAATTGCTGTTTCTATAGGAATATTAGCTGGTGCAGTAGCAATATTGTCCATGTTAGATTTTAAGAAAGTAAGAAATGCAGCAATCGTACTTGGACTATTAGCAGCAGAAATACTTTCATTTACCGCTGTAATAGGAAAAACATCGAGTGTGAACGATGCTAAAATATCAGGAACTATGCTTAGTTTGAGCGCATCATTACTTATTATGGTGGTTTCATTAAAAATGCTCGGTGATGTTAATTTAGATAACATATCAAAACAAATGGTCGTTTTAGGGGCATTATTTGGAACTTTGGTTACCATGTTTCTAGTTGTAAACAGAAATAGTGGAGAAACTACTAAGGGCGCCATACTTATGATTGGAATTGCAACGTCCATTAGAATATTGGTCGGAGCATTAAAAAAATTAAGTAAACTAAAAATCAATGCTAGTATGGTAGATGGTTTACTTCTTATCGTTCCAACACTTTCATTAATAGCTTTATCTGCTTCCAAAATGCAAAAAGGTTCTGGGCTAGGAATATTAGCAATAGCTATAGCCTTAAGAATAATGATTAAAACAATAGATAAAATTGCAGATTTAGATACGAAAAAAATAAAAAACAACATTGCAAACTTTGCCGTTGTAATAGGTGCAGTGATGGCTATAATTGCATCTACATGGCTTGCTGGAAAGAACGCAACAAAAGCAGGAGTTGCGGTTTTAGCAGTTGCGGTAGCGTTGAAGTTAATGGTAGGAGTTATAAAATCTCTCGCTAATATGAATAATGGCGACATAATAAAAGGAATGAGTGTAATTGCTGTACTAATTTTATTATTTGATAGTGTAATCGTGGCTACAAAAGTTGCCGGTCCAAATGCAAAAACTGTAGTTGGAGCATTAATGGGAATGGCGGTTGCTATAGGATTATTAGTTGGAATAATAAAAATAGTAGGTGCTATGAAATTTACCGAAATGGCGCAAGGGCTTTTATGCGTAACAGTATTAGGTGCTATTTTAGGTGGCATTATAGCATTAACATACTTTTCTAAAGAATGCACTGCTACTTTAATTGCGATAGCTGGTTGTATTGCAGTGTTGACGGGTGTTGTTTTCCTTTTGACACAAATACCGTTTGAAAAAATGGGTTCTGTCGTCGTTGGTTTAGGTTCGATTACTGCTGTGATTGCAATACTTACAGTATTAACCGAAAAGATGTCAATTACAAAGAAAGCCGTTGGAGCATTAACTATGATGACATTGGTTATATATGCGTTAGTAGGCGTTATATACTTATTAAAAGATATCCCGATAAAAACAACATCGACAATCGCGAAAAGTTTATCAGAAATGTTAATATCGCTTTCGCTTGTGACTGTAATATTAAGTAAATTCTCAGGAAGTGCAGCCGGTGCTTTAAAAGGAATAGAAGCATTAGGCGTTGTATTAGCTGGATTAACGGGTATCTTAGTTGTAGCAGGAGCTTTAAATCAGATTCCGGGATTCTCTTGGCTGATAGGTGAAGGAACAGAAGTTTTAGGACAAATAGGATATGCCATCGGTAATTTTGTTGGTAACATTATTGGAGGATTTAGTGCAGGAGCTAGCAGTGGTTTACCTGAAATTGGAAATAATCTTTCTAAATTTATGACGAATGCTAAAACATTTATTGATGGAGCAAAATCTATTGACAAATCAGCAGCTACAGGTATTAAAGCTTTATGCAGTGCAGTCCTTGAATTAACTGCAACGAAGTTCTTAGATGGAATAGCTAATTTCTTAGGAATCGATACTTCTTTTGAAGACTTTGGAGATAAAATATCTTCATTTGGTCCAGCACTTAAGAAGTTCCAAGAGTCCACAGCAGATTTGGATACTAAGTCGGTAGAAAAATCAGCTAAAGCAACTGAAGCCTTAGTAAAGGTCGCAAATGAATTACCAAAGACGGAAGGAGTGTTAGGTTGGTTAAAAGGTCAAGATGATTTAGGAAGTTTTGGTGACAAATTAAGTACATTTGGTAAAGGAATTGTGAAATATGCAAAATCTGTTAGCGAAATAAAAGATTTCTCACCTATTACTAAATCAGCTAAAGCCGCTGGAAAAGTTGTAGACTTAGCCAAAGAACTTCCGTCTGATGGTGGATTCTGGGGTTGGGTCGCTGGCAAAAAAGATGATATCGGTAGTTTCGGAGATAAAATGGGAGCCTTCGGCGAAGGTATTAAATCTTTTATCGATTCTGTTAAGGATATAAAAGATTTTTCTGTTATGGAAAAAGCTAAGAATTCATCAATGCGACTTGTAGAGTTAGGTCAATATCTTTCAGAAAATGGAAACATGGACATAACTAATGTTGGCTCATTCATAGGAGAAATAAATCAAAATGTTGTACCTAGATTGAAGGATTTCAATAATAGCACGAAAGATATAGACGCTAATAAAGCAAATACCATTTCTGAATTTATGGTTCATATGATGACAGTCGCCCAAAATGCAATGAGCATTAGCACTAAAGGTTTAAAAACATTTGCGTCAGAATTACCGAATATCGGAAGTAATCTAGCAACATACTATTCAAACATTAAGAAGATTAGTGCTATCAAATTAGTAGCTGTTGCTTCGGCATTGACAGCGTTATCAAATACGTCAAAGACAATATCAGGTTCAGATACAAATGGAATTAAAGACTTTATTTCATCGTTTGAACATATTGGAACTAATGGTATAACTAAGTTTATTGGCTCATTAGGCAAATCTTCAGGAAAGGCTAAGTACGCAATCACTAAACTATTTAAGAATTTATGTTCGACAGTAGATTCTTTAAAGATTTCGTTACATAGCAAAATGAACACTGCTGGTTCTTATGCAGTTGACGGTTTTGTTAAAGGTATAAAAGCTAATGATTATAAGGCAGCAGCATCAGCTAAAGTAATGGCTGAAAAAGCAGAAAAAGCAGCAAAGAAAGCTTTAGATGAACATTCACCATCTAAAGTATTCCAAGAGATTGGTGCATTTACTGTTTTAGGATACGTTAAAGGTGTAGATAAAAACCGAGATAAAGCTATCAATGCGACATACAAAATGTGCAAAAAGATTGTTTCATTTTCTAAACGAATCTTTAAAGCAACAACTAACGAAATGATAACTGGTTCTGGTGTGTTTAAAACATTGACAGATAGTTTCTTTGGAGAGTTTAAGAAAAATTTAAAACCTAAAGAAATAGCAAAAGTTTATAAGTCAACTTCAAAAGCTGTATCTGATTATGCCTTCCAATTATATAAGGAAAGTGGTCAGTACAAAGAAGACAATAAGACGGCAAATAAACATAGGAAAGAACTACAAAAACTTTATGCTGAAAGAGAAAAGCTAAGAAGTAAAAAAGTAATATCCGACAAAAAGTCTAAGAAAGCATCAGAAGAAGCAGCCCAAGCTGAAAGTAAAGCAAGTAAGGTTTCAAGTAAAAAGCATAAACAGGAAGCAAAAGAGGCTAAAAAGAATGCTCAAACTACAAAGAAATCAGCAACTGCGGCTAAGAAACAGTCTGAAAACCTTAAGAAATCCTTAAAGGAAAACGCTAAGAATATTAAGGCTAAGAAGAAAGAATTGATTAAAGACCAGAAAGATGTTGCTAAAAATATAGCATCAACACTTAAGGAAATAAAGACGGATATTGCTGATTCTGTTAAAGACTTCACCGATCCATTTAAAGCAAGTTTGGATACAGGTATAGAATTATTTGAGAAATTCGATAAAGGTACCCGCATGTCTACAAGTAGAATTCTTAGATACATGAAATCACAGGTTGAAGGTGTTTCAAACTGGAGAGAAAACTTAGAAGAATTAAGTTCAAAAGGATTTTCTGCTGGTTTTATAGATAAACTAAGAGAGATGGGAAGTTCATCTTCGAATATTGTCAAATCGTTATTATCTATGAGTGCTGAAGACATTAAACAAGTTAATGCTTATTATAAGAAATCACAGGAATTATCTAGTGATACTTGGATGGATAACTTTGATTTGAGTATGGATAAGGCAAATCAATGGTCTAAAAATCTTAAAAAACTCGCAAAGAAGGGTTTATCTCAAGATGCTTTAGAAGCACTAGGTTCATTAGGTGTGGAAGGCTCATCTGAATATATTGATGCATTGCTGCGAATGACTCCAAAACAAATTAAGAAGTTTAATAAAAAGTACAAAAAGTATTTGAAACTTGACGATACCATTGCAAATCAGGTTGTTGCAACATATGCTTATGCAGGCTCTCAAGGATTAAAGGCTCTACAGAAGAACCTTTCAAAGAAGAATACAAAGAAAATAAGCAAAAATGTTTGTACTGGTCTTGCAACCGGAATCAAAAAGAATCAAAGCGTACCAATAAAAGCTGCTGAAGATATGGGAAAAGGAGTTATAAAAGTCGTATATAAAACTTTAAAAATACACTCACCATCTAAAGTTATGAGTGAAGCTGGAATGTATGCAGCAAAAGGATTAGCTGAAGGTATGGATGATGGAAGTTCTCTTGTGCAGAATAGTTCAGATTCATTAACGGACAATATGGTTCTTACTATGTGGAATGCATTAGAACAAATATATGATATGGTGAATAACGGAATAGATACAGAGCCTACAATCAGACCTGTTCTTGACTTATCGAGCATTGAAAAAGGAACAGCCACATTAGATACAATGTTTTCTAAAGAATATGCTTCAGGAATTAATACCAATCCTTATCGAGTTAATGATGCTGATGCTGATGTTAATGGAAATGCTATTGGTGGTAGAAATTACTCATATACACAAATTATTAATTCACCAAAACCAGTTTCAAGAATTGATATTTACAGAGATACTTCACAACTATTAAGAAGAAAGGCGACGGTGTAAAATGTTAAAAGCTATAACAGCGATAAATCCGTCTGGTGAAAGCTTAAGACTTGAATTAGGACAGCCTGAGAAATCGGGCTTCCTAGTTGAGTCTATTGATGGGTTAGGACCGGAAAAAGTGCAATTAGACACAACAGATAATGCCCTTGGTGATGGGGCTTTTTTAAATTCTGCAAAAAAATCTACAAAATCTATAGTGCTTAATCTTAAGTATATTTGGAAAAAGAATACTACAATTGAACAATTACGTTTAATAACATATAAATTTTTTCCATTGAAGAAACAGATTAAATTAATTGTAGAGAGTGATATTAAAGCAACAACAATAGACGTTTATGTGGAATCTAATGAGCCAGATATATTTAGTCAGACATCAGGAACTGCGATTACGATGACCGCAATGTTTCCATACTTCAAATCTTCTGGGTATAGAGAAAATAAATTTACGGGCATAGAAGCAATGTTTGAATTCCCATTCTGTAATGATGACTTAATAGAACCGCTACTCGAAATGAGCAATTTTAGAAATAAAACGACAAGAAATATTTTATATGGCGGTGATCATGAGACCGGGGTTATTATTTCAATTGAGTTGTTGGGAGAAACAGGAGATATAGGAATATATAATGTCACATCTAATGAAGCATTATTTTTGTCGATTGCTAAGATAAAAAAGCGTGCAAATAACAAGATAGTTAAAGGGGATAAGATAATTATTTGTACTGAGTTTGGTAAGAAAAGTGCAAAATTATATAGAGAAGATGGTGTATACAACATATTAAATTCAGTTTCAAAAGATAGTAAATGGCTAACAATAGATTCTGGCGATAATATGTTTTCTTATGCTGCATCTGCAAACCCAGAAAACATCGAAGATTTCAAAATAGAAAATGCTATTTTATATGAAGGGATGTAAAATATGGAAGTTTATCTTTTGGACGAAGAATTTGAACGAAAAGAGATTATAGACGAGTATAAATCGTTTATTTGGACTGAGCGTTTTAATAAATGTGGAGATTTTGAACTATATATATCAGCGGATAGTTGCTTTTCGTACGCCATACAAAAAGATAATTTTTTTCAGATTGATATGTCAGACGACTTAATGATTGTTGAAAAAATTGAGTCTGATAGGAATAATACAGAAGGACACTATTTGATTATTACTGGGGAAAATCTTGTTTCCTTATTAAAACGTAGAATAATATGGGGATTTAAGTACCTTAATTATGATACACAAAAGAATGGTAAAACCGGAGGACTCGAAGCTGCTGTTAAGGAATTATTGAATGATTGCATCATAAGTCCAAAAGACCCTAATAGAAAAATACCAAATTTTATATATCGTGATTCTGGAGACGAACGAATTAAAAACATACAATTATCTGTTCAGTATGATGGCGAGAATTTATATGATGCAATATATAATCTTTGCACAGAATACAAAGTAGGTTTCAAAGTATTCTTTGAAGATGGAAATATTGTTTTTACATTATTTATGCCTACGGACAGAAGTGTTGATACAGATTCAGAGGATGCGGTTATATTTTCACCTTTTTATGACAATTTGGCAGATATAAAGTATACGGATGATGATACAGATTTAAAAACAATCTCTCTTGTTAAATATGACGAGGATGGTTCTAGTTCTTCTGACGATGACGTACCAGAAGAGCCGGAAGACAGAATTTATATAACTGTCGGAGATGCAAAGCTAAAAGGAATATCCAGAAGAGAATTATTTTTTGATGCTGATAACATAAGCACGACTATAGAAAAAAACGGCGAAGAAGTTGAATTAGAAGATGATGAATTTAAAGAACATTTAAAGAAAAAAGGTTTGTTAAATTTAAATAAATACGCAACTAAAAGTACAGTAGATGGGGAAATCATAGACGATAAGATGTATGAATACAAAATTGATTATGATTTGGGAGACATTGTTCTACTTGATGATTGTATACATCAGGGTCAAAAAAGAGTAAGCGAAATGATTTATTCTCAGGATTCAGAAGGACAAAAAATGTACCCATCATTTGAAGATTTAGAAGACGATGACGATGAGGAGGATTAAATATGAGTTTGACCAGTGGATTTTATAATTCCATTGATGGCGATAGAAAATATACATCAGAACAGATGTCAGCAATTTTCGATGGCGTAATATCAGATGGTATTTTTGCCAATGTAGGAGAATGTTTCAAAATAAAAACAGATGAAAAGAGCAATACGATTCGAGTTGGAACAGGAAAAGCTTGGTTTAACCACAAATGGATATTAAACGACAGTGATTATCGTGTAGAAATGGATTATTCGGATAATATCGCAGATCGAATTGACGCAGTTATTATTGAAGTAAATACCAATACAGGAGTTAGGGAAGCGACAATCAAATATTTAAAGGGAAGTCCAGCCACAAAGCCTGAAAATCCGACACTAAAGAATTCAGATGGAGTATATCAGTATGCTTTATGCTATATCTATAGAAAATCCGAGTCTACAGTTATAAAGAAATCCGACATTACAAATATGGTAGGAACTTTTGAGACACCATATGTGGCAGAATTATTAGAACCCAATAAGGCAATGTATGTTTATGATCATGTAACAGAGGATGTGGATGTACTAAATATGATAGAAAGCGGAAGAATTAGAGGTCAACATAAAGGTGCTATTAATCAAGGTGATGCTATTTCTGTAGATGTGAAGTTTAAGAAAAAATTTTCGGATATACCTAACATAGCATTATCGTTGGCTAAAGTTAATAATAATGGAAACATCAGCAAATTTTATAATATGTGGGCTGAAAATGTAACGGAAGAAGGGTTTACTTTGCGTTATAGAAGTGATGATCCTAAAGCATACGATATAGATTTAATGTGGATTGCAACAACATTATAATAATGGAGGTAAAAAATGGCGAAGGTAATAACACTTGTAGATGGTCAAGGAAATAAATGCTATCCAAGAACATTAATGGAAAACGTATACGGGCTTCCATCACAAGTTAAAAGGATAGATAATTTAATCGGTATGGTTACATCGAGTGCAGTAACTGATATGGCAGAAGTAATTGATGCTCGTACTGTAGGAGAAACAACCTATGACACGTTACACGAAGCTATAAATGCGATTAATGATAAAGTTGATGATTCAATAACTGTAACAATGTCACAAACAACGAATCAATTTACCGATTATGTGAGTACAAACAATAGAGATACTTTAACTATTGTATATCCACCATTAGGTGTTACATCGACTGTTTCCAATGCTCATTGTCATGTAAGATGCATATTGTACGATGAAAACTATAAGAAAATTGCAGATGAAACACTTACAAGTAATACGGATGAATTAGACATTTCAAAAGCATCATATATACAATTTTATGTTGAAGTATATGTAGGCAAATCAGATTTATACCCGACAAATACACATTATATGAAATACAAATTATCTAAGAATCTATCTATTAATATTACACAGGACGAACAATTTATAAATTCAGTTGGAAGTAAAATGGCAGAAGCATTACCAAAGGATGATGGCTTTATGTCAAAAGTAGGAAATAGAATAGGAAGTTTTATAGATCAAACATTGCCAAAAAATGATGAATTCATGACAGGAGTAGGAAAGAGAATAGGAAGTTTTTGGGATGGAAATTGCGCATCACAAACAGCATATGCATTGGCAAATAATACAGCATCGTATTTACCAAGCTTTATGGCATCTTATTGTGCATCAGATTCAATGTTTATGAGTAAAATGGCAGAAGCATTACCATCAGATTCAACATTTATAAATTCAGTTGGAAGAAAAATGGCGAAAGCAGATTCATTTTGTAACGAACTTGCAAGTAGCCCACCATTTGGAAGTGCAGTATTAACGAATGCTCTGGTTTCATTAGAACTGAGTAAATATGTGCCTAAAACAGCCACCGTATGTGGTGTACAGATACGGGATGGTATAGCACCTGCTACTATAGCAGATAAAGTGGCACCTTATTTACCATCAAGATTAGGCTTTTTTGGAATTTTTCAAACTATTACAACTCCAAATGAATCAGGTAAGGAATATTTTAAATTCGAGGATTATTCGATTAAAGGTAAATATTCTATTAATAGTGATAGAAATAAAATTAACATTCCTCGAAAATTACTTTCAATTAAAGTTAGAGGAAATTTCAGTGGTGCACAATCTTGTAAAAACTGCAAAATTTGTGGAGAAGTTATTGACGAAAATAACCAAATGGTATTTAGCAATTTTGAGATTTTTCGTGTTAAAGCTGGAAGTGATGCTGATGGATTAGTTACAGAAGCACAACCGTTTAATGCTGAATATATTTTAAATGCAGATTTGGATGATAGCTCTCTTGGTAATAAAACATTATATATAAGATTTTATGTGAAGTATGATACAATGGCATATTTTTATAGTGTTAGTTCATGTGGAGACTGTTCAGTAACAATTACGGAAATTTAGGAGGCAACATGAAAAGATTAGGAATACTCATCCCACAATATAATGAAAACGAAATGATTATAATGAATCTTCTTAACAGTATATCAGTTCAACAGAATGTTAATTTGGATGAAATAGAAGTTATTATCTGCAATGATGGTAGTGACGTAATTCTTAAAAAGGAATTTTTAGATTTATATAATTTCAAAATAAAATACGTGCAGCAGGAACATAACGGTGTGTCAGCAGCAAGAAATAGTTGTTTAGATTCTACGGATGCTGAATATGTAATGTTTTGTGATGCGGACGATATGTTTGAAAATATGTATTCGTTATCCAGAATATTCTTTGAAATGCGAAAGCCATTTGACGCTCTTAATTGCTCGTTCATTGAGGAAATTAAAATGCCTGATGGAAGCATCAAGCTTAACAAAAAAGATAACGATACCACGTTTGTTCATGGAAAAGTATATCGAAGAATGTTTTTAATCGAAAATAATATTAGATGGAATGAAAAATTGACAATACACGAGGATGGTTTCTTCAATGTACTATGTAAAGAGGTAGCAAAAGAATACAGATATTGCTATGAGCAACTTTATATATGGAAATGGAGAGACGAGTCAGTATGCCGACATGATCCTAAATATTTATTAAAAACATACATAAATCTCATTGATAGTAACGAGGCATTAATAAGTGAATTACAAAATAGAGGAATGAATGAAGGAGCAGGACAACTTGCATACTCATCAATGTTTAGATTCTTTTACACACTTAATAAGAGCGAGTGGATGGACCCTGAGAATAAAGAATATATAGATAAAACAATTCAGAGATTTAGGCTATATTTTCAAAAGCATAAAACGCTAATAACAGGTGTGTCAGGCGAAGATAAGAAATTAATCATTTACGCAGTTCGTAACGAAATGAGCGGAGAAGGAGTTCTTATCGAAAGTATAACTTTAAAAGACTTTTTTACAATGATTGACGGAGGAAATCAGTAAATGAATTTATATCAATTTTTATCTTTGCTCGGTGTTCCATCTTTAATCGGAGCTATTGGAGTAGCAATTTTTAGTCATATAAAAATGAAATACTCTTCAAACAAGTTGATTAAGGATGGAGTGCTTGCT
>OGIE01000627.1_pt1 | contig 52446 bp, 47 predicted proteins | sample 1571581 | NCBI WGS metagenome assembly OGIE01 (sample SAMEA2582021, study PRJEB24529) | metagenome | biome: Human gut stool | place: China | collected 2011 | reverse complement strand
CGATTTCCTGCAAATACTTGTCAAGAGAAGCGCTCTCTCTGTTAGTGATACTTTTTGTAATCTTAAGTTGTCTCATTCTTCTAAAACAGATTTGGGTTGCAAAGTTACGACATTTTATTTAGTTACAAGCTAACTTGCCCTAACTTTTTTCATCTTATTCACTATACGATATAAACAAAAAAGAGTGCCGACAAGTTAGTTGCCGACACCCATTTTCTTCTTTGTTAGCTAATATTACAATCTTCTTACCTTAAATTATCCTTTATCATTCGTTTTTTTATTCCTGAGCAACACTTACTGCATAGCTACCACGTTTTCCTGAAGGGAAAATACCTGTGATGAACAGCACTTGTTCCTGAGTCTTGGTAGCTTCTTTCATCACTTTTTCCATATCTTCCACGCTCTTCATCGGTACATTATTTACTTTCAGAATGATGAAGCCTTTGCGAACACCACCTTCTGCCATCTTACCATTGCTAACGCCTGTAACTTCGAGTCCATAACCCAGATTAAGCTGTTTCTTCAATTCATCAGGTATAGGACGGAAAGCTGCACCAAGAATATCCATATCGGCATTCTTCACTACCTTCGTAGTACCTTGTTCATTCTTCAGCGTAACTTCTACAGTCTTTTCTTTCTTATCACGTATCAGTTTCACCTTCACTTTATCACCCGGGCGATGTTTTGCCAAAGCTTCCTGTAAATCGGCAAATTTATGAATAGGTTTGTCGTCAATACCAATAAGAACGTCGTCTACCTTAATGTCAGCACCTGCTGCTGAACTTCCTTCAACGATTTCGCCAACCAAAAGTCCATCGACCACACCTGATTTCTCACGAGCTTCTTTCTTCAATTCGCTAAACTTCTTGCCTTTCTCATCCACCACCCGCTGAGTATCACCAGGTTCTTCTACAAGCGGAGTTACGGCAACACCCAGCTTCACACGCTGCACTGCACCGAATTGCTTCAAGTCGGCAACCACTTTCTTCATGATACTGGTAGGGATAGCAAAACCATAACCGGTATTGGAGCCTGTCGGAGAGAATAGAGCGGCATTGATGCCAATCAGTTCACCACTTGCATTTACCAATGCGCCGCCGCTATTACCCTGATTGATGGCGGCATCAGTCTGGATATACGACTCAATACTTTGCTGGCCTGTCTGCTGGCCCATCCCCAAAGAACGGGCTTTGGCACTAACGATACCTGCCGTTACCGTAGAAGTCAGATTGAAAGGATTGCCTACTGCAAGCACCCATTCGCCCACTTTCAGCGCATCAGAGTCACCTACCGGGATAGTTGGGAAGTCATCGCCTTCTATCTTAATCAAAGCCAAATCGGTCTCCGCATCCGTACCGATGATGCGTCCTTTGAATTGGCGGTTATCATTCAGCGTAACACTGATTTCATCCGCACCTGCAATTACGTGATTGTTCGTTACGATATATCCATCTTTAGAGATCAGGACACCGGAACCAAAACCTGTACGTTCAGGAGTCTGCATCTGGCGTTTCTGTGTTCCGCCTCCACGATTACCGAAGAAGTCACCAAAGAACTCAGAGAACGGATCTCTCACCTCCACTTCCTGAACTTTAGAAGCTTGAGTAGAACGGATATGTACTACAGCATGAATTGAGTTTTCTGCTGCTTGTGTCAAGTCTACCGGTTGTGCATCAACAGCATTATAAGCGGCCAAACGTACATCAGGATTTTGCTCGAACATTTCATTGAACGCGCTGGTACTATTGGCAGGCACTTTATTTTGCAGCATCTTATAGGCGGTTAAACCTGCTACTCCTGAACTGAGAAGTACGATAGCTGCAACCCCAAGAATGTTTTTTGTTGTCTGTTTCATATTAATCTTCTATTGTTTTAATTGTTAATATTCAAGTTTCGTTTAACATTTCGACGTTAAAATAACGACAAAAATCGTTCAGTTATTCCGCTTGTCACTCTTTTTTGTTCTCTTTTAACAGTGAACTTTTGGAGCTTAACAGCGGTTAACGGCAGGGGCTGACAATTTTACATTTATGCACGTTTACTGACGTGAAAATAAGGCAGATAGACGTTAAAAAGAAACAGACCGTCTACCTGTATAAAATAGATGGTCTGTTAGGGGCAAACAGATGGTCTGTTTAACCCAGACGCACTATCTGTTTACCCTCAACAGACCATCTGTTTTTATGAAGTAGGTATTTACTTAATTATCAAGGTATTCTATATCCATATGATAATCCCATTGCGGGAAATACAGGTTGCCTCCCTCCCATTCCACTTCGCCACGCTGGAAATCTACGGTTTCACTGCGAGGATACTTCTTTTCGGGAACCAATGGCATGCCGTAGTCGCTGTTCACAATCATGCGCCAGGAGTCGATGCCACCCAGGAAGAAATATTCCTCGTCCGCATTGCGGGCAAAGGTAGGAACGCCGAATGACTGGTCTACAGGCACCCATCCGATACCTTCAAAGTAGATTTCCGCCCAGTCGTGCAGGTTCCATGCTTTTGGGTGCATCATAAAGCCGCTTTGAAAATGGGCGGGAATACCACTGATGCGGCAAAGAGTAATAAACAGCAGGCTAACCTGCCCGCAATCGCCCTTATGGTTATCCAATACATATTCCGGGATATTCTCTATAGTGGAATACTCGCGTGCCGAAGCCCACGGAAAATTATCGTTCACCCAACGGAAGATGCGCTTGGCTTTCAGCAGCGGATTGGTTTCGCCTACTGTCAATTTGGCAGCAAGTTCGCGCATACGTGGCGAGAAGATGATATGTTTCTCCCGTTCAGCGGTATATTCCTTATATATAGAGGAAGCCGTGTCATACGGTTGGATATTCTCCGGTTTCAGATTGTGCCATTCGGCATTGGAGGTATACTCGAAACTTTCGGAGAATACAGTTGGCTCATCCTTTACGGCACGCTTCTCCATATAAAGGGTACTGTGGAGGCATTCTTCCGGAGAAAAAGCATAATCAGGCTCACTGGCAGAAATAAACTTCACATCCTGCTGGCGCGGCTGGTCCTGGCGCGGATAAGGAAGCCAGCAACGGATAAGTTCTCCCGCAGGAACAGCACTACTGTCTACCGTGAGGGTATAGGTAACACGCATCCGTTTGGGGGCAACAATAGGGATACCTTCCTTCTTTACGCTTGCAATGACTTCGGGCAAATGCTCTATATTCACTTTTTCGCTCCCGCTAAAGGAGACGCCATCTTTAGCTGCTTTTATTTTATAGCAGGCAGAGTCAACACGGAACAGATTAGGAGCGGCATTACGGAAATAACGCTTCTCGCCATCCAGGGTCATGCACTCCAATGCTTTGGAGGCTTCCCACTGACGCATTTGTTCATCAGTCACGTCGGGGATGTACTTGCGGATGTAGTCTTTCACTTCGGCTTCCGTACGAGAGAAGTCAGTGAGGAGGCGCTGATGCAGGTCATCTTCCCAAGTGTAGGGCTTGATATCCGGCTTTGTGACACAAGCAGCAAACAGGAAGAACAAGGCGGCGGTACATAATACTTTTTTCATGAACAAACAATTTATAGATGATAATTGAGATAGTCTTTCCTTATAACTTTACAACTCCGATACCCGGTAAATCAGGTAACGTAATCTTGCCCTTCACTACTTCCATCCCTTTAAAGCGGTCGTTAGCAATGAGCAGATTGCCATCTAAATCGGCAAAATCAACTGCAGGAGAGAACTGAGCAGCCGCAGAGCAGGCACAGGATGTTTCCGTCATACACCCCACCATCACTTTCATCCCCAGCGCACGCGCTAAAGTCACCATCTTCCAGCCTTCGCGCATGCCGGTGCACTTCATCAATTTGATATTGATGCCATGGAATGCACCTTTCAAACCAGCCACATCACTCAGACGCTGCAACGACTCGTCGGCAAAGATGGGCAACGGACTTTGCTGTGTCACCCAGGCTATGTCATCCAACTGGGTTTTAGGCATTGGCTGTTCAATCATAACAATATCTTTTTCTTTCAGCCAATTTATCATATCGAGAGCGTAGTGTTTGTCCGTCCACCCCTGGTTAGCATCAACTGCAATAGGAAGATCGGTCACAGAACGAATGGTTTCAATCATCTCCTTGTCATTATCGCGCCCCAATTTCACTTTGAGAATATTGAACTGCTCAGCACATTCTCTCGTCTTTTCACGCACCACATCTGGAGTATCTATGCCAATGGTGAAAGTAGTGGAAGGAGCCTTTTCCTTATCCAGTCCCCATATTCTGTACCACGGAGCTTGTAGCAATTTGCCCACAAGGTCATGCAAAGCAATATCGACAGCCGCTTTAGCCGCAGCATCTCCTGGCGACAGCTTATCTATATAAGCCAGTATATCTTCCAACTGGAATGGATCCGGAAACTGACCGATGACATCCTGAACTTTCTTCAGGAAAGCCAGAACACTTTCCATTGTCCCCAACTCTTTCTGCAGATAAGGCGGCATCGAAGCCTCTCCATAACCGGTGATTCCATCATATTCAATCTCTACCTGCACATCAGGAGTGGTGGTACGTGAGTAGGTGGCTACGGTGAATACATGGCGCAACTTCAACTCATAGGGAAAGAAACGCAATTTCATCTTAGCATTCACGCCACTCTTGTTAATATTGAACAGTGCCGGGGTACTTTCCCCTGCAAACACATTATTAATTACCATACCGGACCCCAGTGCGGCAAAGGCAGCTGTTTTCAGGAAATCTCTTCTGTTTTGCATAATATTTGTTTTTTAAGTATTGATTGATGATGATTGGCAGCCTACCTGATTACCACTTATAATAAGGATTGGTGGCCGTAGTATTAAGAGGTGCCTCCTTATTAATATAAGGTAGCACGCGTGTAGCAAACAGCAAGCGTCCGAGGTTGTATTCATCGAAAAGCTCGTCGGTAGCATCAAAACTACTGACGTGCACATCACCTTGTGAGTGAATGAAGCGTTTGTTGCCGATATACATTCCCACATGCACCACCCGCTCCTTGCGGTCTGCCGTAGCTTTGCGACCAAAGAATATCAGATCGCCGGGTTGCAGATTACTGAAATCAGGAGCAATATCAATGCGCTCGCCTACATATGCTTGCTGCGAAGCATCGCGAGGGATAATAATGTCATGCATGAAGAGAATGGTGCGCATGAAACCGCTACAATCCACCCCTTTGGAGGAAGTGCCTGCCCAAAGATATGGAATGCCCATCAATGTATGCGCCGTGTGGATGATGCTGGCAGCATCCTGCTTCAAAGCTGCACGCCACTTCTTCTCCGGCATGGAGATGGATTTAGAGATATATCCGATTCGTCCGTCGGGATAAGCCACTTTATAGAAAGCACCTTTCGTCCCCTCCCATTTCAGACGATTACCTGCGGCAACATCAGAAATGGTCTGTGAAGCCTGATTCGGTTCGGAATAAACAAAGCCGTAATGAGAAGTCACCACAATTTTTTCTGCGGTATTCCAGGCATGAAGTTCTTCTTTCGTCACCGGATGAATGCCTACGCGATGTACCCATGCGATATAATTATCCGGCGTCTGGATGCGATACCAACCGTCACGCTGCAACACACGGACAGGCATCCCCATCAATCCCTGCGTCATCATTTCTGACGAGAAATCCGGGTCTACCCGAAGGTTGGATACCGATACGTTTATGATACCGTAGGTTTTTCCCTCCAAAGCAGCCTCATCCGGCAACACTTGCAGGCAATCCATTACTTTATAATTTGCTTTCGACAATCCATCCATCAATGCAGCCTTTGCCGCAGACGAAGTCGTCACACCGCGCAACATCACATTTTTACCGGAAAAGGAATAATCGACATCAAAGAGTGCCACCCGTTTGTCGGGTGCATACTGACGTTTCAAACTGTCGGATAATTGCATTACATCGGCAGGAATAGTCCTGTCTCCAACTTCCGAAGCCATCGTACAAATAGAAGTAAAGAGGAACAGAGACACGATAGGAATAAGTTTCTTCATTAGCTAAAATGATTTGGGGGTTATTAAGTGTAGCAAAGTTAGAAATAATTTCTATTTTGAATATATTTTTTCAAGAATATTAAGGATTAGTTTTAGAATGAAGCCTGTCTGCTCCGTATTTGCTCCGTATCTGCTCCGTACCAACTCCGTATCAAGTCCGTGCCATAGGATACGGAGATGATACGGAGATGGTACGGAGTTGATATGGAGTTGATACGGACTTGGTACGGAGCAGATACGGAGCGAGTGTGGTAAAAAGAATCATAACTCGCACAAAAAATGAATGAATCATTTCATTGTCCCCTCAGTTTACACTATCTTTGCAGGACAAAAGCAGTTGGTCGGTCTGTCGCTTGCGCTTCGGCGCACGAGGAAAGTCCGGGCAACACAGAGCATCCCACTTCCTAACAGAAAGCTGTCCGCGAGGGTAGAGTAACGTAGAAGAAAATAACCGCCGGCATCTTCCGGATGTCGGTAAGGGTGAGAAGGTGGGGTAAGAGCCTACCAGTCTTGTGGCGACACAAGAGCTGTGCGTCTTGGGAGTTGTAAGGTCATGTAAACCGACGCTATGAGAGCTGCTCGCTCCATGTCGGAGGGTAGACCGCTAAAGCTTGTATGGTGACATACAGCTCAGATAAATGACAGACACTTCATAAATTGAGAATTAAAAATTGAGAATTAAAAAATATCCGCAGGATGTTTGTTAATCTTCAATACTCGATTTAAGAAGATACAGAACCCGGCTTACAGACTGACTGCTTTTTTTAATTAAAAATTGAAAATTGAGAACCAAGAAATAAAAGTGCTGTTATCCTTATAGCTATTTTTCAATTTTCAATTCTCAATTCTCAATTTGGTATGAATAAACGTATTACTGCTCTTTGGAAGTTTCTGACATACGACATTTGGCGTATTACGGAGGATGAAGTCACCAAGACAACTTTCTCCCTCTACAACATAATCAAAACCATCTACCTGTGCATCAACCGCTTCACCAAGGACAGGCTGGCGAATAAAGCATCTGCACTGACCTATAGCACATTGCTTGCCATTGTGCCCATCCTTGCCATTCTGTTTGCCATAGCACGCGGGTTCGGATTCTCCAACCTTATGGAGAACCAGGTACGAATGGGATTTGGCGGCCATAATGAGACCACAGAAATCATCCTGCAATTTGTGGATTCCTACCTCTCGCAAACTAAAAGCGGCATATTTATCGGAGTAGGGTTAATCATGCTGTTGTGGACGGTCATTAATCTGATTAGCAACATTGAAATTACTTTCAACCGCATCTGGCAAATAAAAAAAGCGCGAAGCATGTACCGTAAAATCACGGATTACTTCTCCATGTTCCTGCTGATGCCTATCCTTATTGTGATTTCTGCCGGTCTTTCAGTCTTTATGACTACAACATTAAAATACATAGAGGATTTTGTGTTGCTGGCTCCTATCCTGAAATTCCTGATTCGCCTCATCCCCTTTGCACTGACATGGTTCATGTTCACAGGGCTGTATATCTATATGCCGAATACAAAAGTGAAGTTCAAGCATGCACTCATATCGGGTGTGCTTGCAGGAACGGCACATCAGGCATTTCAGTTCCTCTACATTAGTGGTCAGTTGTGGGTATCGCGCTATAATGCCATTTACGGTAGTTTCGCAGCACTCCCCTTATTCTTGTTGTGGTTGCAAATATCATGGACTATCTGCCTGTTCGGCGCAGAATTGACGTATGCAGGGCAAAACATACGGAATTTCAGTTTCGACAAGGACACCGAAAATATTAGCCGAAGGTTCCGGGACTTTGTTTCCATCCTCATCATGTCCCTCATTGCCAAGAGATTTGAAGAAGATGCCAAACCATACACTGCCGAAGAGATATCCGAAGAGTGTCAGATACCTATCCGGCTGACGCACCAAACCCTATATGAACTACAAGAAATCAATCTGCTACACGAAGTAGCGGATGAAGACAATAATGAGATAGGCTTTCAGCCTTCCATGGATATCAACAAAATGAATGTCGCTCTTTTATTGGACAGACTGGATACGCATGGTTCGGAAGATTTCAAGATAGATAAGGATAAAGAGTTCAGCGAACAATGGAATGTGCTGACGAAAGCACGGGAAGAGTACTACAGAAGTGCAAGCCATGTGTTGCTGAAAGACCTTTGATAAATTGAAAATTGAGAATTAAAAATAGAAAAATACTATGCAGCATGATTGCGCAGCTATTTTTCAATTTTTAATTCTCAATTTTCAATTTATTCAGTATTTGTTATAGGAAACCACCTTCTCTTTCGGCTTCCTGGCTTTTTTCCTTTTCTCCTTCACTGAGTAGCCGATGGTGATAACCAATAGTAGACGCTTGGAAGCTGGGATGCCGGTCAATTTCTTTATTTCCTTTTCATCAAACCAGCCGAGGATGCAAGAGCCGAGACCTTCGCTTTCGGCGGCCAAGGTGATATGGGCGGTGGCGATGCCGATATCTACTAACGGAAAATATTTGTCCTTAATCTTTGCACCCAGAAATGAAGTGATGTTCATCGACTCCTCCACAACCAGAATATGAACAGGAGCATCCTTGGCAAATTTATTCATGCCCAGTCCCGCAGTGGCCTTACCTACTTTGACAGAAAGTTCCGGATCGTTGATTACAACAAACTTCCACGGTTGCGCATTACAGGCAGAAGGAGCCAAGCGCGCGGCTTCCAATATCCGTTCCAATTTCTCCGGCTCAACGGGACGCGTCATATCATAAGCACGGTCACTCTGGCGGGAGGCGACTAATTGCAGAAAATCCATTTGATTATAATTTTGATTCACCACAGATTACACGGGCAAACACTGATTTAAAAAAAGGAATTACCCATGCAAGCTGTGGTAAGTTGTTATTTAAACTGTAACATCCGGCTGATATATTTGCCGATAATATCAAACTCAAGATTCACAACACTGCCCACTTTAATATCGTGGAAGTTAGTGTACTCAAAAGTGTAAGGTATGATAGCTACCTGGAAAGTATCGTCTGTCGGGTTACACACAGTCAGGCTTACACCGTTTACTGTTACAGAACCTTTATCTACAGTGATGTATCCACGCTTTGCCATTTCTTTGTCGAAAGCATACTGGAAGGTGAAGTAATAGCTTCCTTCAGCATCTTCCACACTGATACAGGTAGCGGTCTGGTCCACATGCCCCTGTACGATATGTCCGTCGAGGCGGCCGTTCATCATCATGCTGCGCTCCACATTCACCTTGTCTCCCACTTTCAGAAGTCCGAGGTTGGAACGCTCCAACGTTTCCTTCATGGCCGTAACCGTATAGGAATCATCCGTCATGCTGACTACCGTGAGGCATACACCATTATGAGACACACTCTGGTCTATCTTCAATTCATTTACAAATGAGCACTTGAACGTGAAGTGTACGTTCTCTTGTTCTTTCACCAATGCCACAAGTGTGGCACATTCTTCTACTATTCCGGAAAACATAATTCTATTTACGATTTAATGATTTACAATTCCTTATTTGGAGAACACAAAGATAATGCAAATTGAGCGCAGAATTTTCATGCAAGCATGAAAAAAGTTCTGCCGAGATACAGCTTATCTTCTCCAAAGATACAAAATAGATGGGACATAAATGCAAAAAAAATGGAGCTTTTCACAAAGCCCCATTTTTCAGTTTTCAATAGGTATTAGTTTTTTTTAAGGTAAAAAGATTGTTTTCAGGATAACGGTGCAAATATAGCGGCTTTTCAGGATACTTACCAAATTAAAAAACATGTCTTATAACATCTTTTTGAAATTTCTTTGGTTTTATTATCATTTATGTAGCCTTCCTACATCCGCAATCGTTTTCAATGGACAAATATATAGCATTTTTCTAACAAACACTAAATTTTACCTTAAAAAGAGCTTATTTATTGTTGAAAGGGTACTGTTCATCGACTTTTCCACTATGTTTTAACACTTTGGCGTCGATAAAGAAGACTATTTCTTCGGCAATATTGGTGATGTGGTCGCCCGAACGCTCCAACTTGCGGAAGACACTCACAAGGTTCAGACAAGGAAGGGTGCTGTCAGGATGTTTGCTGATATAGTCTGCCAGGATAGTGGTGGCCTCGGCATTAATCTCATCCAACAAGTTGTCCTTAGCAAAGACCGAGGTGGCTAAATCCTGGCTCTCATCCTGAAGGGCTTTCTTGGCAAGTTCCAACATGGAAAGCATCTGCGCCTGCATTTCTTCCAAGCGTAATTGTTTCAGAAGTTCCGGGTCGAGAACAGGCTCTTTGCAGTTCAACACAAAACGGGCTATGCCTTCGGCAAAATCACCGAGACGTTCCAGATTGGTATTAATCTTCAGCATGGCGAGCACAAAACGCAGGTCGATGGCTACGGGGTTGTACAGAGCAATGATGTCTTCCACATCACTGTCTATTTTCAGTTCAAGGGCATTTACACGACGCTCACGCACCAGCACCCGTTGTGCCAACTCGCGGTCGAAAGTAAGGACGGACTCTCCTGCCCTGTCGAGCTGATTATATACCAAGGTCCACATTTCGTCTATCTCTTTTTTCAGCAAGACGAGTTCCGATTCGATAAACTTTACCATAAATTTCTATTTTAAGTTACTTGTATTATATTTCAAAAATGCTTCATTATCCGAAGCGTCCCGTGATATAGTTCTGTGTCTCCACTTTATCGGGGTTCGTGAATATCTTCTTTGTATCGTCAAACTCTACCATTTGTCCCAGATAGAAGAATGCCGTCTTATCACTAACGCGCGCAGCCTGCTGCATATTGTGCGTGACTATGACTATTGTATACTGTTCCTTCAGTTCGTGAATAAGCTCTTCCACTTTGGCGGTAGAAATAGGGTCGAGCGCAGAAGCCGGTTCATCCATCAGCAATACGGAAGGAGACACAGCCATGGCGCGGGCAATGCAAAGCCGTTGCTGTTGTCCGCCGGAAAGGGCGTAAGCAGAGACTTTGAGTTTGTCCTTTACCTCATCCCACAGGGCGGCACCCCTCAGGGATTCTTCTACACGCTGGCGGATAAAGCTATTATCTGTCACACCATTCACCCGAAGACCATAAGCCACATTCTCGAAGATACTTTTCGGAAAAGGATTAGGACGCTGAAACACCATACCCACTTTCTTGCGAAGCTCATCTACCTGAATCTCCTTTCCATAGATGTCTTTTCCGTCGATATGGATTTCACCGGTCAGGCGAGTATTAGGGATAAGATCATTCATACGGTTGAATAATCGCAGGAAAGTAGACTTACCACATCCCGAAGGACCGATAAAAGCCACTACCGAACGTTCTTCTATCGACATGCTGATACCCTTCAGAGCATGGAAGTCTCCATACCAGAAATTGACATTGTTTGCTTCTATTTTACCTATCATTTCGTTTACTGTTATTCCTGTTAGTTCATCTTTACTTTTTTCTCGAAATATTTCCGCAGAGCATTTGCCACAAGATTCACCAAAAGGATGATTACTATTAAAACCAAAGCGGTGCCATAAGCCAACGGAAGCTGGGATTCCATATCCGTGCCACTGGTGGAAATCACATATAGATGATAGGGCAACGCCATGCACTGGTCGAGTATGCTTGTGGGCAACTGCGGAAGGAAGTATGCGGCACAAGTAAACAAAATCGGTGCAGTCTCACCCGAAACGCGACCCAAAGCAAGAATCAGCCCGGTTATCACATTAGACATCGCCATAGGCAGGACTACGTGCCAGATGGTTTGCAGCTTGGTGGCTCCCAAAGCCCGGCTCCCCTCACGCAAAGTGTCGGGAATAGCTTTCAGTGCCTCTTCCGTGGTGCGAATGACCAAAGGGACACAAAGTAATCCTAATGTAAGCGAACCGGCAAGGATGCTATCGCCAAAACCCATATAGTTGACGAACAACGCCATACCGAAAAGACCGAAAACAATGGAAGGTATACCACTCAGGTTGTTCGTCATCATACGGATGAGGCGGACAATCCAACCTTTCGGGGCATATTCGTTCATATAAATACCACTCATCACTCCCACCGGAAAGGCAAACAGGGCACTACCTACCATCAGATAGAACGTACCGACTATGGCAGGCAGAATACCACCTGCCGTCATGCCATCTGTTGGAGCCATAGTCAGGAATTCCCAACTGATAACTCCTATACCTTTATATATAATAAAACCAAGAATGGCGAAGAGTATCCCCACCACCGTCAGGCTCAGCAAACGGAAAGTTCCGAATGCAATGCGTTGCGAAAGATGTTTCCTGTCTATCATACTAACTTTCCCTTTCTCTACGAATCACTATCTTTTCCGGGCTGACACCGCTTCTACCGTGAAGTTTATCAGCAAACTAATAAAGAACAACACTACTCCCAGCAGGAACAAGGCTTCATAATGCGCTCCTCCGGCAGGTGCTTCTCCCAATTCGGCTGCAATCGTGGCGGGAATGGTGCGCAAAGGTTCCAGAATGGTATGCGGTATAACTGCCGCATTACCTGTCACCATCAGCACCGCCATCGTTTCGCCGATGGCACGCCCGATGCCCAGCACTACACCGGAAGTGATGCCCGATACGGAATACGGTATCACCACCTTATATATAGTCTGCCACTGTGATGCTCCCAATGCCAGGCTGGCTTCACGCATGGCACGGGGACAGTTGCGCATGGCATCTTCTGTCACGGTGATGATGGTGGGCAATGCCATTATAGCCAGTACGATGCTCCCTGCCAGCCCACTTTCACCAACAGGCAAATTAAACATTTTCTGTATGAGCGGTACAATCACTATCAATCCGAAGAATCCATAAACCACTGACGGGATACCGCTCAGCAATTCAATGATCGGTTTCAATAGATTGCGTATCTTCGGATTTGCCACTTCGGACATGTATATAGCCACTGAAAGACCAAACGGAAGAGCTATCAGAATGGCAAACAGACTCACCCACAATGTACCCGTTATCAACGGAAGAAAACCGAACTGCGCAGCAGGCGTAGCCGTCGGGAACCATTCCGCTCCGGCAAAGACATCCTTCACCGAGATGGTATTGTCGCGCAGCAAGTGCACGGAGTCTTGCCGGACAATGAACTGTTGCGGCACAAAGGCAATGATGCCCAGCGTACGCTCCACCAGCTCCGTTATCTTCGCTCCGGCATGTTCGTAGGCAGCCCCCAGTTCTTCCTCCGTATAATACTCGGTGATGTCTTCCAAACGGAAAAGCCGGATAGGCATATCCTGCCCTCCGACCTCATTCCAGTTCGTTATCTCTTCGTCGAAAACATTCTTTATCTGAGCCGGTGTCAGCTCACTCACCTTATTATCTTTATTCAGTGCCAACACATATCCTTCTTCAATCACCCGGCTGTTGAACAGTCCCAACGCCTCGGAAAAGAGAAACAGGATAATGAGCACAATGGTGATGCTTGTTACAAACCCACTACAAGCCAACACGCCTTCTACTATTTTCTCAAAAAGCTTCTTCATAAATGCCTATTGAAATTCTGTATGCAAAGAAACGGGGAGCGTGTTAAGAGAGTGTGACTAACGTTTGAAAGAAATGTTTCAAACATATTACAAATGTGTTACAACACCCGGAAATGCCACCCCTGCAATAAAATTGTAATATACAATCGCTTTCTTTGCAAATGATAAACAAGGAGAGCATCTGTTTGGTTATAGTATTAGTCATTTTTTTGATTATAATAAAAATCTATTTTGAATATAATAAAAAACTTTTTTGATTATAATGAAAACAATAAGCATCATCCTACTTCTGGCGTTGGCCGCAACCGACGCACAGGCGCAACGCATCAAAGGCAGTGACACCGTATTGCCCATAGCGCAACAGACTGCCGAAAGATTCATGGCACTCACCCCCGAAGCCCGCGTCACCGTGACGGGCGGAGGCACCGGTGTAGGTATTTCAGCCCTATTGGACGGTACAACGGACATCGCCATGGCATCACGCCCCATCAAATTTAGTGAGAAGATGAAAGTGAAGTCCGCAGGCAAGGAAGTGGAAGAAGTAATCGTAGCTCACGATGCCCTTGCCGTTGTGGTGCACCCTTCCAATCCCGTCAAACAACTGACGCGCCAGCAACTGGAAGATATCTTCCGGGGAAAAATTACTAACTGGAAGCAAGTAGGCGGAGATGACCGCAAAATCGTGGTATATTCCCGCGAAACGTCTTCGGGTACTTATGAATTCTTTAAAGAAAGCGTACTCAAGAACAAGAATTACATGAGCAGTAGTCTTTCTATGCCTGCCACGGGTGCCATCATCCAATCCGTCAGCCAGACGCGCGGAGCAATAGGGTACGTAGGCCTGGCTTATCTATCCCCTCGCGTTAAATCAATCTCCGTTTCTTATGACGGGAAGCACTATGCACCTCCCACAATGGAGAGTGCCACCGACAAGAGTTATCCTATTGTGCGCCCGTTATACTATTATTATAATAAGGAAAACTCCGAACAAGTAGCTCCCCTCGTCAATTTCATACTTTCACCCGCCGGTCAGGAAATCATTAAAAAGAGTGGATATATTCCGGTGAAATAAGGATAAACGAAAAAAAAGTCTTACTTTTGTAGCTTGATTTTTAGAATATATACATACCACTATGGCAGATATTAAAAGCGAAGAAGTAGGTGAAAAAAAGAGCCTCAACTTCATAGAACAAATTGTTGAGAAAGATTTGAAAGAGGGTAAGAACGGTGGCAAAGTGCAAACACGTTTCCCGCCGGAGCCCAACGGATACCTCCACATCGGACATGCCAAGGCTATTTGCCTTGATTTTGGCATTGCGGCCGACCATAATGGCATCTGTAATCTGCGGTTCGACGATACCAATCCGACCAAAGAAGATGTGGAATACGTAGAGGCTATCAAAGAAGATATCCAATGGCTAGGTTACCAGTGGGGGAATGAATACTACGCATCCGATTACTTCCAGCAATTATGGGATTTCGCCATCCGCCTCATCGAAGAAGGTAAAGCATATATCGACGAGCAGACCTCCGAACAAATAGCGCAGCAGAAAGGTACTCCTACCCAGCCGGGTGTAGAAAGCCCCTACCGCAACCGCCCGATAGCAGAAAGCCTCGACCTGTTCAAGAAAATGAATACAGGCGAGATCGCAGAAGGTGCTATGGTGCTCCGTGCCAAGATTGACATGGCGAACCCGAACATGCACTTCCGCGACCCCATCATCTATCGTGTAGTGAACCATCCGCATCACCGTACAGGTACAACGTGGAAAGCCTACCCGATGTATGACTTCGCCCACGGACAGAGTGATTACTTTGAAGGTGTGACGCACTCTCTCTGTACGCTGGAGTTCGTTCCTCACCGTCCACTCTACGACCTTTTTGTAGACTGGGTGAAAGAAGGTCAGGATTTGGATGATAACCGCCCTCATCAGTACGAGTTCAACAAGCTGAACCTCAGCTATACGCTGATGAGCAAGCGTAACTTGCTGATTTTGGTAAAAGAGAAGCTGGTGAACGGATGGGATGATCCCCGTATGCCGACCATTTGTGGTTTCCGCCGCCGCGGATACTCTCCTGAGTCCATTCATAAGTTTATTGATAAAATCGGATATACAACGTACGATGCGCTCAATGAGTTCGCCTTGCTGGAAAGCGCCTTACGCGAAGACCTCAATACGCGTGCCACCCGCATATCAGCCGTAATAAATCCGGTGAAGCTGGTGATTACCAACTATCCCGAGGGACAGGTGGAAGAACTGGAAGCCATAAACAACCCGGAGAAGCCGGAAGAAGGCAGCCACTTCATCGAGTTCAGCCGCGAGCTGTGGATGGAGCGTGAAGACTTCATGGAAGATGCGCCGAAGAAATATTTCCGTATGACTCCGGGACAAGAGGTGCGCCTGAAGAACGCTTACATTGTGAAATGCACCGGATGCAAAAAGAACGAAGCCGGAGAAGTGGTGGAAGTGTATTGCGAATATGACGCAAACACCAAGAGTGGCATGCCCGAAGCTAACCGCAAGGTGAAAGGTACGCTTCACTGGGTAAGTTGTGACCATTGCCTCGAAGCTGAGGTACGCCTTTACGACCGCCTGTGGAAAGTGGAGAATCCGCGCGACGAACTTGCTGCCATTCGCGAAGCCAAGAATTGTGATGCTCTGGAAGCAATGAAAGACATCATCAATCCGGACTCGCTGAATATATTGCCTCATTGCTACATCGAGAAGTATGCCGCCGGCATGAAACCGCTTACTTACTTGCAGTTCCAGCGCATCGGTTACTTCAATGTAGACCCGGATTCCACACCGGAGAAGATGGTATTCAACCGCACTGTAGGACTGAAAGATACCTGGGGCAAGATTAATAAATAAAGTAAGGATTATAAGGAGTAGACTATTAAATGAGTAATAAGAACCTGCTGTCCGGCAGAGATAAAGAATTGCATGAACTTGCTGAGCAATATGAAGTGGCAATGTCTGAGAATAAACCGTTTTATCAGGACGCAGACGACTTGGCCGACCTTGCCGACTGGTATGGTACAAAAAAGAATTATGACAAGGCTTTTGAGATAGCAGAATATGGATTAAAGCTGCATCCCGACAGCACTGCATTGATAATTGAATATGCTTACTTGCACCTAGATAGCGGAAAAAGAGCTAAGGCCCGCGAAATCATCGAGAATCTTCCCGATACTTACTCGCCGGAAGCTAAGGTGGTGCGTGCCCATTTGCTGTTGAGCGAAGGGAAGTTGGACGATGCCGAGCAATTACTCGACACGATTGAGGATAAAGAAGATTTGGCGAACGTGATCGATGTATCTTATATGTTCCTTGATATGGGTTATCCGGACAAAGCTTTGGAATGGCTGGAGCCGGTGAAGAAAGAGTATGCTGAGGAAGAAGCCTATATTGCCGTAGTGGCCGACTGCTATTATGGCAAAGGTATGACAGAAGAAGCTGCTCCTTTGTATAATCAACTGATAGACCAAAATCCATATTCGGCTCCTTACTGGTTCGGCTTGGCAAGATGCTACTTTGAAGAACAAAAGTTCGACCAAGCCATTGATGCCTGTGACTATGCACTGGTAAGTGATGACGAATTTACAGATGCCTATGTAATGAAAGGACATTGCTTCTATCAATTGGGTAATGAAGATGCAGCATTGGAGCATTACCAGAAAGCTCAACAATTACATGGACTCAACACCGAATTTATCTACAGTTTCATCGGCTTGTGCAAAGTATCCAAAGGTGAATGGAAAGAAGGTTACGAAAACCTGGAAAAAGCAATTCAGGAGAATGAGGCGGAAGAAACTCCTTCACCTGCCCTGCCCAATTTATACGCTAATGCAGGACTTTGTCTTTCCAAAATGGGAAAGAAACGTAAAGCGCATCAATATTGCAAGAAAGCTCAAAAACTGGAACCTAAGGATCCGGAGTCTTACTTGATTGAAGGACGAATCTACGTTGAAGAAGGAAATTATGATAAGGGGATAAGACAATGGGCAAAAGCATTGAATTGTGCTCCTTATGCTGACACCTGGAATGAGATAGGTATGCACAGTATGGAAATAGGATATCTGGATTATGCCAAAGTAGCCTTTGAACGTGTTTGCGAGCTGGAACCGGAATTTGAAGGTATCAATGAAAAGTTAACCTTGCTCTACATGACTTTGCATGATAAAGAAAACTTCATAAAGTACAACCAGAAATGCGTCCATCCATTCGATTTGAAAGAGTTGAAAAAGATGCAGGCACTTATGGAGAGCGAAGACCGGGAAGAACTGGCAACTTATATGCAAGGTATCATAAAAGCATTGCAATAAAAAAGTAAAGGGTAAAGAAATGATTTCTTTACCCTTTACTTTTTTATATCTGTAGAATATCTTTATTTTGCACTGCGCGTAGAAAGCTTTTCCAGAAAATATACCAAGAAGAAACCTACTATCATCAACACTACAGCTTCAATAATATGCTGATTAGGCAGAATGTTAGCTTCAACCAGTGGCTTCACCACTCCATGACTATCTGTAAAAGTCTCAATCGTTTCCTTCCAAGGCCACACTTTGTTTAATGAACCCAGCATGAAGCCTGTCAATACAGCCAATGTAATATTGCGGAAATTCTTCAATGCATATGAAAGGATACGCGAGAACGAAGTTATTCCAATAAAAGCACCTACAAAAAACACCAATAAAACAGTTATATTAAGTGTCTTGACAGCTTCCATGATAAAAAAATACTTGCCCAGCAGCACCAAGATAAAGCTACCCGATATACCCGGAAGAATCATAGCACAAATAGCAATCGCACCACAAAGAAAAATAAAAAATAAATTGGAGGGAGTTTCAGCAGGAGTCGCCACTGTAATGTAATAGGCCACCGCTACTCCTATGATAAAGGCCGGAATCGTTTTCTTATTCCACTCCTTTATATCTTTTCCCACAAACCATGTAGAAGCCAGCACTAATCCGAAGAAGAATGCCCAAACCATGACAGGATGATCCGTGAGCAGCCATGTGATAACCTTAGCCAGCGAAAATACACTGATACTAATTCCTAACAGAAGGGAAATTAAAAAATTACCGTTAATAGCTTTCCAGAATGCTACCCATTTTCCTGTAAAAAACAACTTCAAACTGTTTCCGTTAATGCTTTTTATTGAATCTATCAGTTCATCATAAATTCCCACAATAAAAGCAATTGTTCCCCCCGACACTCCGGGAACTACATCGGCTGCTCCCATTCCCACACCTTTTAGCATGAGTAGGGCGTAGTCTTTTAAACCTCGTTCCATCTTTTTCTTTATCTGTTTAACCTATTAATACTTGATTTTCACAGTACAAAGTAAAACAAAAAAAGTCAGTTACTCACCATAAATCAATAAAAAACATTGAATTCCAAACAGGCTAACTACCTATATAAAAAGCAAACGGTGTACAATAGTCTCACGACCTTTGTACACCATCATTTTTTATTGCTTATCTAAAAATCTGAGATTACTATTTCTTCACTGCTTCTATTGCTTTATCATAATCCGGTTCCTGAGTGATTTCGGGAACCAACTCAGTATACATCACTTTCCCGTCTTTGCCGATAACAACCACGGCACGCGCCAGTAAACCGCCCAATGGTCCATCTGCCATACGCACACCATAACTTTCATCGAAATCCGAGAAGCGGAAATCAGACAAAGGGATTACATTGTCAATTCCCTCCGTTGTGCAAAAACGCGCATGGGCAAAAGGCAAGTCTTTGGAAATCGCCAATACCACAGTGTCAGGCAGGCTTGCTGCCAATTTATTGAACTTGCGCACGGACGTTGCACACACGCTGGTGTCCAGACTCGGGAAGATATTCAATATCACATTCTTTCCTTTCAAGTCTTTCAAAAAGAAAGAAGAAAGGTCAGTCTTTACTAACTCAAAATCAGGAGCAATTGTCCCTGCTTTTATAAACTCGCCGATAATCTTGACCGGCTGTCCTTTAAATTTTGTTGTAGCCATAGTTTTCTTGTTTTATATGTTTATACAACAAACAAACTGTTAGAAAAGTTCGCTCCAAAACTTTTCCTATTATAAATTGTTAGTCTCCTAAACAAAAACCAATAAAAATTATAATTGCATGAAAACTTTATTTGACGAACTTCAATGCGAAGTAAAAAACTGGTGGATGTCTCTCTTGCTCGGTATACTATACGTGGTAGTTGCTGTAAGTCTGATGTTTGCACCACTCAGCGGTTATGCTGTTTTAAGTGTCCTGTTCAGCATATCCATGTTGTTCAGTGGTTTGCTGGAGATTTCCTTTGCCGTGAGCAACCGCAAGAATGTATCCAGTTGGGGTTGGTATCTGGCGGGAGGTATCATTGATATGATATTCGGTTTCTATTTGATAGCCTACCCATTGCTAAGTATGGAAGTCATTCCTTTCATCATCGCATTCTGGCTGATGTTCCGTGGCTTCTCTTCTATCGGTTATGCCATGGATTTGAAAAGATATGGCACAAGAGACTGGGGATGGTATATCGCTCTGGGCATACTGGCTGTGATTTGTTCGCTCATCATCCTGTGGCAACCGGCAATAGGTGCCATCTATGTTGTATACATGATTTCGTTCGCGTTCCTTATTATCGGATTCTTCCGCATCATGTTGTCATTTGAATTGAAGAACTTGCACAGACGGGGAAAAGAGACGAAAGAAAGAAGTGAATAAAAAGAAGTAGCGGTGTGGAAGAATCAATATTCTGCAACCCAGAGAAACGAGTTGACTAAAGTACCTGAAAACAGGAACCTGTCAACTCGTTTTCTCATTAGTTAGTGTTCAGAAAACGGGACATAGTGGTACGGGATACCCCCATCTGACGAGCCAGTTCCGAACAAGAAACTCCTCGTTGGGAGTCTCTTTTCAATCGTCTTTTGTTTTCACGAAGCACCCTCATAGCAGGACAAGTCCCTTTCTTACGGCCTAACTTGACACCTTCTTTCTTTCGTCTTGCCAATGCTTCTTTGGTTCGCATAGAAATCAGATTACGCTCTATTTCTGCCATTAACCCAAATGCAAATCCCAAAACCTTACTGTTAATGTCGTTTTGAAATACATACCCTTCTTTAGTGCTGTACAAAATAACATTCTTCTTTATACACGAATTTAAAATCGTCATGATTTCCAACATCGTACGGCTCAATCTTGAAATCTCCGTCACAATCAGCGTATCACCTTTTTGCATCCGGTTCAACAATCCCGACAGCTTTCTCTCTTTACTGCTTACACTACCGCTCACCGTCTCAGTGTACCACTTGTCAATCATTAACTCATTCTTCTCTGCAAAGCGCAGAATTTCCTCACGTTGATTTGCCAGAAACTGTTTTTCTGTACTCACTCTTAAATAAGCTACTACCATAATTTGATTTTTAATAGGTTTAACGGCGCCAAAGAACAGCAATAACAACGAAAAATCACAGCATCATTAAGCAATGAAATACAGCAAGTTCGCTCACTTCACCCCTTTTATTTTACATCACTTATTTCAAGGATGGCAAAGCAAATTATGTAGGAATACATATTTCCGTACCAGAAGCTGGTTATAAAAAGAAACAAGAAAAAATCGTCTTTCTTTTCTATAATAGACAAAATTTCCTTTTCAACTTCCACAAGTCCTAATACGGAGTTCGCTCAAACGTTAATTATCTAATTATGAAAGCATTGCATTTACCAACCATTTACATCACAATGTAAAAGCATTTACCTCGGTATGTTACGACCTTTACCCCGTATTGTAACGCTCTTTACCTCGGTATGTAACGGCTTTTACCCCGGCGTGTAAATGGAGTTACCATTTGGCATAAACAGAGTTACCATGAGAGGAAACGACCGTGTCTCTATAAGGTTTCAATTCCGTTCTTCCCATAAAAAAATGAATAGATTCATTTCATTCTACCCACCGTTTGCATTATCTTTGTGGTCAGTTTTATAACAAGAATATAAATTCATAATTAAAAAAACAAAGAAATTATGGCAATGCATACATGGTTTGAGTGCAAAATCCGTTACGAGAAAGTAATGGAGAATGGAATGAATAAGAAAGTAACCGAACCTTATCTGGTAGATGCACTCAGCTTTACGGAAGCGGAAGCGCGTATCATAGAAGAAATGACTCCGTTCATCTCCGGAGAATTTACAGTATCGGACATCAAACGTGCCAACTATAGCGAATTATTCCCCAGCGAAGAAGAGGCTGCCGACCGTTGGTTCAGGTGCAAACTGGCTTTCATCACTCTGGACGAGAAGAGCGGAGCTGAAAAGAAAACATCCACTCAGGTACTGGTACAGGCTGCTGACCTGCGCGATGCCGTTAAGAAACTGGACGAGGGGATGAAAGGCACGATGGCTGATTATCAAATCGCATCAGTCGGTGAAACAGCTATTATGGATGTATATCCGTATAGCGCCGAACCCAATGACAAACCTGAAGTTTAATAAATTGAGAATTGAAAATTAAAAATTGAGAGACAGAGAGAAAACAGATACTCTGCTACACCTATCTATTTCCATTTTTTAATTTTCAATTCTCAATTTTCAATTTATCCAATTATGAACATTGCAGAGAATCTTCAACAGGTGCTTAACGAGTTGCCTGCGGGGGTACGATTGGTAGCAGTTTCCAAATTCCACCCCAACGAAGCGATAGAAGAAGCCTATCGCGCCGGACAACGAGTGTTCGGAGAAAGCAAGGTGCAGGAAATGACTGCCAAATATGAAAGTCTTCCTAAAGACATCGAATGGCACTTTATCGGGCATCTGCAAACCAATAAAATAAAGTTCATTGTCCCCTATGTGTCTCTTATCCACGGAATTGACTCATACAAGCTTTTGGTTGAGGTTAATAAACAAGCTGCTAAAGCCGGAAAGATAGTAAACTGCTTGTTGCAACTTCACATTGCAGAAGAAGAAACCAAATTCGGTTTCAGCTTTGACGAATGCCGGGAGATGTTGGCAGCCGGAGAGTGGAAAAGTCTCAGTAACATACAATTATGTGGTCTGATGGGTATGGCAACAAATACGGGCAACGATGAACAAATAGAGAAAGAATTTTGTTCATTAAGTAGCTTCTTCAAAGAAGTGAAGGACTCATGGTTTGCCGATACGCCGGCTTTCCGGGAATTGTCAATGGGAATGTCCCACGACTATCACCAAGCGATTGATGCCGGGAGTACCCTGATACGCGTAGGAAGCAAGATTTTTGGAGACAGAATTTATTAATGATCATTCAATAAACATTATTACCATGGCAACATTAAAAACTACTTTTGCCGGGTTAGAATTAAGAAACCCGATTATCGTCAGCAGTTCTGGCTTAACTGACAGTGCTGAGAAAAATCAGAAATTCTATGAAGCCGGTGTCGGTGCCATTGTTCTCAAATCTCTTTTTGAAGAACAAATCATGTTGGAGGCCGACTGGTTGGGAGATCCGAATATGTACCCCGAAGGCAGTGATTATCTGGTAGAATACATCCGCCAACATAAACTGTCAGAATACTTGGAGCTAATAAAAGAAACTAAAAAGGTATGCCCCATTCCTGTTATTGCCAGCATCAATTGCTATCAGGATGCCGAATGGGTGGATTTTGCCAAACAAATGGAAGCTGCAGGAGCTGATGCAATAGAAATCAATATCTTGGCTCTCCAAACCGATGTACAGTACAATTACGGTTCATTTGAACAACGCCACATCGATATTCTCAGCCATATCAAAAAGACAGTAAATATCCCTATCATCATGAAGTTGGGAGACAACCTGACTAATCCGATAGCTTTGATAGACCAGTTATATGCCAATGGAGCTGCTGCAGTTGTATTGTTCAACCGTTTCTATCAGCCGGACATTGATATCGAAAAACTGAAGCAAATATCAGGAAATGTATTCAGTTCAGGAGCTGATTTGGTAAAAACGTTGCGCTGGATAGGTATTGCTTCCGCAGCTGTGAACAAGTTGGATTATGCAGCATCGGGGGGTATCCATTCTCCCGAAAGCGTCATAAAGACAATACTGGCAGGGGCCTCGGCTGTAGAAATCTGTAGCGCATTCTATCAGAACAGTTATGCCCTTGTAGGAGAATACACCCGCTTCCTGAATTTATGGATGGACCGTAAAGGTATGAAAACCATCTCTCAATTCAAGGGAATGCTGAATGTAAGCGATTTGAATGGTGTAAACACCTTCGAACGCACACAGTTTATGAAGTATTTCTCCAGCAGGAAATAAGCAGGAACTACACAACATATCATTATATGTAATGCCCCGTAACATATATTGTTAGCATATCTAACATATATTGTTACGGGGCATTACGATTAATCTCTTTTACAGCAACTTCTTGCTTTAATCCGCCTTCTTATCCAATGCTTCGAAGCATGAGTTCTTACTGATAAATTCAGGAACAATATCTTTCATTGCCGATACAATCTTCATTTGATCGTAAGTGTAACTTACATCTATCAACTTTTGGATACGTTCTTTCACCTCATCATAATCGTACTCACGAACCGTAGCAATCATGATCTTCTCATGGTAAGTAGGCTTTGTCAACTCCTTCACATTGAGCAATTCTTCATACAGCTTCTCGCCATGACGCAAACCGGTAAACTCAATCTTTACATCCGTGCGTCCTGAAAGGCTTATCATACGTTTAGCCAAGTCTACAATCTTCACAGGCTTACCCATATCAAAGATATAAATCTCACCTCCATTACCCATACTACCGGCTTCGAGCACCAGACGGCAAGCTTCGGGAATAGTCATGAAATAACGGATGATTTCAGGATGCGTTACGGTCACCGGACCACCACGTTGTATCTGATCGCGGAAACGAGGTATTACCGAACCATTAGAACCCAACACATTACCAAAACGCGTAGTAATGAACTGCGTCACATGTCCACCTTTTTGCTGTAGCTTCTTAGCTAAAGACTGTACATAGATTTCACAGATACGCTTGGAACATCCCATTACGTTCGTCGGGTTTACAGCTTTATCCGTAGAAATCATAACAAACTTTTCAGCATTATATTTCACGGCTAAATCTGCTAATGTACGGGTTCCAAACACATTTATCTGAATAGATTCGGAAACATTATCCTCCATCATCGGCACATGCTTATAAGCGGCGGCATGGAAAATATACTGTGGTTTGTACTCCCTGAAAATATCCTCCATGCGTGTAGCATTGGAAATATCCGCAATGATTGTTTCCGCATCAATATCGCGCCAGCGGTCTTGCAATTCCAGGCGAATATCATGCAATGGCGTTTCTGCCTGATCAATCAGAATTAGCTTATAGGGATTGAAAGAAGCTACCTGACGCATAATCTCACTACCGATAGAACCGGCAGCACCGGTAATCATCACTCGTTTCCCTTCCAGATGGGAAGCTACCTTATGAATGTCTATTTCAATCGGATTACGTTGCAATAAGTCTTCAATCTGAATTTCTTTCAGTTGAGTACGATTCAAGGTCTGTCCACTCCATTCACTTAAAGGAGGCGCTGTCATCATTTTGATGTTATGTGCCAAAAGACGGTCAGCCATATCCGATTTTTTCAATTCCTCCATCTTAGCAGGAGAAATGATGATGGCATGTACATCCCGGTCGCTCAGTACATCAATCAACGACTCGTCATTAGGGAATACTCTCACTCCCATCATCACCTTATTAATCAACTCCGGCTCATCAGCAATAAATCCACGCAGACGGTAATGGTTGCGCAAGTTCACACGCAATGCTTTAGCAATATTTACTCCGGCTTCTTTAGCACCATAAATAAATACATTGGCACTATGACTTCCATCAAAATTCAGAAGTTCATAAAACATCTTCACTACAATTCGCGAACAAGACATCATGGCAAAGCTGATAATATACGCCATGAACAGCACACTTACAGGCGCTAAACGGACATCCATATAACCAGCCAGAAGTACACTTGAAATCATCAGCAATGCATAGGACACTGTCAATGATACAAAGATACGCATGATATCTATAAACGAAGAAAAACGCAGCACATTGGAGTATGTGCGGAAAACTCGAAAAAACACTAAGTTGACAATGACTGTCCATACAATCGTTTTGTCAATGGTAGAGGATTCCAGAAAAATACTCCTGAAATCATATCGAAGCGCATAAGCCAACAGGCTGGATACGACGATTATCAGCACATCAATCAACAGAATAGTCCAAATCGGCAATACCTTTGCTGAAAGGTAACGATGAAAAAATTTATGTTTCATTTCGTTCGACAGTTTTGTTTTAGGCGAGGCAAAGATACATTATTTTTTATCAATTTGGACAAGAAAAGAATGAAATTGTGTGATAAAATTAAATAGTGGCAAAGTTGCGGGTACAACTTTGCCACCATATCAATGTCTACAAAGCTCTGTTACATCAAATTACTAGCCAATTCACTTAGTTGGCTTCGTTCTCCTTTTAACAAATTTACATGAGCAAAAAGATTCTGATCTTTCATACGATCAATCATGTAAACCAAGCCATTGGACTGACTATCCAGATAGGGTTGGTCAATTTGTTGGATATCACCGGTAAACACCATTTTAGTTCCTTCACCGGCGCGGGTAATAATAGTTTTTATCTCATGCGGAGTCAAATTTTGCGCTTCGTCAATGATGCAATAAGTCTCGCTCAAACTACGCCCGCGGATAAAAGCCAATGCCTCAATTACAAGCTGGTCACTTTTCTGCATATCGTCCAGACGCTTCACTTCTGTGGAATTGGAAGCAAACTGATGTTTTATGACATTCAGATTATCAAACAAAGGTTGCATATAAGGAGCCACTTTTTCTTTCGCATCACCCGGCAGAAAACCAATATCCTTATTAGATAAAGCAACAATAGGACGTGCCAGCAAAATCTGCTTATAATCATTCATCTGACTAAGAGCGGCTGCCAAAGCCAACAGCGTCTTTCCGGTACCGGCCTTACCCGTCAGGGCAACCAACTTTATATTAGGATCGTTCAGAACCTCAAAAGCAAAACTCTGCTCGGCATTCCTTGGCTCAATTCCATAATTCTTCGTTTTATTCACCCGACAAATAGTATGTGTAAAGGGGTTATTACGCGCCAAAACACTATTCCGGTCACTCTTCAGGACAAAGCATTCATTCGGATGGATAATATCTTTGAAATCAAACTCATTGATATCCAGCCCTTCTCTGGAAGAATAAATCCTGTCTATCAAAGAAGGATCAATACCTTCGAATGTCTCATTTGATTTCTCAAAGATGTCGGCATTAATCACTTTGTCGTTGATGTAGTCTTCGCAAAGCAGCCCTATGGAGCGTGCTTTCATGCGCAGGTTTACATCTTTCGTCACCAAAATGGTTTTCATGTTTTTCTTTTCCCGCGTCAGCCAGTCAACTACACACAGAATCAGATGATCCGGGATACGTTCCGGGAAAGAATCATGCACATCCGGAGCATTCACGGTTCCGGCTATCACAAACAAACGTCCCAGTCCTTCACCTAAAGAAGCACCTTTGGTAAAAAGATTATCATCGGTAATTAAATCAAGTTCGCGGAGAAATTCACGGGCATTGAAGTTTATCTGTTCATTCCCTTTCTTGAATTTATCCAATTCTTCAAGGACCACGATGGGAAGGTAAATGTCGTTCTCCTGAAAATTTTTAAGGCAGTTGTAATCGTGAAGAATTACATTGGTATCAATCACAAAATTTTTCTTTGCTCCCATACTCAATTAGATTTAAATTGTTGATATATTTGTCTCCAAAACGAAGACAAGCTGAACCTCGGCATAAAAAATGAACAAGTTCATTTTATTCTGCTCTCGGTTTGCATTATCTTTGCAGCTTCTAAGATAGGAATTAAAAAGAAAGGATGGTTTCCTTTCTCGTTAAATATTTAAAAATATGGATTATCAGAACACTTTATTATACTTATATAACAGTGTCCCTATGTTCCAACAGGTGGGAGGTTCAGCATACAAGGAAGGATTGGAGAACACACTAACTTTAGACGAACATTTCGGACATCCGCACCGGAACTTCCACAGCATCCATGTAGGAGGGACAAATGGAAAGGGATCATGTTCACACACCCTTGCTGCAATTTTGCAGGAAGCAGGATACAAGGTGGGGTTATACACATCTCCGCATCTTGTGGACTTCCGCGAACGTATCCGGGTAAACGGACAAACGATTCCTGAAGACTATGTGGTGAAGTTTGTAGAAGAAGAGCGGGAATTCTTCGAACCATTGCATCTTTCTTTCTTTGAGTTGACCACAGCCATGGCATTCCGCTATTTCTCTGACGAACATGTGGATGTAGCCGTTATTGAGGTAGGCCTTGGCGGAAGACTGGACTGCACCAACATCATACAACCGGATTTATGCATCATCACCAATATCAGTTTTGACCACACCCAGTTCCTGGGAGATACACTGGAAAAGATAGCAGGAGAAAAAGCCGGCATCATTAAAAGCAAAACTCCTGTAGTAATCGGAGAAACAACCCCCGAAACGAAGTCTGTATTCACGAAGAAAGCCCTTGAAGTCGGAGCTCCTATTTTCTTTGCAGAAGAAAACGAAAAGAATAATTATCCCGGACTGGAATGTGAATTAAAGGGATTATATCAAGTTAAAAATACCCGAACTTTGCTTACAGCTATTCCACAATTGCAGAAAATTGGATACAAGCTGAATGAGCAAGCCGTCCGTAGTGGATTTGCACATGTCTGCGAGCTGACCGGATTGATGGGGCGTTGGCAGAAACTACAAGATACCCCTACCCTAATATGCGATACAGGGCATAATGTAGGTGGGATTACTTATATCACAGAGCAACTAAAGGAGCAGTCTTACAGGAAACTGCACATGATTATAGGTATGGTGAATGACAAAGACATACGTGGAGTGTTGGCATTATTACCCAAAGATGCCAAATATTATTTCACAAAAGCCAACGTAAAACGCGCATTGCCCGAGGAAGAACTTGCCCAACTTGCTCTTGAAGCAGGATTGCAAGGAGATTGCTATCCGGATGTTCCCTCCGCTGTGCGTGTTGCACAAGAAAAAAGCCTCCCGGAAGACTTTATCTTCGTGGGAGGCAGTAGCTTTATTGTTGCTGATCTGTTAGCGAACCGCAATGCACTCAATTTCCACTAAAGCATCTTTTGGCAAAGCTTTCACAGCAACAGCCGAACGAGCAGGGAAATCACCGTCAAAATAGGTAGCGTATACCTTATTCATATCTGCAAACAACGACATATCCTCCAGGAAAACTGTGGTCTTGACGATATTCGCCATCGTCAGCCCTGCTTCTCCAAGGATGTGTTTGATGTTTTCCAATGACTGGCGCGCTTGTGCTTCAGCACCTTCTGCCATCTTTCCGGTGGCTGCATCAATAGGTAACTGACCGGATACAAATATCATTCCATTCGCTTCAATTGCCTGGCTGTAAGGGCCAATAGCTCCCGGTGCCTTCTGGCTGCAAATTACTTTTTTCATTCCGATATAACTTTAATATTCAACAATTTATAATTAATTCTGAAAAAAAACAGGTATTATATGCAGTATTCTGAAAGTTCATGCATTTACCTTATAGAATTATACACAAAAGAAATTCACTTATACCTGTTTTTAAACCTAGACTTAGCTAATTCTTTTTTGACACGGGAGTTTCCCGACGAAGGCTCGGCTTGTGAAAGCAGAGCCTTTTTTTTCTTCTCACTTGCAATGTTTCTCAATCAATGCATCTACATTCGGATCACCCAGTTCCTTTGCTTTCGCAAAACTGGCACATGCTTCTTTATTCTGCTTCAACTGCAATTGTGCAACTCCTATTAAGCGATAAGCTTCAGCATATTTAGGATCAATTTCCAAAGCATCCTTCAATACCTTTATGGCTTCTTCATTTCTGCCGACACGAATATTCACTACTGCAAGCTCCGAACGATAAGTCAACTCTTTCGGATTCAGTTCAATAGCTTTTGCCATATCATCCAATGCACGTTGAAACTGTTTTGCCTGGAAAGATGCCTGTTCACGATAATAGTAGAATACATCATTCACATTGCCACGCACAGCTTTGTAATATTCATCATAATCAAGCATTGCGCCACGTGCCTGACCTGCATTCATGCGCATCTGGGCCCGTTCCAGCAGATAAGGAGCATTTTCTTCTGTGAATGGCTGTGGACAATGTGCTATACAACTATCCATCAGCACCAATATTTCCTCCGGAGCTGCTTCCATTAATTCTTTTGTCTTAGCTGCACTAAAGAATGTAGCAGGAGAAACAAGATTGGTAGCATTCACCTTCTGATAGTTCTCAAAAGCTGCTGCATAATCCTTCTTGGCAAACTGGATATCACCTTCCAATTGGACATATACCGGAAGCTCTTCGATTGCTATCGCCTTACGAACTTCTTCGATTGCTTTATCATATGTCCAGTCTTTGTAAGTGGTTTCGGGTTTACCCAACTGGTAGTTATAAATCAGTTTAGCACGATTGAAATACGCATCATCTTTCTTTAGTGCTACTTCAAGTGCTTTATCCATGTCAGCAGCTACTTTATCCATTGAATCTGTCTCCTTCGACAGATACATCTGACTGTTAGCACGGCGAAGATATCCATCAGCACTATTAGGATATTGAGCTATAAAATCATTCAATAACTCAGCATACTTTTCCGGGGTTAGCTGCGCAGAAGCCATATAGAGAAATACCAACGCTTGTTCTTCTGTATCGGGCAATGCCTTCTTAATACCAATGCTCGACAATGTATGGTCGTTGAATGAAAGAGGGCTTACTTTCTGTTCCATCGCATAATCGGCACCTACTGCGTAACAAATAGTAGCCGTATCTTTTCCTGAAGATTTCTGAGCTAAACCGAACACCTGTCCGTCGACAGTCATAACAGGACAACTCACCATCTTATCCTTCAGGTGCATATCGAGAGTATAATAATGGAACTTTTCTTCCACCTTAGACTCCTCTTTCACCTGTCCAGCAGTATAAGAACGATCTTTTTGAGTAGAATATGGCAACAGATAAACGCTTGTCCCAACTGCCGGAGCTGTAGTAGATACTACCAATGCTGGAACTTTTTTTCCGGAAATTGCCACGCGGAATTTAACAACATCATACATGTCATTTGCTCCCAGAATAACATCTACGGGCATTTGTGCGCCCTCAGAATTGATAACCACCGCCCGTTGAGCGCCTTTAAACAAGCTATAATCAGACAGAGCGATACCATCCTCGGTCACGAAAAAACCGTTTCCCGTATTTAGTATTTTATCATTCTCGTCGTACGTAACCACCGAGAAAACAGCACGTTTGGCTTTTTCCACCCATTTAGGTGCTTGAGCTACACTCCACTGAGCCAGTAAACAGAGGACGAGCGTCAACAATAAGTTCTTTTTCATATCTTAGTTGGTTCTTTGTTTCACAGCTTCATAAATCAAAATACCTGCGGCTACAGAGACATTTAGCGACTCGATAGTACCCAGCATTGGGATTTTCACCCATTCGTCGCAAAGAGCCAGGTTTTCATAAGAAACGCCTTTGTCTTCAGCTCCCATGATAATACACATCGGCCCCGTATAGTCGGCTTTTGTATAATCATAGTCGCCCTTCTCTGTGGCGGCCACAATGCGAAAACCACTATCCTTAAGGTATTGCAGAGTAGTCTTCAGATTTTGCTCACGGCAAACCGGCAATACGTGCAATGCTCCGGCAGAAGTTTTCATGGCATCGGCATTCACCGTCACACTTCCTTTAGCCGGAATAATAACAGCATCTACCGCTGCGCATTCGCAGGTACGGGCAATAGCACCGAAATTGCGGACATCCGTCACTCCATCAAGCATGACGAACAGTGGATTTTTACCTTCTTCAAACAGGAAAGGTACCAGGTCTTCCGTTTTCTGATAAGTAACAGAGGAGATAAAGGCAATCACCCCTTGATGGTTCTTGCGGGTTATGCGGTTAATACGTTCCACCGGAACACGTTGAACAGGAATCAGATTACCCTTCAATGCAGCAAAAAGTTCCTTGGACAAATCACTCTGGATATCTTTCTTCACCAGAATCTTATCGATTTCTTTTCCTGCCTGTATTGCTTCTATCACAGCGCGAACGCCGAAAATCATTTCACTTTTATCAACCATCTTCTAAATTAAAAATTAAAAATTAAAAATTATTGGCCAGTGCCGAGGAGTACCTTTGCATTATTCAAGGCTGCTTCGGTCAAAGTAGCACCACTCAACATATGAGCTATTTCCTCCACTCTCTCCCCATCTGCCAAACGACGGATGTGGCTGTTTGTTTCGGTTTCATTATCTTGCTTATATACTTTGTAGTGTGCACATCCACGGGCAGCAATCTGCGGCAAGTGGGTGATACTGATAACCTGCCGATCCTGCTCTCCCATCTCCTGCATAATATCCGCCATGCGGTCGGCAATCTCACCGGATACACCGGTATCTATTTCATCGAATACGATAGTAGGTAATTTCACTGCACCGGCTATCATCGCCTTGATAGACAACATGACGCGGGCAATCTCACCACCGGAAGCTACAGATGAAATATTCTGCAATGCACCATTCTTATTGGCTGAGAAAAGGAAGTTAACAGTATCCTCTCCATGCACTCCAGGTTCTTTTCGTATTCCCATTTCCACTTGGAAACGGACATTAGGCATACCAAGCGGCACCAATCGGGATGCCATCTGTTTTTCTACCTCGCGGGCGGCTTTTGAACGGGCTTTGGTAAGAACAGCAGCTTGTTTTTTCACCTTATTATATAAGGTATCGCAAAGCATCGTCAGTTCGGCAATACGTTCATCATAAGAAGTTATGGCTGCCAGTTTCGCAGAGTATTCTTCAGTAAGCGCCAATAACTCCCCTACAGTGGCTACCCTATGCTTTTGCTGCAAAGTATAAATCAGGTTCAAACGATCATTCACTTCCTCCAAACGTTCAGGATTAAACTCTACATCCTCTTCCTGTGAAGAAAGCTCCTGAGAGACATCTTTCAGTTCAATATATGTACTTTCCAAACGTTCGGCAAGTTCGGTAGCAGGAGAATAAACTTTTTGCAAGCCCAACATCGTGTTCAGGCTCTCCTTTAATGAAGCCAACAAACCACCTTCATCAGATGACAGCAATTGTCCAGCACGAAATAAGCCAGCTTTAATTTCTTCAGCATGGCTCAATGTATCCGCTTCTTGTTCCAGTTCTTCTTGTTCACCTGCAACCAGATTGGCTTCTGCCAACTGATCCAACTGGAAACGAATATAATCCTCGTCAGCTTTGTTCTGCTCAGCACGGGCTATAAGATCTTCCAGATCTTGCTGTGCCTGCTTCCAATCCTTATATAAAGATTGATAAGCTGAAAGCTGTTCATCATTATGAGATAATATATCAAGTACATTAAGCTGAAAACCTTCTTTATTCAACAAAAGATTCTGATGTTGAGAATGAACATCGATAAGCTGCTCACCCAGTTCTTTCATCTGCACAAGCGAAGCCGGAGTATCATTAATGAATGCACGACTCTTACCGGAAGCATAAACTTCACGACGCAAAATGCATTCTTCTTCATATTCCAGTTCATTTTCTTCAAAGAAAGGGCGCATGCCATAATCTGAAATATCAAAACGGGCTTCAATCACGCATTTCGAGGCACCCTGCCGGATGGCCTTCACATCGGCACGTTGCCCAAGCATTAAGCCGATAGCACCCAATATGATAGACTTTCCGGCACCTGTCTCACCCGTAATAACGGAGAAACCTGCACCGAAGCCAATGTCAAGCTTCTCTATAAGAGCATAATTTTGTATGTAAAGCGAACGTAACATAACTTATTTACAAATTAAAATCTTACTCACTTCATATCATTATTTCATCTTTTCCCATTCGGCAGTCAGCGAAGGGTTAACAGAAGAAAGTAACTCACAGACTTCTTCTTTTTCCTTCATTGCAGCGCGGGAATAGAGATTAACTAATTCATCTTTCTTTATCTCAGTGAACAAACCAGGCAATGCCGACATCGGTTTATTCTGTTGTGCCTGCCTCAAGCCAGCCAGCGCTGTTGTAATCGCAGCACGGGCACGGATAGCATTGACTGAAAGTTCATCCATTCCCGTACGATGATAGTCATACATCAGTTTGCGCAAGGGCGACATACCGTCTTCCAGATAATCAGAAACCAGTGCATAGCGGTTACGGCTACTGTCGAATGCCTTCCAACCAGTTTCACCGAGGTTTTGTGCGGCAGTTACGATATCTTCGGCTGCCCGAAACACATCTGTACCACCTTGCGGAGCCATCGTATCCATATCCAAGCCGATAATCATATAGGCATAATAGGCGATGACAGCTGTCAGATTACTATCTATCATGTTGTCCCTCAGTTCCAGCGGATCGAACTCCCGATAATTGAAAGACACATCCGTATCCTTGAAACTAAAGACTACCGTCTGATAACCGGACTGCCATACAGGACGGGTAGACTGTACGATAAGTTCACACTTCCAACGTCCGTCTGCTTCGCTATATTCCTTCACGGTAAGGTTCATGGAACAACGGATTCTCTCATTCACTTCATATTGCGCCTGTGTCCACCGACGTGTGTTGATGAATTCCATCAACGCATTTTCAAGTGTAGTGAAAACCTGCGTACTCGTACCTTGTATCTGAGAATAATTCACTGTCAATTTACAATTCAATTCCTGAGCTACAGTCTTCAATGCTACTGCAGACAAAAACAACATAATATAGAGTGTCTTATTCCTCACGACCTATCTTTACTTGTTCTTCAACACTTTCACTAAACGATCAACTATATCCACAGCTACTTCCGTCTTGGACTTCAACGGAAAATCCGTTTTACCCTCACGGTCGATAATACTGATTTTATTCGTATCATACCGAAAACCGGCCCCTTTATCATTCAGGGAGTTCAATACGATGAAATCCAGATTCTTCCGTTGCAACTTATCTTCGGCATTATGCTGTTCGTCATTCGTTTCCAGGGCAAAACCCACCAACACCTGATTATCTTTCTTCATCCGTCCCAGGCAGGCTGCAATGTCTTCCGTAGGTTTCAGATGCAAAGCTATTTTTCCTTCTTTTTCCCGTTTTATTTTGGCATCGGCCACTTGTTCCGGCGTAAAGTCGGCAACGGCAGCCGAAAGGATGGCAACATCAGCCTGTGTAAACGAGCTATACGCCGCATCATACATCTGTTGAGCCGATTCCACTGCATGATATTGGAAAGCAGGATAATGCATTTTCTGTTGTACAGGGCCTGTTATCATAATTACCTTCGCTCCCCGGGCAGCACATTCGTCCGCTATGGCAAAACCCATTTTTCCAGAGGAATAATTACCAATAAAACGCACAGGATCAATCTTTTCATAAGTCGGCCCGGTAGTTATCATGACGGTCTTGCCACGCAAGTCACCCTCTGTTCCTGCAAAGTAATCCGCCAGATATTGTATGATGACCTCCGGTTCTTCCATACGTCCTTTGCCTACCAGGTGGCTGGCAAGTTCTCCTGTACCCGGTTCTATAATATGATTTCCGTAAGAACGAAGCGTATCCAAATTCTTTTGTGTAGAGGGATGAGCATACATGTCCAAGTCCATAGCAGGTGCCACAAATACAGGAGCCTTAGCCGATAGATAAGTTGTTATCAGCATATTGTCCGCCACACCATTTGCCATTTTCCCAATAGTAGAAGCTGTTGCCGGAGCAATGAGCATGGCATCCGCCCATAATCCGAGGTCTACATGGCTGTTCCAGGTACCGTCACGTTGGGCAAAGAACTCACTGATAACCGGTTTGCTCGTCAGTGCAGAAAGTGTAATAGGAGTAATGAATTCTTTTCCCGCAGGCGTAATCACAACCTGCACTTCCGCACCTTGTTTAATCAATCCCCGGATGATATAGCAAGCTTTGTAGGCAGCAATACTTCCGGTAATACCTAATACGATTTTTTTCCCTTTCAGCGTATTTGCCATAAAACTATTTATTGGTCAATTCACGTAAACGTATCTTAGTCAGCATAGCCTTGGTATTCAAGGTGAAATCGCTGTTGAGAATCCAACTATAATACCCCGGATCACGTTTCAGGACATCAGCTACCGACATTCCTTTATATTTTCCAAAGTTGAATACCTCTACCCCATTATCATCATAAACCATACGCCCGGCAAAATCCACATTCTTATTGAAACTGGAATAGTCAGCCAAAAAAGCGATGTCATTCTGCAATTCCGGATAACGGTCAAGCTGAGACATTAACACTTCATAAGTAGCTTGCGTGTCGGCTGCTGCCGTATGCGCATCTTCCAGATTCTTCCCACAATAAAACTTATAGGCGGCAGACAGTGTACGTTGTTCCATTTTATGGAAAATGACCTGTACATCCACAAATTTGCGGCGGCTCAGGTCAATATCTACACCAGCGCGGAGAAATTCTTCCGCCAGTACAGGAATATCAAAACGATTGGAGTTGAACCCTGCCAAATCGCATCCTTCTATTTCATTGGCAATGGTGCGCGCCACCTCTTTAAAAGTGGGACAATCTGCCACGTCAGCATCGTAAATGCCATGAATGGCAGATGCTCCTTCAGGAATATGCATTTCCGGATTGATACGAAGCGTTTTCGCTTCCTCATTACCATTGGGATGTACTTTGAGATAACAGATTTCTACGATACGGTCTGCATTGATACTCGTTCCGGTGGTCTCCAAATCAAAAAAGACAATCGGATTCTTGAGGTTTAGTTTCATTATTATTGTTTTATGGGTGGGTAAGTTACAAGCTACGAGCTACAAGCTACGAGTGGCTGCGCAATTATGCCGCATGGTACTTGTAGCTTGTAGCTCGTAGCCTGTAGCTTAATTAAATATTAATCATTCAGCATCATCGGCATCAACAGCATCAGCAAGTCCTCATTTTCTTCTTGTTCAACGGGAACGATAACGCCTGCACGTGACGGATCTGCCAATTCTATCACGACTTCATCTGCTGCAATATTATTCAGAATATCAATCAGAAAAGTCGATTTGAAACCGATACTCATCGGATTTCCATCATACTGGCATGCCAATGATTCTTCGGCAGAAGTGGAAAAGTCAATATCCTGAGCTGAAATTACAATTTGATTGGGTTGCATGCGTAGCTTGATAAGACTACTTGCCTGTGATGAGAAAATAGACACACGACGCAATGCGCCTACCAGTTGCATACGGTCAACCGTTACCTTATAAGGGTTATTCTGCGGAATTACCGAGTTGTAGTTCGGATAACGTCCTTCAATCAAACGACACACCATGCGATATTTCTCCAAAGTGAACACAGCATTACGTTCATCAAACTCTATCACCACCTGTCCTTGTTCTTTCGGCAACAAGTTCTTAATCAACGAAGCTGGTTTTTTGGGTAAAATAAACGCAGCGCGCTCATTGCCTTTGGCAGCCAATGTTTTGCAACGTACCAGCTTATGACCGTCTGATGCCACCATTGTAATATCTTCCGTCGTAATGTCAAAATAGATACCGTTCATCACCGGACGAAGTTCATCATCTGCCGTAGCAAAAACAGCACGATTAATGCCACCTAATAATACAGATGCTTCCATTTCTACACGTACAGCACTTTCACCCAACATAGCCGATTGCGGGAACTCATCCGCATTCTGCCCCATCAGACTGTACTTACCGTTTTGATACTGCACCGTAATTTCCAATGAGTCAGTGTTTACCTCAAATGACAACGGTTGTTCGGGAATTTCCTTCAAAGCATCCAGAATGGTTTTGGCAGCTACGGCAAAACGTCCGTCAGCATCGCTTTCATTCACTTCAACTGAAGTCACCATAGTTGTCTCACTGTCTGAAACGGTTATCGACAACGTTCCGTCTTTCAGTTCAAAGAGGAAACAGTCCAAAATGGGCAACGCATTCTTCGAATTAATCACACGGCTGATAGCCTGCAAATGGCTGGAGAGCGCAGTACTCGAAACGATAAATTTCATATATTCTATGTATTTAAGTTTTATATTATTCCTATTCGTACTATTATTTCATAGTATCGGACAAAGTTACAAAAAAAGATTTTCCTACAGCAAAGAAAATTAAGAAAAAACGTCCGGAAGTTCTCCAGATTTCCCTAAAAAATTGTAACTTCGCAGCATCATTTAAAAAGAACACAATGGAATTTACAGGAAAAATTATCGCTATACTCCAGCCAAGGGGCGGAGTAGCAAAGTCGGGCAACGAGTGGAAATCACAGGAATACGTGATTGAAGATCACGGCCAATATCCCCGCAAAATGTGTTTCGATGTTTTCGGAGCAGACAAAATAGAACAGTTCAACATCCAGATGGGTGAAGAACTGACCGTATCATTTGATGTGGATGCACGCCAATGGCAAGACCGCTGGTTCAACAGTATCCGCGCGTGGAAAGTAGAACGTGTTAGTGCGGCTGCTCCTGCAAGTGCACCGGGTGCTCCGGTTCCGCCACCAGCACCGACTGCTGCACCAGATTTCCTATCAGGTGATGCAAAAGACGACCTACCATTCTAAAAGGCAACTTTAGCAATAAAAAAAGGGAGAAGTTCTCCCTTTTTTTATTGCTAAAGTTTATTCTTTTATCAAAGTTTTGCAACTTAGATTTTATCTCCTTTGTATAAAAGCACAAGATTAGGATAAACCGTATCTTCCACACAAGTGAACTGTATAGCAAGTATGAAATGACGGAAAAATTTCGCCTGCCTGAAAAAAAAGTTAGGTATCAGGCGCACATACGTCTCCGGTTGAAGCAACATCTCCTCCATATCCACCATCATCACAAAACTATAAACCGGAGAAAGACTGCCTATGCTCTCCTCATACATTGGAGTATCATCCAATACTTCATCATTCTCCATCGCATCAATATAAGCCGTAATGCTGACAGCATCGGGCGCCATCAGCAAATGCCCGCGATAGAAACATGCATAAGTATAAAGGGCAGACTCCGTAATACCTGTCAGCTGAGTCAACAGCGTATTACGGGGTAATACATAACAGCGATGCCCTCTCGCTTTCGGATAAAGATGATATTCAGGAGAATCCTGTGGCGAAGGCGGTGCATCCACTTCCTTCGGAGTAGTATAGAGCAACGATTGCAGACGACGTTCAGCCTGCAACACATTTTTCACCGGAACACTCATCACTGCGCAAGGATACTTCTTTACCGTATCTTTCGGTTGGAAAAGACAAGCTATCACCTGGTCACCTGCATATGTTTTCAGAAAATCAAGCCACTCTTCATCCCTCTCCTTTATATAATCAGAATAAGTTGCTTTAGCATATTCCTGCTCCGCCGTAAAACCACACATGGACTCCATGTCCGAAATAGCCCAACAATCATAAAAGAAAGTAGAAAGCGGAAGACGTTCTCCCGGGAAACCCTCTACAGGCTGCTGACGACGCAAAGCATTTATAAAGGTACGTGTCGTGTCCGAACCATGACTAATACCCGAACAATAAATTGCATTCTCATTCAGCTTCATATCAAATTCTGCCCAACTTCCCAGATAAGTCTGCGAACGAATACCATCCGTATTCTTGCCCATCTCCACCGATTTAATGCGAACATATACCGTAGCTTGCACATTGGCATTCTTCCCGGCATGCATCATCTTGAACGAAGGCATATCTATCAACGACTTCTTGGAAAGCCGTGCATCAATCACCTGCTCTATCAGTCGTTTCTGAAAACTGATTGCCAAAAAGTCCGGTGTAAAATAGGCTGCCAGGAAACGTCCGTCAGGCATAGGGTAAATACTTATTTCTTCACCTTTGTAATCAAAGAATCTGGAAGGGAACGAACTGGCACAATATTTCCTCACAAAGGATTCCACCAACTCATAATCGCCCGCGCCCAGGCTGCAATACAACACCTGGTTCATCGGATTATCCGGTTCATGGAAGCTGATAAGCATTTTATTCATCTGTTTGCTGAACCCGTGCGGAGTATCTTCGAGCAAGGCATGCAGATAATTTTTCAGATAAACAAAGAGTTCAGAAGCATAAAGAAAGTGATTATCCTTGCTGCAACTCAACTGATTGATGTCATCCACCAATTCCGCCATACGGTCGGTTTCCAGCACAGCTATTGCATTCTGAGGAACCAATGTATAAAGATTAAAATCCTTCCGGCTCTCTACTGCATTCAACCTAAAAAATGAATACACCCCGAAACCCGTACATAGCAACACTATGGACACAATAACGGCAATTCTTATGACAAGGCGTAACTTCATGGTTTTTCAGGCATCAAGTTTCGGCAAAAATAACTATTTCTACTAATAAAACAAAACAAATGTTTCAAAAACTTTAGTAGATATAAAAAAGTTTTAGATTTTTTGCGCCTTAAAACTCTATTTCCATTCCATCAAAAGTCAAATGCATATGAGACGGGAGCTGTTTTTCGAGCTCGGCATGCAAACCTGCATGATGACTCATATGGATGAAATAAGTTTCTTTCGCACCGATGCGCTTCGCCGTCTCCAATGCTTCAGAAATACTTTGATGCGTAGGATGCGGTTTGACACGCAAGGCATTCACTATCAGAACATCCAAACCATGCAATTGTTCATAAGATTCCTCCGGCATGGTCAACATATCCGTAATATAGGCCATATGCTTACCAATGCGGTATCCCAAAATGGGTAGGCGTCCATGCATCACCTGAATAGGAATAATCTCCGTATTATTGATAAAGAAATTCTTCCCGGACTCCACTTCCCGCAAGAATATCTGCGGAACACCCGGATATTTATGTTCCAGAAAACAATAAGGCATCCGCACACGCAAGTGGGAGGCAGTATATTCATCAGAATAGATAGGTATTTCGCCAAAGCGGCAGAAAGGACGCAAATCATCCAGTCCACCCACATGGTCGTAGTGCTCATGGGTTATCAGCACACCGTCTATCTTTTCAAACGAAGATGTACGCAACATCTGCTCCCGGAAGTCCGGTCCACAATCAATCAATATTACCGCATCGTCCGTATGCAACAAAGCCGATGCACGCAAGCGGTTATCACGCGGATCAGTAGAGGTGCAAACTTCGCACTTGCAACCTATTTCAGGCACTCCTGTCGATGTTCCGCTTCCTAATATTCTTAGTTTCACGCCAACTCAAAATTAATTATTAGCTATTAAATAAAGTTCACTTCGGGATGAATGTCGATGCCAAATTTTTCACGGACAGATGCTCTTACGGCATCTGAAAGAGCCACGATATCGGCACCCTTCGCCCCACCCCGGTTCACCAGCACTAACGCTTGCTTATCATGCACGGCAGCAGGCCCCAGCGACTTACCTTTCCAGCCACACTGATCTATCATCCATCCTGCAGGAATTTTTACCCGGTCAGCACCCAATTCATAAAACGGCATCAGAGGATATTGTTCCCGCAGAGTTTCAAACACTCTACGCGGCACAACAGGATTCATAAAAAAACTGCCTGCATTACCCAGCACCTTCGGATCAGGCAATTTACTTTCGCGGATGCGGATAATAACCTGACGCAATGTTTTTAAATCAACCACCGGACACTTCTCCAACTCCTGACGAATCGTACCGTAATCCAGTATATAATGTTCTTTCTTACTCAACCGGAAGGAAACATGCGTAACAAACACCTGCTTCATCTCCGGACGTTTGAAGATGCTGTTCCGGTATGAATAATCACATTCATCCACCCGATAAACACGCTTCACACCTTGTATGTTCACTGTTTCTACCGAGGAAATCAGATCTTTCACTTCCACACCATAAGCACCAATATTCTGCACCGCGCTCGCTCCCACCTCTCCGGGAATGAGCGACAGATTTTCGGCGCCATACCATCCATGCTCTACACAATAGGCCACAAAATCATCCCATATAATGCCAGCACCTACACGCACCGATATCGTCTCTTCATCTTCTGCTACTATCTCTATATTGTTGATATGCGAATGCAATATCACACCTTTATAATCATCGGTAAACAACAGATTGCTACCTCCGCCAATATGCAGATAAGGAGAAGTGATGCGCCCTGCGGCAATCAACTCCTCCAGTTCTTCTACAGAATTGTATTCCAAAAATACAGCAGCTTCAACATCAAGCCCAAATGTATTGGGGATCTTCATTTAATTTTTAATTATTAATTTTTAATTATTAAATACTTGTATCCTCATACTTATACAGTTCCCAGTCTCCCCGGTATCTGCGGAAATAGAAGATATTGGTATATCCGTTTCCAATCCCGTTCACTTTCAGGATTTTTGTATTCGAATCATCGCTATTCTTTTGTCCGTAATTGATATTTGATAACTTATCTACAGGCAATACCGGACGGAAAGCATACCATTGATTCAAATCAAGAGTAGTCTCTAAAATAGAAAATTCATCGTCCGGGTCTATCGTTATGTACTCCAGCGGTTTACGAATATGACTACTCTGGTACAGACTATCCGTCACGAAACGCGAATAAAAGGTGACAAAGTCCTCATTCTCCCCCTGTTCTATTTGACGGAGATTAATAGCTTCTAACATCCAGACACCTTTCACACGTTCAAAATAATACTTCTTCACCATACGGTTCTCAAGAAAAATCCATTCCACTTGCACAGACGCAATCGCAGTGTCCCCCACCAATTCCAGGTCGTCTTCATTGTCGAAGAGCAGCGTGTAATAGCTCTGTTGAGTGAATAAATAATCATGCTCCCAATCCTCTTTTTCTATTTTTGAGAGAGTATCAACGTTGTAATAAGGCAACGGAAATTTCGTCCGCTGCTGTTGCAGGACATCATCCGAAGCATAAGCATAGACAAAATCATCAAACGACTCATCCGCTTCTGTTGGTTTCGGGTCATTATCAACCTCAACTTGTGGTACTGTATCAACCTTGTGCGAGGCCGAATCTACCATATTGGTGATTGTCACAAAAGGGTCCATCTTCGTTTTCTTGTTTCCACAGGACATCAAGAAAACAAGAAGACATAACCCCAATCCTATTTTCCTCATTCTTTACCGGACCTCTTAAAGGTCACTTATTTAGTTTAGCTCTTAATTTCTCAAGCATATCCACTGTCATGGACTCTAAATCATATTGTGGTTTCCAATCCCACTCTTCACGAGCGCAAGTGTCGTCCAGACTATCGGGCCAACTGTCGGCAATAGATTGCTTCAAAGGGTCAACCTCATATGCCATTTCAAAATTGGGCACGTGTTTCTTTATTTCCTGATAGATCTGTTCCGGATCGAAGCTCATGGCAGCAATATTGAAAGCATTCCGATGTTTCAGGCGGGCCGGAGCCGCTTCCATCAATGAGATAGCTGCATTCAAGGCATCAGGCATATACATCATATCCATATAAGTACCCGGCTTCAAGGGACACACAAATTTCTCACCTTTCACGGCAGAGTAATAAATATCCACGGCATAATCCGTAGTACCACCACCCGGAGGGGTTACGTTGGAAATGATTCCCGGAAACCGAACTGCACGGGTATCTACTCCATATCTCGTATAATAGTAATCACTTAGCAATTCTGTAGTCACTTTTGTCACGCCATACATGGTACGGGGGCGTTGAATCGTATCTTGTGGCGTTTTCACATGGGGTGTAGTTTCTCCAAACGAACCGATGGAACTCGGAGTAAACACAGCACAGCCGTACTCGCGCGCTACTTCCAGCACATTCCACAATCCATCTATACCAATTTTCCAAGCCATGGCCGGACGACTTTCTGCAACCACTGAGAGCAAAGCGGCCAGATTATAAATCGTATCAATCTTGAACTGACGCGCTACCACTTCAATAGACTGACGGTCGGTAACGTCAGCAATAGCTGATGGTCCCGATGCTTTCAGCTCCCCTTTGGGCATAGCACTCGGAATATATCCGGCTATAACGTGGTCATCACCATAACGTTTACGCAACTCCAATGTGAGTTCCGAACCTATCTGTCCGGTAGCTCCAATTACCAAAATATTCTTCATACGACTTATTTAAAGGTGCTCCATCCTTAGAGACGTGCAAATATACACACTTTTTTTTCATTATTCTATCATTTTGGTATTGTTTATTTGAAGAAAAATCGTGTCCTTTGTATCGTCTACTATTAAAAAGACAAACTTTAAAATTATAAAGCTATGTACGGGAAAATGAAAGAACACCTCAGCAACACGCTTGCTGAAATTAAAGAGGCCGGACTCTATAAAGAGGAACGCTTGATTGAGAGTGCACAACAAGCTGCTATCAATGTAAAAGGAAAAGAAGTACTAAACTTCTGTGCCAACAATTATCTGGGGCTATCCAATCATCCGCGATTGATTGCTGCCGCCCAGAAAATGATGGATCGCCGTGGCTACGGCATGTCTTCCGTACGCTTCATTTGCGGTACACAGGACATTCACAAAGAACTGGAAGCTGCCATCTCCGACTATTTCAAAACAGAAGACACCATACTTTATGCCGCTTGCTTTGACGCCAACGGCGGTGTATTCGAACCGTTATTCACAGAAGAAGACGCCATCATTTCCGATTCTCTGAACCATGCTTCCATCATTGATGGGGTGCGCCTGTGCAAAGCCAAACGTTATCGCTACGCCAATGCTGATATGACCGAACTGGAGAAATGCTTGCAGGAAGCCCAGGCACAACGTTTCCGTATCATCGTAACAGACGGTGTGTTCTCCATGGATGGAAATGTTGCCCCGCTGGACAAGATTTGTGACCTGGCAGAGAAATATGATGCTCTGGTCATGGTAGACGAATCGCACTCTGCAGGTGTAGTAGGCCCAACGGGACACGGTGTGAGCGAATTGTTTAAGACTTATGGCCGCGTGGATATCTATACCGGCACATTGGGTAAAGCTTTCGGCGGTGCCATGGGCGGGTTCACTACCGGGCCAAAAGAAATCATCGACCTGTTGCGCCAGCGCAGTCGCCCGTATTTGTTCTCCAATTCTGTGGCTCCAGCCGTGATAGGTGCAAGTATCGAAGTATTCAAGATGCTGAAAGAAAGTAATGCACTGCATGACAAATTGGTAGATAATGTAAACTACTTCCGTGATAAGATGACAGCCGCCGGCTTCGACATCAAACCGACGCAGAGCGCTATTTGTGCCGTGATGCTGTATGATGCCAAATTATCTCAGGTTTATGCAGCACGCATGCAGGAAGAAGGTATTTATGTAACCGGATTCTACTACCCCGTAGTTCCGAAAGACCAGGCACGCATCCGCGTACAGATTTCAGCAGGACACGAAAAAGAACATCTGGATAAATGCATCGAGGCGTTTATTAAGGTAGGAAAAGAACTGGGTACATTATCGCGCTAAAGCGCGATAATGTAAATTTCCAGCATAGGTTTCTTCGTAGAAGTACTCAGACAAAAGCGAAGATAAAAAAAGCTGCTTGATTTTTCTCAAGCAGCCTCTTCACTTTAGCAATTTATATCAAAAAGATTATTAACGTTCACCCAATTTCACATCTACAAAGAAGATGCCCGTAGCACCGGCTTTCTTAATCATATCAACGATGCTTGCAGCAGTAGCTTCTTCTTCTACCTGCTCGCGGACAAATCCCCACAGGAAGTCCTGAGTAGCTTTATCTTTTTCGGCAGCAGCTACATCCACCAACTTATCAATCATTTCAGACACACGTCGTTCGTGCTTGTAGACCTGCTCAAATACTTCCAGCGGAGTACCGAAATCATTAGGAACTACATCCAACTTATCAACTTTGGCTTTACCGCCACGCTTGATTACATAATCGGCCAACGCACAAGCATGCTCATTCTCTTCCGCCCATTGCTTCTTCAACCAATGTGCCATGCCGCAGAAACCTTCTTTCTCCATATAGAAAGACATTGCTAAATAAAGGTTAGCCGACCACATTTCAGCCGTAATCTGCTCGTTAATTGCATTCTGTAATTTTTCAGTAATCATAATCGTATTTTTTAATTAATTTGAAATCATTACAAAAGTAACAATGACACACATACTTTGTTCATATGATAACATTTTTTATATAAAATAATCCGGATTCACCGGCGTTTCCCCCAGAATATTTGCCGCATCAAAGCAGGGACACTCTTTTATCCACTCTTCCGGTTCTATTTCACCGTTATGATTCAGGTCGGGACTGAGATCTCGGTGCCCCACTACCCTACTACCGGAATAATCTTTTAACAGCAGCATGACCAACACGCGAAGGGAATGCTTCTGAAAATCAGTTCTTGTATCAGCAGCCCGACCATTCACATCCAAACCGCCTTCATAACAAATGCCAATGCTGTTAGCGTTGTGACCTTTTGCATGGGCACCGGGCTTCTCAACGGAACGAAGACTTTTGATATCCCCGTTCTTCCTTATATAAAAATGATAGCCTGCGCCGGAGAAGCCCCGGCACAGGTGATCAGTGGTTAAGTCAAATTCCGTATAGCAACGGTCAGCGCGGGTGGCGCTGCAATGAATGACAAGTAAATCAATCTTTCGCATGATTATGAATTTATCAGCGGACGCCTGTCATGGCATGTGCACTCAGCACGCCAACCAAAGCAGAAGCCACAGCAATAATTACTTTCAAAATCTTGTCCCAAGTCGTTTTTTTCATAATGAGGTGAGTTTAAATATTAATTATTAATTGGCTGCGCAGTGTATATCGGGCGAAATTTGTTTCGCCCCCTACAACCTGATGCCTTCACACCGCGCAGCCATTTCTCAATTTTTAATTTTTAATTTTCAATTTACCCCAGCGGATCTTCTTCAAGCCCTCCTTCTCCATCAGAACTGCCGCCTCCGTCTGATGATCCACCGTCTTTGTCTTCCGGTTTCTCTAATGCAAACATCACATTTGCCGGGCTCCTCGTCTGCGCATGACTGTTATTCACCAGTTTTAACTCCTTGTCCGGAACAAAACGAATATTCACCCGCTTGATATTCTTCACAGTACATTCTGCCGAAGTTGCCACACCCGGACAGCAGAACGTCATGTGAAACGTACCGAACAGATTCAGTTTCACCTTGTTTCCGTTCGCCAGATTTTCCTGAACTTCCTCCACAAGTGCCTCGATCACATGTTTCACATCCCCTTTCGTCATTGCACAGCTTTTCTGTATGGCGGCGGCAAGGGTATCAATATCTACGGTCTTGCACGTACCGACCTTCTGACGAAGATAAAAGAACTTGGGAGAATCGGGATCAGTCACGATTTTTCTGCGCATATAGCGCTCTACGGTTACATCCATAAGTAAAACAAATTAAGTTAAGGTTTAAGTTATAATCGCCCTTCCGAGCACATCACAAAGATACAACATCGCGAAGCGGAAGTCAATCCTTTTGCCAATTATTTTCGTACCACATACAACCGATTTACACCCATTGGCACCCATATCATTTTGCATGCTTCATCAGCCATTCGCAAGGCGGAACATAGTCTCCCATTTTCGTCAGACTGGGGTTGTGTCCAAAGTAAACATCGCCTGTTTCTCCATTTCTATGTTTTGCCACAATCACTACTCCAAGTCCCTCGGAAGGATACTTACTCTTATGCTCCGTTTTCAAGCCATGCAGAGCAGGACGATACAGTAGCATCACCATATCCGCATCCTGTTCAATTGCCCCGCTTTCGCGCAAATCGCTCAGGAGCGGGCGGCAATCGGGACGTCCTTCACTCATGCGGTTCAACTGGCTGAGCAACAATACCGGTACATCCAGTTCCTTTGCCATCAGCTTAGCCTTTCGGGTGGCTTGTGCCACTTCCTGCTCACGGTTGCGGTTATTCTGGTCGGACTTCATATCACAAAGTTGCAGGTAATCCAAAATAATCATGTCACACTCTCCCTTGCTTTTCAGCATACGAGCCACCGAGCGCACATGATCCATACTCACCACCGGACTATCGTCCACACGGATGGAAAGTTGTGAAAGCTGCCGGGAAGCCTCACGCACCTGCCGCAATTCCCCCGTATCGAGCTGTCCGCGGCGCATATGCGAAGCATCCACATCTTCAGTAGCGGCAAGCAACCAGCGATCTCCCAAACGTTCACCCTGCATTTCCAAACTGAAAACCACCGTATGATAACCGCTTGCAGCAGCCGTCTTTGCCAAGTGCAGGGCGAAAGCCGTTTTTCCCACTGCCGGACGCGCAGCAATGATATCCAAATCTCCCCGTTGCCAGCCCGAAGTCAGCTTGTCCAAATCGGAGAAGCCAGTAGGGATACCTGTAATACCATTCCGGCTACTCTCAACACGGGCTTCCACTTGCGTCAGGGTATCTTCCATTAGTTGCCCCATAGTACGGAGATGGTCGGCAGCTCCCATTTCGCCCTCAAGGCGGTCCAGCAAATCGTGCATGCCCACCAGCACATCCGTGATGTCTACCGATTCATCGGCAGCGGCAGCCAGTTGTTTATACGAACCGAGAATCACCTCACGACGGATAAATAGTTCCCGAAGTATACACGCATGGTACTCCAGATGGGCACTCGACGCTATGCGCGAAGCAAGCCGCATCAGATTATAAGGTCCGCCCACCTTCTCCAGATTGCCGCATGAAGCCAGTTCATTCTTTACCGTAAGAATATCAATCACTTTTCCTGCACGAAACATAGCCAGAATAGCAGCATAAACCATCCGATTCTGATCGTTGTAGAACATTTCCGGCCGCAATTTATCGGCAATCAAGGATATAGCTTCGCTCTCTACCAAGCAAGCACCCAGCACAGCTTCTTCCAGTCCGGCATCCTGTGGATTTAAAGTTTCATTCATCTCTCTTTTATTCTCTGTTATACTCATCATTAATTGTCATATTCATCCTGAAACAGCTTGTTAGCCAGATATTTCGCAGCCTGACAGCAATACTTCGTATTCCGCAAATGGTAGTAATATTCTTCAATGTTCTCCTGAGCCAGCTTTCTCTCTTCGAGCGACATCTTCTTCCACTCCCTGAGAGTCTCCTCCCTGCTTTTGCGGGGCATACGGGTGATTTCATGATATTCGTCCCAGAATGTTCCGAAACCCTCCTCAAGAGTGGTGGCCGCATCCGCCTTTCCGGCCATCCTTTTGCCTACCCATGCATCGTAGCCCGGTATACGAATATGGCTGACGCAGTCTCCCTTCACCAACTCTATGCCGCCGTCGGCAATCAGTCGGTTGAAGAAACGCCGGGTACGCCCGATAGTCCAGCCCAGAATTTCCGCCCAATGACTGAAGGATATCACCGATTCTCCCCGCCGACAAGCCACCTCGGTATTGCAACATTTCGTCATCGCTTCGGCATAATTGACATAGGTCAGCACCCGCAGAAATGCATTCATATCTCCCACCGCCTCACGATGCTCCTCAAAAGTCCTCAAAAGCAGGGCACGCGGAATCATGACGTAACCTGCCACCTGCAAATCTTTATTCAAATTCATAATTCATCTTCTTTGTTTACAGCAACAAAGGTATGGCAATAAACCGGGTTCTGTTCTCGCCATGTTCCGACTGGTTACATTCGGTGGTTCATGGTGAATTATTGATACAATCCGTGTACATTTAGACCGGTCTGCGAACCGTACAGCCCGGCGAACAGAAAAACTTGCTGATAATAAACAGCTTAGTTACGGAAGCGAACAGGCAACCAGACAGCCAACCGTACACAATATAATAATATAAAGAAAAAAAGAAGGATATATAAATATATCCTTCCTGCTTTGACGGAGCCGCGTTCTTACTGTTCCATCTCTCTACGTGCCTGATTGGGAAGCCCCAGATGGCGGATCAGCACCGCAATCTGTAACGGGGTCAGAATAGTAATCTGATCAGTGTACCCCACTTCCAACAGCCCGGCATACAAGTCGACAATTTCCTTGACGTGCTTCCGGAACGAGCGCACAGCCGAACTGTTGTGCATACATGGAAAATACGCCTGTGCCACTTCGGACAAAGGATGGCAACCTTGAAGCAGCCAGTCAAAATTCACTTCTTTCATTGTTTTTCTTTAAGTTTATAATAGGGTAGCCCGTCGGGGAATAAGACCTTAATCATACTTTGCGACCCACCCGTTTGTTAATAAATCGGTTGCGAAATTATAAAAATAATATCACATATAAAGAACAAGAGTGACAAGGGTGGTATTCAACTTCCACGTTTCTTTTTAAAGTAGGAAAACACGGTGGCGAAACCAAGGAAACGGCGGTTGGGCAGACGTACACGGCTCTCGAACAGATAGCGGGTAGAGATGATGTAGCAAAAAAAGGAATAACTCAGATTCAGATGCAGGCGGGCTTGCAGACGGTCGTAGACGGCGGAAGCTCCGTCAAAGAAACTATCTACCTCAGCATGAGGGATGATGCGATGCCTGCGGTGCAGACGAATGATTCGTTCCAGTGACTGCAATGCATACTCCAGGTTTTCTATGTTTTGCCGCGTGCGCTGCATCCTGCGCAATAAAAGTTCTTCCCGTTCTTGCTGCCGGACATAGCGTTGTTTTTCATTTTCAAGGCGTTGTGCCAATCGATGTAAAGTCATTAATTCCATACTTTCTTTTTTTTGTTTTAGATGTTCATTGTTATTATTTACAGAACGCAAAAAACGCAAAGGAAACAGACGAGCGCCACCGTTATGGGGGTGGATTCGTCTGCAACCTCTGCGTTTTCCCTGGTTTCGGGGGATATGGTATGTTATTCTACTATTCTATTTTTTCCTGAACGCAACGAGTGGTGTGGGCGTCGTAATCTCTCATTGACCCTATTTCAGGTTTGGTGCCTCCCAGGCCTAGCACTCTAAAAATCGCCTCATTTTCAGACGCAGACATATATCCCATTGTCCCAACATTATTCAATTGAGTTATATTGGGCGGGTATCCGGTAAATCGCATATAAAATTTACTTCCCGTGTTATCATATTTAAGTAGTACCCCGCCATCATCCTGCGCACTTACAGGAATCACGCTAGTATTACGATTCACCAGAACATAAAGTTCACTCTTCTGGGGGATACGCCACCCTGCCGGGCACGGATCATGAATAGTTTTTATGGTACCCCATGCCGGACGCGGATTATCTGAACACCAAGTAGTACCATTACCACCGGCAATGGATATCGGTACCTGATAAGCCTTCTGTAACGAAGTAGCTCCACTGCCGATAGACAAAGGTACAATCGCATGAAAGCCATCCGGTTTATACCTGTTCATGATATGCTTGGGAGGTGCATCCGCACTTAATGTAAATTGGTAGACACCTGGCAGTTTCTGCGTCGTATAACTACTTGGAAACGGATCCTTCCGCCCTTTCTGGAAGTGGAAACCATTGTTTCGGGACATAGTAAGAATATCTTTCGGAATAGCATCGAACGCGCCTTCATAGGCACCCAGATTACGGTCCATCATGATGGCCGCAACAGTACCATCAGTACTACTCACCGGCACCAGTTTCAACTTCCGCTTTTCCTCCGGCATCAGCACCGTTTCAGTTCCCGTGGCATCCGGATAATAATCCGTCACCCACACATGCCAACTCCAGAGAATATTTCCTGTACCATTCTCTCCGTCATAAGCGGCAATCACGCCGCTCCCACCAGTAGTATTGGATGCCGTGCGACAATAAATGAAGCATTGCCCTGCTCCTGTTGCAGGAACCGTCGTGATAGTGGAACCATCCGTGCGTTTCACATCCACAATATTGGTGTGATCGTCATTACTATTGGCAATGCCCATCGCCGGATCACCCACATCACCATTCTCTTTGGTCTGCCAGAGCAACTTCACAGACTTGATGCCACCGATGCTGCACCAACTCACTAATTTATCATTAGTCATTGAAGTTCCGTTGGACTGGAATACAAACGGGTCGAAGCAGAATGCACCACCCGGAGCAATCATGAAACAGTTTGCGGTAGGCAGAAGGTTGTTATTATTTTCGGAAGCTGGTATCGGATCAATATACGTCACACGACCGTCATCCGTAGGGATACCTGCGTGCTTGAAGTTTACTGTATAGTTATAATTGGTGTTACCCAGCACATTGAAGTCCGACGACTCCCTACCCCCCAGATAAACGCGATAGTCCAGTTTTTTCTTCGCATCCGTCTTGTCCACGGCAACAAAATTAACGAAAGCACTTCCCTGCGGCGCATTGGCCTTCGTGCGCAATGCCTCCGAAGTGGCGGCAGGCGAGTTCCCCCGCACATTGGCAGGTATCCAGCAGGAATAACTGCCGCTATTACCCACTGAGGGGACTTCTATTGTGGTAAATTGCTGAATAAGCGAGGGGTAAGTGCCATCTTGTTCATCCGGTGCATCCACTACAGCATAGGCTAAAGGCACGCTTTGAATCAATATTTGCTTTATATCAAAGTCACTCACGGCATATGTCCATGTCATTGTAAGCCGGGTTGCCAAGCGTTTCAGCCGGAGACGGGCATCATAAGCTCCGTCTATACTCTGGATGATAAATTTACCGGAAATTGCATCTTTCACCACTTTCACATGTTTCAGATGCAGCACATAGGGCATTTTGTTCATGCTCGTTTGATTCGTCGGATCAATTTGGTTGAGTGCTGTTGCCTCTACTGTTATTTCTTCCTGCACTTTTTGCAATGTTCTTGTTCCTAATTCTGTCTTAACCGTATTGCCATCACCATGCGCTACAATCACCAGTTGGCAATCTTCACTTGCTTGCAGTGCCACGTCCAAAGTCTTGCCGATAGTGGCATTGGCAAAAGTGGAGCCTGCAAGGTGTGTGCCTGCGGAATTGTATTGTCTGATTTCTAAATTATACAGAGCGTCCGGAGTCAGTTCTGCAACATCACGAGTTGACAACTGGGGGGACAAGCTCGCCTCGAAGGAGGT